>Ga0160422_10002215_pt1 | contig 12157 bp, 9 predicted proteins | sample Fk160mmetaG_FD_108192 | JGI IMG/M metagenome (GOLD analysis project Ga0160422, IMG submission 108192) | Marine microbial communities from the Central Pacific Ocean - Fk160115 60m metaG | ecosystem: Environmental > Aquatic > Marine > Oceanic > Photic zone | place: The Central Pacific Ocean...
AAATTAAAACCAGTTTTAGGTCAAGCAATTGAATTAACGTTTAATAAAAATGTAAATTTTTCTGTTCTCCCAAAAATATTTAGCATAAATGGAAAAAATTTTATTCCTGTTAGTAATAATAAAATCATAATTGGATCAACTAGTGAAGAGGATCATATTCCTGAAAAAAAGTATATAAATGAATTGACCGAGTGCCTCAATCCTAAACCACTATGGATGGAAGAAAAGTATATTACAAAAAAATGGCATGGAATAAGATCGCAACCAATTGGGGAGGGTTCCCCTATTATGAAAGGCTTAGAAAAGGGGTTAATTTTATGTACAGGATTTTATAAAAATGGGATACTTTTAGCTCCAGCATGTTCAGAATGGCTCATGAAAGAGATAATTTCACATTTTTAATTTATTTTGTCTCAGTAAAGTCTGCATCTATGACATCATCATCATTACCTTTTGAAGTTTCAGAACCATCACTAGAAGCTGGGGCTTGAGCTCCTGGTTGTTGATATACAGATGAACCAACCGCATAAAGCTCTTGTTGAAGTTCTTCAAGAAGTGTTTTCATAGCCTCAAAATCTTCTTTAGCAGTTGCCTCTTTTAGTGCTTTACTTTTATCTTCGACTTTAGATTTTGTAGCTGAATCAATCTTATCTCCAAGCTCGGCCAACTGTTTTTCTGTTTGATAGACAAGAGTCTCAGATTGATTTTTCAAATCAATGCGTTCCCTCTTTTCCTTATCAGCAGAAGCGTTACTTTCCGCATCTTTTACCATTTTATCGACTTCATTATCTGACAAAGTGGAAGCTCCAGTTATTGATATACTCTGTTCTTTCCCACTTCCCTTATCTTTGGCTGTAACACTTAAGATTCCATTTGCATCAATATCAAAAGTTACTTCGATTTGAGGAACTCCCCTTGGAGCAGAAGGTATACCATCTAGCCTAAAAGTTCCTAGACTTTTATTATCTGAAGCCATTTCCCTTTCACCTTGAAGGACATGAATTTCAACATTAGTTTGTCCATCAACAGCTGTTGAATATGTTTCAGATTTTTTTGTAGGTACTGTTGTATTTCTTGCAATCATTTTTGTCATTACACCTCCAAGAGTTTCAACTCCTAATGACAAAGGAGTAACATCTAAGAGAAGAATATCTTTAACTTCTCCAGCTAGTACACCTCCTTGGACTGCAGCACCAACGGCCACAACCTCATCGGGGTTTACAGTCTGGTTAGGTTCCTTTCCTGTAATTGTCTTAACTAAATCTAAAACGGCTGGAATTCTAGAAGAACCTCCAACCATAACCACTTCATCAATCTCGCTTGTAGAAATTTTTGCATCTTTTAAAGCTTGTTCAACAGGAATTTTGCATCTATCTATCAAAGTAGAGGCTAATTCTTCAAATTTTGCTCTGGTTAAATTCAAATCGAGGTGTTTTGGACCTTCAGGGGTAGCAGTTATAAAAGGCAAATTTATCTCACTTTGGGTAGCATTTGAAAGCTCAATCTTTGCTTTTTCAGCGGCTTCAGTTAATCGTTGTAAAGCTTGCTTATCTTGCCTTAAATCAATTCCTTCATTACTTTTAAATGTATTTGCTAAGTGATCAACGATACATCTATCAAAATCATCACCACCTAAATGAGTGTCTCCCGAAGTCGAAAGTACCTCTGTAACACCGTCTCCAGCTTCAATCACAGAAACATCAAATGTACCGCCGCCTAAATCAAATACAAGAATTTTTTCATTTTCTTTATCTAATCCATATGCTAAAGCTGCAGCAGTAGGCTCATTTACAATCCTGAGAACCTCTAAACCTGCAATTTTTCCAGCATCTTTTGTGGCTTGTCTTTGAGAATCATTAAAATAAGCTGGTACAGTTATTACAGCTTGAGTAACAGTCTCACCAAGGTATTTTCCAGCATCCTCAGCAAGCTTCCTGAGAACCTGAGAACTAACCTCTTCAGGCGAGAATTGCTTATCAAGAACGGGACATTTTAATTTTACACTTGATCCTGATTTTTCTATAGAGTAACTAACTTCTTTCGATTCTTGACTGACTTCATCAACTCTTCTACCGACAAAACGCTTAGCGGAATAAAAGGTATTTTCAGGATTCATTACTGCTTGCCTCTTTGCTATTTGGCCAACCAGTTTGTCCTGATTCTTTGTATACGCAACAACAGATGGTGTGGTTCTGAAACCCTCAGCATTTGCTATTACAGTAGGTTTACCACCTTCCATAACTGCAACACAACTGTTAGTTGTTCCTAAGTCAATGCCAACGACTTTCCCCATAAATAAAAGCTCTCCTTACTAATCTCCATAATCGGTCATCCTCGTCATTATTGTTACTCAAATACGAGGTGTGGTTTCCGAACAAATTACCTTTTTCTACGCTTAAAACTCAAATATGATTAGCAGCCAAACATCATTTCTAGCCTTAATTGGAAACCCAATCGGGCATTCTTTATCTCCTATTATGCATAATGCCGCACTGGAATATTTAGGAATAGATTATGTTTATTTAGCTATCCCTTGTATTAATAAAGATTTTAATGAGGTTATAAATGCACTAAAAAAAACAAATTGTAAAGGACTAAATATTACAATCCCATACAAGGAAAAAGTTTTTAATCTTTGTGATGAAATATCACCAATTGCAAAAAAAGTAAAAGCAATAAACACTCTTAAATTAAATGAGAAAGGTGGTTGGATTGGGACTAATACTGATGTCGAAGGATTTACTTATCCTCTCAAGGACTTGGACTTAAAGAAAAAAAGGTCAGTAATCCTAGGATCTGGGGGTGCAGCAAGGTCTTCAGTTCAAGGATTAATGAATTTAAAGCTATCTGAAATAAATATTATTTCGAGAAATAAAGTTTCCTTAAACAACATATTAAAAGACTTTAAATTCTCTAAACAATTAAAAGGGTTTCTTAGTGATGACAATAAAATAAAAGATTTAATAAATCACTCTGAAATAATAATTAATTCAACACCTGTAGGAATGAAACACATAAATAACGGAATTAATAATTTGCCTTTTGGAGAAGATTTTTGGCAATCACTCAATCCCAAAACCATAGTTTATGATCTAATTTATAATCCCAATCCAACCCCTTTGCTAAAACATTGCGCAAAAAAAGGATGCAGAACTATTGATGGAGTTGAAATGTTAGTAGCACAAGGAGCAAAATCCTTATCTTTCTGGACTGAAAATGTGAATATACCGATTGAAGTAATGAGAAATTCATTGAAAAAATATCTTTAGAAACTTTAGTAAATTACCTTGATAATGTATTCTTATAATTACAGACGCTTATCAAATAAAATAAGCCATCAAGACCTTGTCTGAATTATGTCCAACCAACAAATTTATTACGAAACAATGTATATCCTTCGCCCAGATATTCCTGAGGATGAAGTTAATACCCACATCGATAAATACAATAAATTACTAGAAAAAGCAGGAGGGAAAATACTAGATAGCCAAATGAGAGGAAAGAGAAGATTGGCTTATACTATTTCAAAACATAGAGAAGGAATTTATGTTCAATTAAGTCATCAAGGAGATGGTCAGCACGTCTCTAAAATCGAAAAAACATTACGATTAAGTGAAGATGTAATAAGGTACATGACAGTAAAACAAGATGGACCAATACCTACACCAAAACCATCTAATAAAAACACTCAAACAAACGAAGTTAAAGAGCCAGAAAAAAAATCTGAGAATGAAGAAGTAGAATCAGAAAAAACTGAGATTAGTGATAATGTTAAAAATGAAACAAAAGATAAAAATCAATCAGAATCTAAAGAAATTAGCAGTGATTAGAAATAATAATTATTCACTTAAATGATCTTTTACATTTGATTCTGCCCAAATTTTGTTTGACATTCCCCACATATAAATAAATCCTTCAGCTTTAGCATGATTGAATCCATCATTATGACTATAAGTTGCTAAATCTTCTCTATAAAGAGAATTCGAATCAGATTGTCTCCCAATAACAACAGCATTACCTTTATGCATCCTCAATCTCACGATGCCATTAACTGACTCCTGAGTAGCACTAATGAAATTATCAAGTGCATATTTCAAAGGACTAAACCAAAAACCTTGATATACCAGTTTCCCCCATTTCTTCTCAATAAAAGTCTTATATTCTACAACTTCAGGGTTAAGGGTTAGGCTTTCTAATTCTCTATGTGCTTTTATAAGAAGCAAAAGGCCCGGTGTCTCATAAATCTCTCTACTCTTGATACCAACAACGCGATCCTCGATCATATCAATTCGTCCATAACCATGCTTCCCTGCAATAGTGTTGGCTTTTTTCATTAGTTCTAATGGACTTAACAATCCTCCATCAATAGCAACTGGAAACCCATTCTTAAATTCAATTTCGATATCTTGCGGTTCATCAGGAGCATCTTGAATAGATGAAGTAATTTTAAAGACATCCTCACTTGGAGGTTTCAGTGGATCTTCAAGCAAACCTGCTTCAACACTTCGACCCAATAAATTAACATCAATAGAGTAAGGAGAATTCTTCGATACAGGAGCAGGAATTCCAAATTTTTCTCCATATGCAATTGCTTGTTCCCTACTCATATTCCACTCTCTCGCTGGAGTAATAATTTTTAAATCAGGTCCCAAAGCATTTATTGCTAAATCAAATCTTACTTGATCATTACCCTTACCTGTACAGCCGTGAGCAACCGCATCAGCATTAAGATCTCTAGCTGCTGAGACAAGCCTTTCGGCTATCAAGGGTCTTGCTAATGCTGTAGAAAGAGGATATTTATTATTATACAAAGCATTCGCGCGGATGGCAGGAAAAGCGTATTTCTCAATGAAAGGTACAACTAAATCTCCAATCAAGGCTTCTGTCGCTCCAGAATTTAAAGCTTTCTCTTTGATTTTTAAAAGATCATCACCTTGACCTAAATCAGCAACATAAGTAATTACTTCTGAAACACCATATTTATCTTTCAGGTATGGAATACAAACACTAGTATCAACCCCGCCTGAATATGCAAGAACAACTCTTTTTGCCAACTGCATTTAAAATTCTCCTAAACAATAGAATTTAATTTGATTCCCAAGTCTTAAAAAACTTAATAAACACTAATATTATTGTAACTATAAACGAAGGACCAAATACTAATAAAAAAACTAAATTGTTTTTAATTATTATTGGATCAGGATTATAGTAAGCATAAAATTTTAATACAAAACTCAAAATAATAGTTATTGGCCAAATCAAAAGATATTTATAGTGTGTTTTATTAAACAAAAATTGTAAAAAATCCACTGCTATATTATCTTAGTATTAAAGAAAGTTTTTTAATGTCCTCAGACAAATTACAAATAAGGCTAAATGAAATTGCAGAAATTAATCCTGCTTTAACTTGTTATAGCAGAAATGATGCTGCTCCAGTCTTACCACTAAGAGAAGAGCCTGATTTATTATCTTGGCTTGAAAATACTGGAAGATTAGTTACAGAAGAGCCTGGCGAATCCCAAGAAATTAGTACTATAGAAGAAGAAGAGTTATCTGCATTGATGGGAGAAAAAGAGGACTATAAAGGAGAAGATGATCTGATTGACGATGACTGGGAAGATTGAAAATATTTATTGCAAATTTTTAATATTTTTTATTTCGTTTTCAGCAATAATTAATTCTTTTTATTTTGAATACTCCGAATTATTAGTCTCATATATTGTTTCATTTGTAAGCTCAGTAGTTTTTTCATATGGAGGATTAAAAATAATTAAACGAAATAAGCTTTATCAAAGAATAAAAGAAGTCGGTCCAACAAGTCATCTTAAAAAAGAAAACACACCCACTATTGGGGGTGTTTTTTTTATTTCTGCCTTTTTACTAATTTTATTAATAACAGATATCCCAGATCTAAAAATCAAAATTGCAATTTTTCTAAGTACATTAGGATTCTTATTCATTGGATTTTCGGATGATATTTTAAGTATCAAAAAAAAAGTTAATCTTGGCCTAACTGCAAATGAAAAACTAATTTATCAATGCATTATTTCTTCAACATTTATCTTTTTTATTTTTAAAAATGATCTTCTGAATTCTCAAATTTTTTTGTTAAACAATTTTAGTGTTGATTTAAGCATACTAATTTTACCGTTATCGATAATAACTATTATTTCCTTAAGTAATGCAGTGAATCTAACAGACGGTCTTGATGGATTAGCTGCGGGATGTAGTGCAATAACATTTTCAGGATTAGGAACAGAGATATTAATTAATAATAGAGAAGATTTCATGATCTATAGCCTTATTTGCTACGCAATGTCAGGTGTTTGCTTAGGATTCTTGCTATTTAATAAGCATCCAGCAAAAATATTTATGGGAGATGCAGGTTCCCTATCTATAGGAGCAATATTAGGATTTATTTGTGTTATCACTGGTAGTTTTTTAACAACTTTTATCTTCTCTGGAGTATTTTTTTTAGAAACTTTATCAGTAATAGTTCAGGTATCATACTTTAAATTAACTAAAAGAATCTTCGGCAAAGGAAAAAGAATACTTCTAATGTCTCCACTTCATCATCACTTTGAGTTACTAGGTATAAAAGAAAATAAGATTGTAGAGAATTTTTGGAAATTCAATCTAATTCTTGTAATTTTAGGTATAGTCTTAAAAACAAGTGTTTAATAATGAGTTTTTTTACATGGAAAGATAATGGACTTACTTCAGACTGTTCAAGTCTTGAAGCAATGGCATCCAGATTTGAAGAGACTGCAAAGTTAATGAAAAAGTTATCGCAAAAAGGATTTATATTAAGGAAATCAAAAAAGCGTCAATTAATCATACATCCAGATCCAGCTGTATTTGATGAATGGGGTTTCGTTAGTGAAGAGGCTCCATTTAAACAGCTTAGTTTAATTCCTGAAGATGAAACTATATTTAATCGTTGATCTCGGTTTCTCATGCTATGTAAATAATTCCTTACATGACTACCCCAACTGAAATATCGACTAACAGCTTCTATCCCATTTTGACTCCACAACTTCCACTGACTTCTATTAGAGATAGCCTTTTCAAGAGCTATTTTCAAGGCATTCAAATCAGTAACATCTGCCAACAAACCGTTCTCACACTTATATTTTATTTCACGAGGGCCGCCATCATCAGTAGCAACCATTGGGAGTCCACAAGATGCAGCTTCAAGTAAAGTCAAGCCAAATGGCTCAGTTAAAGCTGGATTAACAAAAATCCCAGAGCGACTTGCAGCCCAACGATAAATAGCAGGTATCTGATCAGTAGTATGTTTTTTGGGATACGCAACTTTTCCATAAAGATTATATTTATCAATAATTTCAAAAATCTGCTGAAAAACATCTTTTTGCTGAGAATCTAATTTTGAAATATTATCTCTACAGCCAAGAACAAGGATAAGATTATTATTTTTTTTAAGCTTATCAGATCTACCGTAAGCCTCGAGTAATGCAGGGATATTTTTTCTTCTGACTGCTCGTGATATAGCCAAAACAGGAGGTTTTGATGTGTCTATTAGAAAAGGATTCATTAAATTATCAATATCACTAGTCTCAGTTGTTGAATGGATATGATGAAATTTCTTATGGTTGACACCTGGAGATATAACTTTAGCCTTGAAAGATTCAAAACATTCATAATCTGAATATTGAATAACAGACTCTTGTTTTGTGCTTGTTACAACCATTGAAGATTCCTTTAAAGCTTCTTCTTCTGCTGAGATTCTTTTTCCAATAAAGTAAGTTTTTTCAATTTGCTTAGATTTGAGACCGGCATCTAAAAGTCTCCTTTTTTTTTCCCTTCCTAAAGAATGGGCTGTAAAAACAAGTGGTACATTAAGGAGTTTACTTAAGCGAACTCCAACATAACCAGCATCAGCGTAGTGGGCATGAATCCAATCAGGTTTATTCTCAACTTTCCCATAAAAATCTGATAATTGTTTTATTAATTCATCTAGATAAGGCCAAAGTAGTTCTTTTCTCAAATATTTGTTAGGACCAAAATTAAACCTTAAAATTCTTGCCCCTAATTCTATGAATTCAGATTCTTGAGAATAATCAATATCAACTCTTTTATCCTTAATTAATCTAGTAACAAGATCAACTTGTTCAACTTCAACAGTATTAGCGAGACTTTTAACTAACTCAAGGACATATTGAGTCTGACCTCCTGTATCAGGATCTCTTCCAAGTTCAAGATTATGCGAACGGATTAATCCATGAAGATGCAAATGTAGAATTTTTAATCCTCTACGCATAAAATCATTACAAGTATCTAATTAATAAGCTATTTATCTAAATCAAATATTAAGAAACCGTTATGTTTTTTCCAGTTGAAAATCAATAAAAACAGAATTTCTCAGTCACAGAGGCGTACTCAAAGGATTATTGACACAAATAATTTTACTAATTGAATCCATAATACAAAGAAATACTACAAAAAAACTTAAGATAAGACTTGCTTTAAGTACTTCGCAGTATAACTTGTGGGATGCTGAGCAACTGTCTCAGGAGTTCCCTGAGCGACAACTTCTCCTCCTTTATCTCCTCCATCAGGGCCTAAGTCAATAATCCAATCTGAACATCGAATAACATCCATATTATGCTCAATAACAATAACAGAATTACCTTTATCAACTAAACGTTGAATAACATCCATCAACTTATGAACATCATAAAAACTTAATCCAGTTGTAGGTTCATCAATAAGATATAAAGTTTTGCCTGTAGCCCTCTTTGAAAGCTCAGTTGCTAATTTTACTCTTTGAGCTTCTCCTCCAGATAAAGTAGGAGCGGGTTGCCCTAACTTTACATAGCCAAGTCCAACATCTACCAAAGTAGAAAGCCTCTCCGAAGCTTGAGGTATCGCAGAGAAGGCTTCAGCAGCTTGTTCAACTGTCATCTCTAAGACATCTGAAATTGTGTAACCTTTATATTTCACTTGAAGGGTTTCTCTGTTAAACCTAGCACCCTTACAAACATCACACTGCACATAGACATCAGGGAGAAAATTCATCTCAATAATATTTACCCCTTGCCCTCTACAAGCCTCACACCTGCCGCCTTTAACATTAAAGCTAAATTGACCCGCTTGGTAACCTCTAGCTTTAGCTTCAATTGAAGAGGCAAAAACTTGTCTAATAGGATCAAAAGCTCCAGTGTAAGTAGCAGGATTCGATCGTGGGGTTCGACCGATAGGTGATTGATCAATAACAATAACCTTATCAATTGCCTTAATGCCTTTAAGTTCTTTTAATCCTTTTGGAAAAGGAACTTTCAATCCAAGAGAGTGAGAAAGTGCTGGATGCAATAACTCATTAACTAAAGTGCTTTTACCGCTTCCACTGACACCAGTTATAGAGACAAGCCTACCAAGTGGGAATTCAACAGAGATATTTTTTAAATTATTCTTATCACAATTATTTAGAATTAAACTTTTTTTAACAGCAGAACGCCTTTCCTTAGGAGTGGGGATATTTTTTCTACCACTTAAATAAGCACCAGTAAGAGAATCATCAGCCTTTAAAACATCATTAAAAGTACCTTTCGCAACAATTTCTCCACCATAAACGCCTGCACCAGGACCTATATCTACTATAAAGTCAGCAGCCTTCATAGTGTCTTCATCATGCTCAACAACAACAAGCGTATTACCTAAATCCCTTAACTTCTTTAAAGTATCCAGCAGCCTATCATTATCCCTTTGATGAAGTCCAATACTTGGTTCATCTAAAACATACAGAACACCGGTCAAACCAGCTCCGATTTGGGTAGCCAATCTTATTCTTTGAGCTTCTCCTCCTGACAAAGTCATAGCAGGTCTATCAAGAGTTAGATAATCCAAACCAACATCCAGGAGAAACTTTAACCTCAACCTAATTTCTTTCAGTACTAATTCACCAATCTGAATTTGCCTTTGTGAAAGAATAATATTATTTTTATCGTCTAAACCCATTATTTTCTCAACATGTTTTAATGTTTCAGCAACACTTATAGAAGTAAGGTCAGTAATAGAATATGGACCTACTTTGACAGCCAGTGATTCTGGTCTTAACCTTTTTCCACGACAACTTTTGCAAGGTACTAAATCTAAATATTTTTCAAGTTTTTGCTTTACTGATTCTCCATGCGCTTCATTTAATTGGCGCTCTAATATATTCAAAATACCCTCAAATGGTCTTTCAAAACCTGCAGAAGTATTGAATCTACTATCAGCTTGAATAAGAATAGGCTTATCTGAACCTGTCAACAAAACTTTTTGTTGTTCATCAGATAAATCCTTCCAAGGAGTTTTCAACTCAAACCCATAAGCTTGACCAACTGAATACAACAAAGAAAAATAATAAGTATTATCTTTTTCACTCCAAGGGGCAACTGCAGCATAAACAGGCAAAGAGATTTCAGGAATAACTCGTTCAAAAGTAAATTTCTTGAGAAAGCCAATTCCATGACAATCTGGACATGCGCCATAAGGGCTATTAAATGAAAATAAACGAGGAGATAATTCTTCAACTATTGACCCATGCTCGGGACATGCAAAATTCTCAGAATATAATCTTTCCCTTACCAAGTCATCGGGTAAATCTTCACCCTTTTTTGGTACAACCTCAACTATTGATAATCCATCACCCCTTTTTAAAGAAGTTCTTAACGAATCATTTAATCTTTCTTGTATTCCATCTCTAGCAATTAACCTGTCTACGACAACTTCAATATTATGAATATGATTTTTATCTAACTCAATACTATCAGAAAGTTCTCTAACCTCTCCATTAATTCGAACTCTTGCAAAACCTTCAGAAGCCAAACCATTTAGCAATTTAGCATGTGTTCCTTTTTTGCCTCTTACGACTGGAGAAAGAATTTGATATCTAGTGCCTTCAGGTAGCAGAAGAATTTGATCAACCATTTCATCTATAGTTTGTGGACTAATTTTTCTATTACAGTGATGACAGTGAGGTTCTCCTGCTCTGCCGAATAACAATCTTAAATAATCTTGTATTTCGGTAACAGTTCCAACCGTTGAACGAGGATTATGACTAGTTGATTTTTGATCTATCGAAATTGCAGGGGATAATCCTTCGATATTATCAACATCAGGTTTATCAACTTGTCCTAAAAATTGTCTAGCATAAGCAGAAAGACTTTCCACATATCTTCTTTGACCTTCTGCAAAAATAGTATCAAAAGCTAAAGAACTTTTACCGCTTCCACTCACCCCAGTGAAAACAATAAATTTATTTCGTGGTAATGCTAGATCTATATTTTTTAAATTATGCTGCCTTGCTCCTCTTACTGTAATAAAATTTTCTTTATCCTTATTATTTTTACTTACCATTGTGGTATATAAATTAAAATATTAGTAACTTATTATAATAAATAATTTTAAATATTAGGCAGCAGCCTTATCCAACAAAGTTAAAGCATAATCTGAGGCTTCATCAAAACCCCCACCAATCAACTCAACCAACTCATTTTGTCTTTGTTTTTTAGTGTTTAAACATTTTAAATTTGTATATGTTAAGCCATTTTGAAATTTTTTTTGAACTTTAAAATGAACATCAGCGACAGCTGCCAGATTAGGCTGGTGAGTAATACACAAAATCTGTTGTTTTCTTGAAATATCTTTAATCAACATAATTAAAAATTTTAATGAATTACCACTCAAACCACTGTCAATTTCATCTAAAAAAATTGTTTCAGAAGTTTTTGAGATATTAGATTTTAAAGCCAACAAAAACCTAGACATTTCCCCTCCAGAAATAACTTTATGGATAGGAGACAAATCTTGATCTGGATTGGCTGAAAAGAGGAATGATATATTATCTTTTCCATTTTCACAGAATTCTTTATCAACTATCTCAATATTGAAAGATGCATTTTTCAGTCCTAAAAAATTTAATGTTGCAGTAACATTATTTTTTAATTGATTTGCTACCAGTTTTCTCTTAGAAGATTGAATTTTCAAACACTGTTGAAAAATTGCAGAGGTTTTCTCTAATTCATTATTTAGACCTTTAAGTTGATTCTCACAATCCTCCTCTGATGAGATATCTCTGAGTTCATCTCTCTTTGTAATTAAATCAGGCAATTCAAGTGAAAAAGTTTTCTCAAGATTTTGTAATTTAAATAAT
>Ga0160422_10002216_pt1 | contig 12152 bp, 12 predicted proteins | sample Fk160mmetaG_FD_108192 | JGI IMG/M metagenome (GOLD analysis project Ga0160422, IMG submission 108192) | Marine microbial communities from the Central Pacific Ocean - Fk160115 60m metaG | ecosystem: Environmental > Aquatic > Marine > Oceanic > Photic zone | place: The Central Pacific Ocean...
GTAAAAATAAGTAGAAAATTAATTAAAATAAAAAGGATTTTAAGAGCCTCGTGCCGGGATCGAACCAGCGACCTAGTGATTACAAATCACTTGCTCTACCATCTGAGCTAACGAGGCTTAAATTTTTATTTTGGCAAATATAATATCAATTTAAAAAGAAAAAAATTTAAAAAGATTTCTAAAACTAATTAGAGCAAAAATCAAAAATAAATGAAGTGACCTTTTAATTTATTATTTGAAAATTCAATTGTAGGAAAAGGTATTTTAATATAACTAAGTACATTAAATATTTTAGTTAATACCTTGGATTTTGTATCTACTTCAGAAAAATCTATATCTAATGAAAAATAATATTGTCTATACCTATTATAACTAGGAAGAGGCATTCCCCTATAATATTTTTTATTTTCAAACTCTCCTAGCATTCCATCAGAGCCATATCCAATAGAAAAATTTAGCCATTTAGGTATTTTTTTCAATTTAAATAGTCTATTTGGAGAAAATGAAAACCAATAGGTATAACCATTATAGTCATATATAAATTCTGAAAGTAAATTATTTTTTCCTAATAAACCATTCGCATTTCTAGCATAAGTTGTTCTACTGAAAGATAACTTAGGTTTAATTAACTGTTCACCAAATATTTTTTGTTGATAAATAAAAAAAAGAGACCCAAAAGCATTAGCAACCATATCAGATACAGAAAAACCCCACCCTTCATAATAAGCATCAAAAAATTCTATTGGAGTTTCAAGAATTAATCCCTGAAAGCCTCCTAAGTATAATGACTGTTTTTCTGAAAAATTAAATTTCTTCATTAATGAATATCCTACATTACTTTCTAAATAAGAAGCATAAAAATGACCAAATTTATCTATTTGATTCCAGCCTTTGAGATCATTATAGAAATGAAAAGGAACTCTTTTTTTATCAGAATACCATTCATTTTTAAGATATGATATAGCACCCGTGAGAACAACTCCTTCAACTAATAAAAATTTATAAAAATTCCTATCAATTTTATTTCTTGTAGTATCATATGAAAATAAATTTTGGGATAGAAATATTAAAAGAAAAAGTAGAGATTTAAATTTCAAAATAAACCCTTGATTTTTTCTAAATCAATATTTCCACCACAAACTACTACCAAACATTTTGAGTTTGATGGAATTTTAATTTTATTAAAAATAATTGGTGCAAAACATGCAGATGCAGCTGGTTCAGGAACTATTTTTAATCTTTCTATCATAACCCTTAAAGATTCTATCATCTCATCTTCAGAAACATTTATTATTTCATCAACATATTTTTTTACAAATTCAAGAGTTATTTTACCAGCAAATGGAGCTGCTAATGTATCAGCTACTGTCTTATTATTTATAGTATCAAAAGTTTCAGGTGTATTTGAAATTAAACTTTTAGTCATAACATTAGAATTTAGTGGCTCAACACCAATTATTTTAATATGAGGGTTAATTTGTTTTAAAACACAAGACATTCCTGAAATTAATCCACCACCACCTATACTAATAAATGCATAGTCTAAATTTTTTATTTCATCAATAACCTCTAAAGAAACGGTACCCTGTCCTAGTATTATATCTAAATCATCAAAAGGATGAATAAAAGTTAAATTTTCTTTATCAATTAACTTTTGACAAACTTCCATCATTTTTTCTTTTGTAAGAATTACTTGACCTCCATATGATTTAGTTGCATTTACTTTTGATTTAGGGGCAGTTTTAGGCATAACAATTTTTGATTTTATACCAAACTTTGAACATGACCAGGAAGTGGCTTGAGCATGATTACCTGCTGAAATTGCTACAACCCCATTTGATTTTTCTTTTTCACTTAAGTTTAATACTTTGTTTATAGCTCCTCTAGTCTTAAAGGAACCTGTTTTCTGCATCAATTCTAACTTAAAATAAATATCTAAATCAAATTTTTTATTTAAAGAAGAGGAGGATATAATAGGAGTTTTCCTAATATATGGTTTAATTTTCTCTAAGACAGATTTAAAGTTTTCTAGTGATGGAAAATTCAAACTTTATTTATAAGATTAAGTTGTAGTTTTAATGATTCAATTTCTTTATCGGAATTGTTTATTTTTTTCATGTATTCTTTCTTGAGATTATCCGCTGCAACTGATTCCTTGAGATAATAAATATTATTTTTTAAATTTTTAATTTCAGATTGTATTGAGTTTATTTTCTTTATTATATCAGATTTCTTCTTTACAATTTTATTTTTCGAATAAGGGTTTTTAGCAAGAGAGTTCAATTCAATAATAAATTTAAATTTATCGAAATCATCCTGATCCATTGATTTTGAAGACTTTTCAACAACAAGCTCAATAGTTTTCTTAAATTTATCTTTTACTGCATCTACTTTATCCTTAGGAACATGGCCTATTTCTAAAAACTTAACCTGCAGTTTAAAGAATTCATCCTGGTTAATTACATCATTTTCTAATAGACTCTCAATTTTATCACAAATTTCATTCTTTTTAGTAAAGTTATCCTCATACATTTTAATAGTATCCTTGTCTTCAAGTCTCATTCTATCATAGAAGAAATCACAAGATTCTTTAAATTCCTTAAAAATTTTATCTTTTTTCTTTATTGGTACCTTTCCAATTTTTTTCCATTGTTTTTGTATAGACTGAATTTCTTTTGAAGTCTCTTCCCAATTATCACTTGATTTTATTGAATTGACTTTTTCTATCAATTCTTGCTTCATTTTAAGATTTAAATTAAACGATTCATCTATTTTTTTGAAGAAATTTGATTTATTAGCAAAAAATTCTTTGAATGAATTCCAAAACTCTTTACTAATATTTCTCGAAGAAGATTTTGGAACACCACCAATAGAATTCCAATTATCTTTAAGCGATAGAACAATTTTTGTTTTAGAATTCCAGTCCTTAATATTTTCGGTTTTGAATTTTTTATGTTTATTTATTTCATCAAGAAGTTTAATTTTTTTCTCTAAGTTTTCATTTAGTGAAACTTTAATATTTGATATAAACTCTTTTTTCTTTTTATAAACTTCATCAGATGCTTTCTTTAATCTATCCCAAATCTCTTCTTGAAAATCCTTACTCACTGGACCAATATGTTTGAATTCAGTATGAAGTTCATTAAGAATTGAAACAGATTTCATAACGTTAGATTCACCAGCTAAAGATTCTGCTTTCTTACAAATCTCAGATTTTAATTCTAAATTCTTTTTCCTATCTAAATCCTTCAGTTCAAAATAAATACCTCTATTATCATAAAATCTATCTAGCAAAGCATTGTAAGTTGTCCACAAAGATTTATCCTTAGAATTATCAACTTGTCCAATTTCTTTCCATGAGTTCTGTAACTCTTTAACTTTATTAAAAGTATCCTTATCTTCTACACCATTAACTAATTCTCTTAGTTTCTTAATAATTTCTTTTTTTTTCCTAAGTTGTTTAATAGGATTATCATCAATTAATTTTGAAACATCATTATTGTTTTCTTTTAGATTTTTTTCAGAAGAAATTGGAGCATCTTTTCTATCAGGAATAGAATCTGAACTTTTACTATCTGAGTTTATCTTCTCAGACTCATTTTGATTTACTTTTTTATCCTTTTCAGACATGACACAAATTTAACTAATATTTTAATTCAAAGAAGGGTCTTTAGGATAATTAGAAAATATTTTATTTTTTCCACCTTTATCGTATAATAATGAATTCCAAAATTTCTCATCAATTTCATCAAAAATAAAATTTGAGATATAATCATTAATAACAATCCAAGAATTTTCTTCTATTTCATTATCTAATTGATTAGAAGACCAACCTGAATACCCTGAAAAAAACTTTACTTTAAAAGTATTAACACTATTGGAAGTCTTATCTAAAACAGTATCTAAATCACCTCCTAAAAAAATTTCATTAGTAATTTTTAATGAATCTATAACTTGATCTGAGTTATGAATAAAATTTAAATATGAATTTTCAACAGGACCTCCAACATATAAATTTTCCTTAATATTTTGATCTAAATCAGTCATTATAGATTTAGGATTTAATTTATCATTTAACTTATAACCAAAACTTCCATCAGAATTATGTTCACAAATCAGAATAATTGATCTTTCAAAATTTAAATCCTTCATTAAAGGTTGAGATAAAATTAAGCTCCCTTTAGTAACTTTATTATTAGATTTAAAGTTGAAATAGTCAAAGTCCATTTTATTAATATAATTTAATTATGAAAGGAATTCAAAACTTGAGAGTAGATTATTCTGGTGAAATAGTTGATTTAAAAAACTTCGAAAGTGATCCAATTAAGGAGTTTAAGAATTGGTTTGAGTTTGCTAAAAACAATGAAGTTGTTGAGCCAAATGCTATGGTGCTATCAACATTTAATGATAATTCTATTAACTCTAGAACTGTTTTACTTAAAGATATTTCTAATGAGGGCTTTATTTTTTTTACAAACTACACAAGTAGAAAAGGTGTTGATATTCAAAAAAATAATAACGTGTCCTCTGTCTTTTTATGGAAAAAGATTGAAAGACAGGTTGTGATAAAAGGGATAGCAAGTAAAATAAAAACTAAAGATTCTGTTGAATACTTTAACTCAAGACCACGAAAAAGTAAAATTGCTGCATGGGCTTCTAAACAGAGTAGCAAATTAGAAAACTCAACAGATTTAATAAAAAGATTTAAGTATTTTGAAAATAAATTTAAAAACGAAGACATACCATATCCTGAATTCTGGGGTGGATACCTAATCAAACCAATATCAATAGAATTTTGGCAAGGTAGATCTTCAAGAATGCACGATAGAATACTTTATAAAAAAAATTCTAAGAACTGGGAGCTATGTAAACTCTATCCTTAAATAATACTATTTAAAGAACTAATTTGAAGTTTATTTTCAGAGGTAAAACCTTCTCCATATACAGTGCCGATCGAATGTCCCATCTCTATAGCCCTAGAATTAATAAAATTCATAAATTCTTTTGATGAAATAAAGGATTTTGGCTCTTTACTTTTTGGGTCGTAGAACTGACTTTTAAAACAGTTTATGGCCTCTACTTTCTTATCATAAAACTTAGTAATATCTATCACAAAGTCAGGATCTACATAATTATTTTGAATAGAATATAATATTGATTTTGGTCTCCATGGAGACTGATTTTCTCCTTTATAGTTAGTGTTGATCTTAACTAATCCCGATAAAAAACAAGCTTTTTTGACCAGTCTAGAGGCAGCCTCGTGGTCTGGATGTCTATCTTTCCTTGAATTAGTAATAATTATTTTAGGTTGATATTTTCTAATTTGTTCTACTACTTTTATTAATGATTCTTCATCTGAACTAATAAATCCATCTCTTAATCCTAAATTAAATCTAAATTCTGCACCAATTACTTCAGCTGCATCAGCAGCTTCCTCTAATCTAATCTTATCTGTTCCCCTAGTTCCCAACTCTCCTCTTGTTAAATCAACCATACCTACCTTAAGACCCTCATCAATAGCTGAAAGAAGAGTTCCTGCACAACATAGTTCAGCGTCATCAGGATGAGCTAAAATCACTAAAATATCAACCATAATTAATTATTAGAAATATATCTTTCTGCGTCTAAAGCTCCCATACATCCAGACCCTGCAGCAGTAACTGCCTGTCTATATATTTTATCCTGAGCATCACCAGTAGCAAAAACACCTGGAACGTTAGTTTCGGTACTTCCTGGTCTAGTTAAAATATATCCACTCTCATCGAGCTTTAGGTATTCCTTAAAAATATCTGTATTAGGCTGATGTCCTATAGCTATAAACACTCCCCCTAACGATATGTTCTTAATCTTATTAGTAACATTATTTATAATATCAATCCCCTCTACTGACTCATCACCTTTAATTTCCTTAATTTCGGAATTCCAATGAATTTTAATTTTATCGTTTTCCTTAATTCTATTTTGCATAATGACAGAGGCTCTCATCTCATCTCTTCTTATAACTAAATGTACTTTATTTGTGAGTTTAGATAGATACAAAGCCTCCTCAGCTGCTGTATCTCCCCCTCCAACAACTGCTACATCCTGACCTCTAAAGAAAAATCCATCACAAACTGCACAAGCAGATACACCCTTTCCATTTAGCCTTTGTTCAGATTCAAGGTTTAACCATTTAGCAGAAGCACCAGTAGAAATTATTACAGATTTTGCAATTATTTTCTCATTAGAATCAGAGAAAGCAATCAATTTATCTGAAGAAAAATCGACAGATGAAATCATACCAGACTTTATCTCAGCACCAAATCTTCCAGCTTGTTTCTCAAAATCAATCATCATCTCTGGTCCCATAACTCCATCAGGATAACCTGGGTAATTTTCAACATCTGAAGTGATGGTCAGTTGACCTCCAGGTTGATCTCCTTTATACAATATTGTATTTAATCCTGCTCTAGATGTATATATAGCAGCAGTATATCCTGCAGGACCAGAGCCAATAATTAATATATCAACCTTTTTTTCACTCATTACTTATCTTTTTTCTCAGGCTTTGGTAATAAAGCTTTTCTTGAAAGTCTAAATTTACCAGTTCTCCTATCGATTTCAATAAGTTTAACTTTTACTTCTTCACCCTCTTCTAAAACACCTTCCATAGTCTCAACTCTCTCCCATTTAATTTCAGAGATATGAAGTAAACCATCCTTACCAGGCATAAATTCTATGAATGCGCCAAAGTCTTTAATTGATTTTACTTTTCCGACATAAGTTTCACCTACTTCTGGGACAGCTATGATTGCTTTAACTCTTTCCACTGCATTATCCATATCTTCTTGATTAGAAGAGAAAATGTTAACAATTCCATTCTCATCAACTTCTTCGACTAATACAGTTGCGCCAGATTCTTTCTGTATCTCTTGAATAATCTTTCCTCCAGGGCCAATCACAGCACCAATCATGTCCTTTGGAATAGACATCTGGAAAGATCTAGGCGTGTGCGCCTTAAGATCAGATCTAGAATCTTTTATAGTCTTAGACATTTCTTTTAGTATGTGAAGTCTACCTTCTTTCGCTTGATTTAAAGCTTCAGTAAGTACATCAAATGATAGTCCATCAATTTTTATATCCATCTGACAAGCAGTTATACCATCTTCTGTTCCTGTAACTTTAAAGTCCATGTCACCAAGGTGATCTTCATCTCCTAATATATCAGATAAAATAGCATATTTTCCAGATTCAGCATCTGAAATCATTCCCATAGCAATACCAGAAACAGGTTTTTTAACCTTTACTCCAGCGTCCATTAGGGCTAAACTTCCAGCACAAACAGTTGCCATAGAAGATGAACCATTTGATTCCAAGATATCAGAAACAATTCTAATTGTATACGGGTTATCCTCGTCAGCAGGTATAGTATTTTTAAGAGCTCTAAGTGCTAAATTACCGTGACCGATTTCTCTTCTCCCTGCACCTCTATTAGGTCTAACCTCACCGGTTGAGAAACCAGGGAAGTTATAGTGGAGAATAAATTTATTGTATCCGTTATGCATTGCACCATCTATCATCTGCTCATCAAGTTTTGTGCCTAAAGTAACAGTTGTCAAAGACTGAGTCTCACCTCTAGTGAAGACTGCTGAGCCATGAGCATTAGGCAGATAGTCAATTTCAGACCATATAGGTCTTATCTCATCTAACTTTCTACCGTCTAATCTAACCTTAGAATCTAATACAGAATTTCTGATAGCATCTTTCTCCACATCATGGAAATACTTGTTGAAAAGAAATTCATCAAAATCATCGTTATCAGCAGCTCCGACAGATTCTAAATACTTTTCTCTTACCTCTTTAAATGACTCACCTCTCTTCTTCTTATTAGCAATACCCTTAGCAGCTATCTTATAGAGGTCATCATAAGTTTTATTTATTATATCATTTTTAAGATCATCGTCAGATTTTTCGTGAGAATATTCTCTATTATCTTGATTCCCAACTTTTTTAAGTAGCTCATTCTGGAGTTCACATAAAGTTTTAATAGCTTCGTGAGCAACTTTTAATGCCTCAACAATCTCTTCCTCAGATACTTCTTTAGATTCACCTTCAACCATGCAAATATTGTCATGTGATGCTCCAACCATTAGGTTAAGAGTGGCATTTTCAATTTGCTCTGGTGTTGGGTTAACAATATATTTTCCTTCTGACTTCACAACTCTAACTTCAGCAATTGGACCGTTAAAAGGTATGTCTGAAACAGTTAGTGCAGCTGATGCAGCAAGAGCAGCTAGAGCGTCAGGTAAAACATCTTTATCAGCACTAATCAAGTATAATAACACTTGTGTATCTGCGTGATAGTCTGATGGGAATAAAGGTCTTAGTACCCTATCTACCAATCTACAAATTAGAACTTCATGATCTGATAGTCTTCCCTCTCTCTTTAAAAATCCACCAGGTATTTTTCCTGCAGATGCAAATTTTTCTTGATAGTCAACAGATAATGGGAGAAAATCTACATTATCCATAGCTTCTTTTTTAGATACAACTGATGCTAAAATCATTGTCTTGCCCATAGTTAATACTACTGAGCCATCAGCTTGTTTAGCTAATTTTCCTGTTTCAATGGATATTTCTCTTCCATCTGAAAGTTTTTTACTTACGTTTATAGGTTTAATCATTATATATATAGTTTATTGATAAAAGTCGCGAAAAACGATGTGAAAATAAGATAATTATTTTCTGATATTAAGCTTAGCTATTATATCTCTATACCTATCAATATGTTTTGAAGAAAGATAATTTAATAATCTTCTTCTTTTTCCAACAAGTCTTAACAGTCCCATTCTTGATGAGTGATCATTTTTATTATCTTTTAAATGATCTGTCAAGTGTTTTATTCGATAAGTAAACAAAGCTATTTGTGATTCAGCAGAACCAGTATCATTGTTTTTCTTTAACCGACCATGATTTTTGAAAATTTTTTCTTTTTCTTCTTTATTTAAATACATGCTTAGCCAAAGTTTAAATTGTTTAATCTTTTAAATTCGTTGCAAAAATAGTTAAATAATAATTGATTTAAAATACTATCTACTTTTTTTAATTTTTTGAATTTTTAATTTAAAATACTCAGTAAAATTAGTTTCAAAAATTCTAGAGTCTTTCCTAGAATGATAAAGAAAAAATAAACCAATAGGCAACAGAATTAGATTTGATAGCCATGCAGCTAATACAGGTGAAATAATATCCTCTCTTGCCCACTTGATACCTAATATATTTAGCACATAATAAATAATATAAAATGCTATTGAAATAATAACTGGAACACCAATTCCTCCACGTTTGATAAGAGAACCTAAAGGAGCGCCAATAAGAAACATAGATAGGCATGCGAATGCCTGAGCATATTTCTTCAAAAGCTCAATCTCATTTTTATTAATCTCAAAACTTTGAGATTTTATCCTTGCTGAATTTATACTCAAATTAGTCTTAATATTTCTTGCTGAATTCAGAGCCCTTGAATAAATATTATTATGATAATTTTTATTTATGTTTTTATCATAAAATGAAGAACCTAGATTAATTAATTTTTCATCATTTGAATAAAAATCTTTAATTAAATCATCCTCATTAAATTCTGACCTAATTTTTTTAACACCATCTGGTAGAATAAATTTATCTTTCATGTGAAAATCATAAAATGCTATAGAGTTTTTAAACATTACATACTTCTGCTTTGATTGATTAAAATTTAATGAGTCAATAGAGTTAGATAATTGAGTTACGTTTTTCATTCTATAATCATCAGCAAATAACTCTTCTTTAGTTCTCTTTAAATCGAAAGAAGACATATCAAAAACTAATTTCATAAATGAAAAGTTATTTCTATAAAACTGATTAATATTTATAAGAGATCTTCTTTTAGTACCATCATTTGGAATCTCTGTATATGAACTTCCACTAAATAATTCAAAAACTAAATATTTATTATCCATTATAGAATACATGTAAGCAGAATCTGATAAAATAACTCTATTATTTCCTTGGTATGTAACATGATCATATATTATTACATCATTTAATAATTTATCAGTTACTTTTTTATTTGCCTTTATAGAATACCCAGGAATACCACTATAAAACTGACCTTCTTTTAAATCCATAGACGGTTTCTTTTTTTTGATATCATATAATAGACTTAAAGCTTTCAAATTAGCCTTTGGAACAAAATTATTATTTGAATAAAAAGCAAAAATTGATATTAAAACAGAAATAAAAAATAAGGGTAAAAGTGTTCTAATTAGTGATATACCTGAGCTTTTAATAGCAACTAGCTCATTATTTTCACCCAGATTACCAAAAGTCATTATAGAAGATAATAATACTGCGAGAGGTAACGCATCTGGAGTAATTCTTACTGAGAAATAAAATAAGAATTCAAATAAAACACCAAAAGATAAATCTTTACCAAGAATATCATCAAAATACTTTAGCATAAACTGTAGAAGAAGAATAAATACTACAACAAAGAATGTTACAATGAAAGGACCAATAAAGGATCTAAGTATTAATGAATCAAGTTTTTTCACAAGAGATGCAGTTTAAGCTCCTATAATCTCTTTAAGTTGAGCTAATAAATTATCCCAAATTTGAAATGACTCATCTAAATCATCAGATTCAGTAAATTCTTCAACTCTAACAAAAACTTCTTGAGTTAATTCATTGATTTCAAGCCTAAACTCTAAAGTATCGTTTTCTTTAGGTTTTTCATCTTCATTTAAAAATCTAAATTTAACATACCTGTTATTTTTAATTGAATCAATCACAGCTATTCTTTCTTCACCATCAACCAAAAAAATTAGAGTTTTATCTATATTATTAATATTAACATCATCTGCAAACCATTGGCATAGCCCAGTGGCTGTACTTAGATAAGGAAAAAGCATTTTTCTTGAAGCGTTAATTGGATATTCGCCTACAAATTTTTGTTTGGCCATTTAATTAAAATATTAATTACTTTTTAATTTAATAGTATATTTTAAGAACACAAAACATTTTCTTTATTTATAATAATATATCTAGATTTGCCTACTTTTTAGCGAGGTAGCTCAGGTGGTTAGAGCGTCGGATTCATAACCCGGAGGTCGGGGGTTCAATTCCCCCTCTCGCTACTACCTAGTAAATATCAATTGATGTTCGTTTGATAAACCACTATCAAAAGAGTAGCCATCAACATTAAATAATTTTATATCATCAACACTAGTAGATTTTCTTTCGATAAGAAATCTTGACATCAGGCCTCTTGCCTTTTTAGCATAAATTGCAATGACTTTATAAGTGTCATTTTTAAATTCCTTGAAAACTGGTGTAATTATTGTAGATTTAATTTTGTCCTTATTTATAGACTTAAAGTATTCATCAGAAGCTAAATTTACCACAATATCATCTTCATCTATATCCTCATTCAAAACATCTGTTATCTTATCTCCCCAAAACTTATATAGATTATTTCCATTCTCATTTTCAAGCTTTGTACCCATCTCTAATCTGTAAGGTAGAATTTGATCAAAAGGCCTTAGTAAGCCATAGTAACCAGATAAAATTCTAAGGGAATTTTGAAGGTAATCAAACTTATCTTCATCTATTGTATCAGCATCTAGCCCAGAGTAGACATCCCCCTTAAATGCATATACTGCCTGTCTAGATTTAATTGAGGATGTAGGATCTTCCCAATTTTTAAATCTGTCATAGTTCAATGCGGCAATCTTATCACTAACACCCATCAGATTTTTTAAGTCATCAGATGTGTAGTCCAGCAAAATTTTATGCAAAACTTTTGTTTCATCAATTAACCTACTTTCTGATTTATATTCACAATTTACTTCACTATCGAAGCTTAGAGTTTTAGAAGGTGATATTAAAATTTTCATACTTTTTATTTATATTAAATATACTTATTACAGGTAATAAGGTTTTAATAATTCAAAAATAAATATCAGACTCTATTTCAACTAAATTTTCATAGATTAAATCATGAATATTTGTCCTTACATTCAATTCATAGATCTGCCTATTTTCTCTAGAGTCGTATACCCTATTCGATAAGAAAACATAAATTAAGTTATAAGTCGGATCAACCCAAAAAAATGTTCCAGTATAACCAGAATGAC
>Ga0160422_10002217_pt1 | contig 12146 bp, 10 predicted proteins | sample Fk160mmetaG_FD_108192 | JGI IMG/M metagenome (GOLD analysis project Ga0160422, IMG submission 108192) | Marine microbial communities from the Central Pacific Ocean - Fk160115 60m metaG | ecosystem: Environmental > Aquatic > Marine > Oceanic > Photic zone | place: The Central Pacific Ocean...
AAATTAACTTTAAAATTAAAACCCTTATTCCCTACTTACAACCAGTCAGGAAATTCTATTATAGTATTAGAGGGAATTTTAGACTTATAACTAAAGTAAATTTTTACTTTAATTTTCACATATAAGATTAAATCTTTGTTTAAAAAATTCTAATAGTTTATTGCATTAATATTTTTAATATGAATCCTTCTTCATTATTCTCCCCCAGTAATTGGTATTACAGAACAAGTAATACTTTTATTATTAACGGAGTTAAGTAAAATAGACATTTTCGAAATTTCATCGATATTTACTGGTGAATTTGTAGGAATTAATTTAATCCTATTAGGGTTAACATCTTTAACGCTACTTAAAACTCCTACCCTAATAGTATTAACAAGTACGTTATCTTTTGCGAGAGCTTTATCATAACTTGTAAATACCTCTAAACATTGCTTTGATAGGGCATAAAATTGTTTACCTTTACCACCACCATATTTTGTTCCTGAAGAACTAAAAGATAAAAATCTCCCCCCCTCGTTAATTGACATTTTTAATGATAAATTTTCCTTAATAGCTAAATAATTTAATAAACATATCCCAAAAACTTCTTCAGGATTGCTAGCTTCGGAATCCCTTATTGCGCTTAAATAATTAACCGAAAAAATATTAAATTTTTCTAAATCAATTAACAACTTATCTAGGGAATTATTTTCTAAAGGATCAAAATGTAGCCAATTGAGATTCTTTTTATTAATATTATTTTTTATATTTCTAGAGGTCGCAATTACTTTATTGCCTTCATTTAAATTCGCTTTAATTATGTTAAGACCAAGAGGACAATTTGCACCAACTACTAAGACCGTTTTTTGACTCATGGTTATATAAATTTAGTAAAAAATAATTTTTTATTAATTGATCTTACAATAGAAAGATTAGAGAAAATTATAAAATTTATTAAGAAAATAATATATAAATGTAAAATTCAATTTTAAAGCACTTTAAAATTAAAACAGCAATTTAAAATTTTTGAGGCACGCAGGTAAAACATAATTGGCAACATTTATAAACTAAATTCCTAAACAGGTTTCTAGAAATTGCAATCCAAATGAGCGGAAATTATTATAAAGGAAATAAAAGCTTGCGACTCTGACCAATCGATGCATTACAGATTAACAATCAAGCGATATGAATTTGGAGAATTTTAATAGCTCATTAAACAAAATATTTCTCAAAGTTAAACTTTTTAAACATACTTAATAGAATACTTATTTTTATCCTTCATTATTAAATATAAATAATTATTTTCGTTACACAATTTCACTTATTACATTTTAAAATAATCATAATTATTTTGTATGGATGAAATTTACTGTAATAAGTCATGCATGTATTTATATTGAACATAAAGATATTAGATTATTAATTGATCCATGGATAATTGGATCTTGTTATTGGAGAAGTTGGTGGAATTATCCTGAAGTATCTAAAACAATAATAGAAAAAATAAATCCCACACATATTTATATCACTCATTTACATTGGGACCACTTTCACGGACCAAGTCTTAGAAAATATCATGATATGAATCCCACAATTTTACTTCCTAGACATTTTAATAAAAGGATGAAAGATGATCTTTTAAAAGATTTCAGATTTTCTAATATAAAAGAATTAAATCATGGCCAAAAATATTCTTTAAGCAATTATTTCGAAGTGGCTAGTTACCAATTTAATCCTTTTATTATTGATTCAAGTATTGTTATTGAAGCAGATGGTATAACACTATTAGATGCAAACGATAGTAAAACTTTTGGTTTAAGTCTAAAACAAATAACCACCAATCATCCTAATATAGATTTCTCTTTTAGAAGTCATAGTTCTGCAGCGCCAATCCCGCATTGTATAAGAGATATAGATGTATATAAAACAGATAGATCACCCTCTGACTATGCAGATGATTTTATAGCTTTTGCTAAAGCGACAAAAAGTAAATATATAATACCTTTTGCAAGCTCACATATTTACCTACATGAACTTTCTAAAAAGTTTAATAAATTTTATAGTGACCCGTCTTATGTAAAAGATCAATTTGACTTAAAAGTAAACTCTACACAAAAGTGTCAAATCATGGTTTCTGGTAGTTCATGGTCAAAAGAAGAAGGTTTTGATTTAATAAATCATAATTTTAATAATTTAAAGTCAGATATTGAATATTATGCTCTAAAAAATATAAGTAAAATAAATAAACAAATTGAATTGGAGACCAAGCAAAAATTTAATAAAAGAGCATTTGAAAATTATTATATTAAATTTCTAAGGGTATGTTCTTTTCCTTTTAATTTATTAAACTTTAGATTTGCTTTCTTAATTGATGAGAAGAAAAATTCAACAAAATATTTATGCTTAATAGATGGTATTAAAAGAGAGATAGAAGTAAATAAAATTTCAGAAGAAAAGGATATATATAATTACAATATTGATTTCTTAATAATAACTCCTGTTTATGTTTTCAATGATTGTAATATTAAAAAAATGCATAATTCTTATACACCATCAAAATTATTGGAAATAATAATTTTAGGAAAAAACGGAAATAAAAATTTAAATAAATATTTTAGTTTAATTGACTTATATGAAAATGATATATTACCTTTATATAGTTTAATAAGTATTAAAAACATAATTATTATTTTTAGACGCTGGAGAGAATTTATTGATATGTTTATCTATGTTTATTTAATAATTTTTAAAAAGAAAAAAATTCATCGACTTTGGCATAGACTATAATAAAAATATTCTATTTAATTGAAAAGAGTAAAAAATAGTTTTCTAGGGAATACTTTATACGTCCCTGGTTAACTTACAACACCTTTTAGGGGATTTACTCTACTAAAGAAGTTATTGAGAGATTCAATGAATAGTTTCGGCTCTTAAAATTAATGGGAAATTTCACAAAAGAAAATCTTGATCAACCTCTAGATGAAAATTCAGAATTGAATTTATTACCTCTAATTAATCTAATTAAGAGAAGAAAAAATTTTATATCCCTTTTTACTATTATTACAACAATATTGATAGGGGCCTTTTCATTTTCTTTGACTCCTACTTATTTAGGTAATTTTGAAATAGTTGTTGATGATGAAGAGGAAGAATACGCTGGAGGTGTTGGAGATATCAAGAGAAGTTTATTGAATATACCAGGTGGTGACAATACACAGTTATATATACTTAGAAGCCAGCTAGTTCTAAAACCAGTATTCGAAAAAGTTGGAAATGAGTTAGGGAAAGAAAATAATACCTTTATAGCCTGGAAAGACAATATTAATGTTAATTTCAAGAATCGTTCCAAGGTTCTAGAAGTATCTGTTACTGGACAAGATAAAAAATATATTCTTGAAACATTAAGAGAAATATCCAATCAATATAAAACAATTTCAATTGCAGAAAGAAATACAAATCTAAGAAATGAAATAGAATATTTGAAGAAGCAAAAAGATTTATATAAGAAAAGATATGAAGAAAAATCTAAAGAATTTAATAGTTTTAGTATTGAAAATGGCTTAGGTAGCATTGATCTTGTAATTTCTCAAGCAACTTACCAAGGAGAGAAAATGAATCCTAAGGACTTCTTGCCAAATAAAGAAATTATTGATAACGGGAGTCAATTTATAAAAAATAGATTCGAAGCACAATTTAGCCTTTTGGAAGTATATGAAACTGAACTACTTGATTTATATACTAAATTAAAACCTAACTCTAAAACTCTTTTAGACTTGAAAAATAAAATACTTGTAATTGAAGAATCCTTAAAAAGACCCACAGAAATAATTTTAAAATATAAAGAACTATATAGAGATACATTACGAAATGATTTATTACTAAATAAAGTTATATCAAAACTAGATAATCTTTACCAAGAAATAGCAAAGCAACAAAACCCTTGGAAAACCATCACAATACCTGAAATTAAAGAAAAGATATGGCCAAACAAAAAATTAATGACTTTATCCACTTTTATTATATCTTTAATAACATCTATAGTAATTGCCTCTTTTATAGATAAAAAAAGTGGAATAATTTATGAATTAGATGAACTAAAAAGAAGTGTTGATTTAAAATTCTTAGGTAATTTATACTTCAATAATTCTGTTCTTAATTCAAAATTAATCAAAAGCATTTTAGAAATTAATAATTTTGAAAATGCTGCATTAATAGAATTAGACAATAGTTTTTTGAAAAGTGATACGATAATGGTTGAATCTAATTACATTGATGGAATAAAAAAAATATCTATATATGATGATAAAAATATAGAAAGATTCGAGAAAATTGTTGTTTGTATAGAAAAAGAAAAATTAAATAGGAATCAAATAAAACTTCTAAATAATTTAATACTCATAAATAATGATAGATTTTTGGGTTGGTTTTATCTCGCTGAAACTATTTAGAATCGAAAAGCAATTACACTTTTCTCCAAACAGCTAATAACTTTCCTTGAAAAACAACTTCCTCTAAATTAAGCTCAATTGGATCATATGCTGGATTTGCAGCCTCAAGAAATATTTTTTCACCTCTTTTAAAAAAATATTTTAAAGTTGTTCCTAACCCAGGAACCATTGCGCTAACTATTGATCCATTCTTTAGAGAATGCAAATCTTTTACTGGCTCCATTAAAACCATATCGCCATCAGCTATGCATGCATCAATCATTGAATCTCCATTAACTGTGAGAGCAAATACATTTTGTCTTTTTAAGATATCAGAAATATCTAAATTTTCATTCACATCAGAATAAGTTTCGATTAATCCTCCAGCGGCAACTGACCCCAAGATTGGAACTCCTTCTAAAATTTCATCAACTATGTGCATTGTTCTTGCTTTTCCTTCTTGCCAAGAAATATATCCTTTTTCTTGTAAATGCTTAAGTCTACTTTGAATTGGAGCAGGAGATTTTAAACTCATAGCCTGCATCATCTGCCTTATTGATGGACTATGTTGAAATTCCTTCATATATTTTTTTATCCATTCATAAAGTTCATACTGGGCTACAGAAAGATTTCTATCAGAGGAATTTATCACAGAATAAATATAAACTAATACATTTGTACCTTTTTTAGAATTAGTTTGCAAGTTTTGTCAAGAAAGAAGACAAGAAAGAAGTGCTTGTTGGGCATGCATCCTATTTTCTGCTTGTTCAAAAATTCTGCTACTTTTACTTTCTATAACTGAATCAGTTATTTCTTTAGATCTATAAGCGGGAAGACAATGAAGAATAATTGCATTTTTATCCGCCTTTGCCAATAAATTACTATCAAGAGTAAATCCATTAAATTCTTTATCTTTTTCTTCCTTTTGATCCTCTTCACCCATTGAAGACCATACATCCGTGTAAAGAACATTTGACCCAGTAGCTGCTAAAAGTGGATCATGCATGATTTTTAATAAATTTTTATTTTTATATATTTTATTAGCTTTTTTAATTACGGAAGAATTTGGTTCATAACCGACGGGGCATGCAATTCTCACTTCAATATCTAATAAAGCTCCGCATAAGATTAGAGAGTTTGCGACATTATTACCATCACCAATAAATGTTAAAACCAAATCTTCAAAATCAATATATTCTTCCTGAATTGTCATAAAATCTGCCAATGCTTGACATGGATGCTCTAAATCAGTCAATGCATTAATAACCGGCTTAGTTGACCACCTTGCGTACTCATCCAAATCAGATTGATTAAAAGTTCTTATCGCAATAACATCACAATATCTACTTAGAACTCTTGCTGTATCTTTAATAGGTTCACCCCTTCCAATCTGAGAGGTTGAAGGATTTAAATCTATTGTGGTTCCCCCAAGCCTTGACATCGCAACTTGAAAGCTAACTCTTGTACGAGTAGAAGCTTTATCAAAGATAAGACCTAATACTTTGTCCTTAAATTGGATTTTTAAATCTTTATGCTTAAAATTTTTTGCAAGTTCAAGAAGATGAATAAATTCTCTAGCTGATATATCCAAGCTTGATAAAAAATTATTATGAGCAAGCTTAATTGGTTTAAGCATAAGTATTTACATTATCTTGTAGATTCTACTATGCGGGCATTTTGGTTTCAGCAAGAAGAGTTTTTAAATCTTCGCCTTCTATAACCTCCTCTTGAAGAATCTTTTGAGAAATTGATTCAAGTAATGGTAAGTTGTTTCTGAGTATTTGTAGAGCTTTTTCATGTGCCCCATCAACTAAATCTCTTACTTCTTTATCAATAGCTTGAGCGGTTGCATCACTAACAGCTCTCCTTGGATTATTACCATTACCTAAGAATTGTCCTCCACCTTGCTTATCATAAGCCAGTGGTCCTAAAATTTCACTCATACCAAAAGTACCAACCATTTGTTCAGCTATATCAGTAGCTCTTTGTAGATCATTGGAAGCCCCAGTTGTAATTTTTCCAAAAACAATTTCTTCTGCAGATCGTCCACCTAATAAAGTAGCTATTTGACCTTGTAATTCTTCTTTTGAATTTAAGAATCTTTCCTCAGTAGGAAGCTGTAAAGTATATCCGAGGGCACTCATACCTCTAGGTACTATTGAAATTTTTGCTACTTTAGAACCTCCAGGCATAAGATGTCCTACGATGGCGTGACCAACTTCGTGATAAGCAACTACCTTTTTCTCATCATCTTGTAAAACCCTACTTTTCTTTTCAAGACCAGCCACAACTCTTTCTATAGCTTCACTTAGATCTTGTTGCTCTACACTTTTCCTATTACCTCTAGCTGCTAAAAGAGCTGCTTCGTTCACCATATTTGCTAAATCTGCACCTGCAAAACCTGAAGTTGCTTGGGCTATGGAGTCTAAATCTATTGAATCGGAAAGTTTAACCTTTTTAGTATAAATTTCTAAAATTGTTTTTCTACCTGATAAATCTGGCCTATCAACTAAAACTTGCCTATCGAATCTTCCAGGCCTCAATAAGGCAGCGTCAAGGACTTCTGGCTGGTTTGTAGCTGCGAGTACTATAACTGGTTTATCAGATGCAGTAAAGCCATCCATTTCAGTAAGCAACTGGTTTAATGTTTGCTCCCTCTCATCATTACCCCCAACAACTCCCATTGATCCAGAACGACTTTTTCCGATAGCGTCTAATTCATCAATAAAAATTATACAAGGAGCTTTTTTCTTTGCTTGTTCAAATAAATCTCTTACTCTTGCTGCACCAGCACCAACGAAGAGTTCCACAAACTCTGAGCCAGAAATAATAAAAAATGGCACCTCTGCTTCCCCAGCAACAGCTTTGGAGAGAAGAGTTTTACCAGTTCCAGGAGGTCCAACTAGTAAAACACCTTTAGGAATTCTAGCTCCAATATCTGTATATCTTTCTGGCTTCTTTAAAAAATCAACAATTTCTGTGAGTTCATCTTTAGCCTCATCTACACCAGCTACATCATCAAAGGTTATCTTAGATTCATCATCTGGAACATAAACTTTAGCTTTACTTTTAGTAAAGCTTAAAGCCCCTTGAGCTCCTCCTCCACCCATACTTCTTCTAGCAAAAAATTGTAAAACTAATATGAAAATTAACGGAGGCACAACCCAGCTCAATATTGTTGAAAATATGTTTGGTTTCTTTGGAGGGGCTGCTGCAAATTCAACCCCTTTATTCTCCAATCTTTGAGGTAAATCCATATCAAAAATTGGAGTTGTGGCTAAGACTGAAGGAGCGCCTTCTTCCGCACCATTTAATTCGTACCGGATTTGTTCTTGAGTTATGTATGCCCTCTTGACTTCTCCATCATTAACTTGATCTATAAAGAGTGAATAAGGCACTCTAGGTATTTGCATATTTTGATTAGGGAATAAGCTACTGAATAAAAGTAAAGCACCTACACCTATTAAAATAATATTAATTACTCCAAACCTTCTATTTGGCTGGTTATCGTCTTGTCTTATGGGCATAATTAAACTAGTTTTTATACAGTATAAACTAAACTAAAATTTTTCGTATCTGCAATAAAAATTTAGAGTAAGAACCGTAAATTTTTTTTAAATTCAAATTTGCATAAAATTATTCAAATAAAGATCATCCCCTAATCTTTTTATTTTAAAAAGATTCAATTTTATAACATCTTCCATAGAAGTAAATTTTAAATCATCTAGGGGGGTCATACAATTATCACCTCCCAATATTTTTGGAGCAATAAAGGTAATAAATTCTTGAATACAACCTGCTTTTAAAGCTGCAGTAGCAAGCGCTGGTCCACATTCCCATAAGACTTTATTACAACCTCTTTGGGCTAAAATATTTGAGAGTAATTTTGGGTCGTCAGAAGAAACTTTTTCGATTGCTACATTTTTAGGTATTCTTTTTAAATTTATTTTATTAGCAGTTGAAGAATCATATACAACTAAGGTATTAGAGAATTCAGTATCCCATAATTTTGCTTGCAAAGGTAAATCTAGAGTTCTAGTAAAAATAACCCTTAAAGGTTCTATCTCCTTAATGCCTCTAGTTGTCAAAAGGGGATCATCCTTTCTCAAGGTATTACCACCAATAATTATTGCATCAAACTCGGCTCTAAGTTGATGGACGAATGAACGAGATTTTTCAGTGGTTATCCATTTACTCTGTCCATTTTTAAGTCCTAATCTACCATCAAGACTCATTGCCCACTTCAAAACCCCATAGGAAGAACCATTTAAATTTTTATGAATAAATGATTTATTTAATGCCAATGCTTCATTCTCACACAACCCTAAATCAACATCAATTCCTGCATTCTCTAATAATTTAATTCCCTTGCCTGCAACTCTTAAGTCTGGATCTTTTATAGAGACAAATACCTTTTTTATCCCTGAAGAAATTATTCTATCTACACAGGGTGGAGTTTTTCCTCTATGACAACATGGTTCTAAGTTGACATATAGAGTCCCACCACAAGGATCATCTTTTAAGTTGTTAAATGCCATCGCTTCCGCATGAGGCATGCCCGCCTTTTGATGAAAGCCTTCTGAAATTAATTTCCCTTTTTTATCAAGAATTACAGCTCCAACAAGAGGATTAGGACTAGTAAAACCTCTACCTAGAGATGCCAAACGTATTGCTCTTAACATCCATTTCCTATGGATGAAATTATCTAGCTTCATTTTAAGATTGAGTTCTCAGTGACCTCCACTCTTTAACGACAAAAGGAGGTACAGGGAGCTCCGAAAAAACTCCTTGTAAAGAGAGTCTTAAAGGTCTATTTTGAGAAATATCTTTAAGTAAATTTTCTAGATCAAATTCAGCAGCAGCTTGTCTACTATCCTCGACTAGCTCACTATTTAATAAAGTTATATCATCCAACTCCCATTTCTTTCTTCCTGACTCCACATTAAGTGATAGAGGATGATCAATCCTTAAATTCCCAGGATATCCAATAACCCTTAAGACTAACTTTTGATCATTATTTGATGATTTATATGCCACCAATTGCCATGTTTCATAATCTAAATCTCTTAGAAACTCTGTACTAGCATTTATTAGAGCTCCATTAATTTGAGTTTCTGCAACTTCTGCATAGGACTTCACTGGAAAAAATACTAGAGGGACGATGATAATGCAAATAAAAATTTTTGCTAGGTGTTCATTTATTAATTTTAAAATTTTCTTCATTTTCAGAGTCCATAAGAGCATCAAGTGTAACAGCCGTCCTAATAATAGAGCGATATTTCTTTAGAATTTTACGATTTCTCTCAATTGATTTTGAAAAATCTCTAGATTCATTGTCAGAGAAAGTTTTTGTTAAATCGTTTGAATCATCTTCTATTAGTTCTAAATAATCTTGTTTATTAATAAGAGCTAACAGTAATTCATGTAGTCGCTTTCTTCTGTCAGACAACTAGTCTCTTTATTATTGGCTCATATAATAATAGGATAATTTTACAACTTATACAAATCAAGCTTTTTTTAAACCTTTTTTTAATAATTGATGAAAAAAATTAAAAGAAAAATTCATGTTATTGGATTAAATACTTTTAAAATTGAAGAGTTGTCATTAGATGTGCAAGAAATTTTTAATTCAGTAAAAAATATTGCTGCTCCTAAAACTTATTTACATGAAATAAAAAACTGGGTTTCAACGAAATTAATTGAGGAGAAAAATTTTTATGAAAGTAAAAGTAATTTAGATTTGATTAAATGGCTTAAATTTACTGATAGTGATGTAATACTAATCTCTAGAGGAGATCCACTTTGGTATGGGATTGGAAGAATCCTTCTAAACAATTTCTCTAAAGAGGAATTATTATTTTATCCAGGTAAAACATGTCTTCAATTAGCTTTTAGCAGATTAAAAAGATCATGGCAAGATATCAAAGCAGTTAGTATTCATGGTCGAGAAACAAATGAATTAATAAAATCACTAAAACTAAAAGAAAATGGATTAGTTGTACTAACCGATCCAAAAAATAATAATTTAGAGTTAATTCGACAAAATCTAAAGGAACTAGATCTAGAGAATTTCTATGAATTTTGGCTATGTGAGGAAATAGGTTCTAAAAGTGAGAAAATCAGATTAATTTCTCCCAAGGGAAAACTTCCTAAAGAAATTTCTGATTTAAATTTAGTTATTCTTTTAAGAAAGGAAATCAGCTCCTCAATAAGAAAATTACCCCTTTTTGGCATCAGTGATAGTACTTTTAAAACATTCAATGATAGGCCAAATTTACTTACAAAGAGAGAAATCCGGATTCAAATACTGGCAGATTTAGAGTTACCAGAAAGAGGAACTTTACTAGATATTGGATCTGGTAGCGGGACAATTGGTTTAGAAGCTATAAGATTAAGACCAAAATTACAATTAATATCTATAGATAAAAAATTTGGGAGCCAATTGCTAGTTAAAGAAAATGCGGAAAAATTAGGGGTATCTCCAAAAAAAATTATTGAGAGTGATGTAAAAGAATTTTTAACTAAAGATTTGAATAATTCATTTTCTGATTCAAATAGGGTTGTAATTGGAGGTTGCGATAAAGAGACAAAAATTGAAATTATTTATGCGATATCAAAATTCATTAAAAAAGGAGACATAATAGTTTTACCTATAGTTACATATGAAGCTTTAGAGAAAGTATCTAATTGTTTAAGACAACTTAATTACGAAACTAGTTTGAATCTTATTCAAACATTTAAAGGACTAAGTATTTCTGAAGGGACAAGATTCGAGCCAAATAATCCAGTTTTCATAATTAAAGCTAAGAAAAAATAAATTTATTTGTCTGGTTTTGCAACATGAGGCAATCCCCAACCTAACTTATTTCGTAATACTTGAAAGAATTCATGGTCATCCAATCTTATAAACCTAACTGGATGATTACTTTTTCTTATTAAAACTCGATCTTCAGGCCATACATAACATCCCGCATTACCATCTACAACCATAATTAATCTTTCAGGCGTTGCGGGAAAGACAGTAACTGGCTCAGAATCATTAAATACCAAAGCTCTAGATGCTAATGAATGCGGAGCAATTGGAGTTAGTTGAACAACTGGGCAATCAGGAGTTATCACAGGACCTCCGGCGCTTAATGAATATGCTGTTGACCCTGTTGGAGTAGAGAGAATTACACCATCAGCGGAAATATCAACCGGTGCATGTTTTCCAATTGCTATTTCAAAATGACACATACTTGTTAAGGGCTCTCTATGTAAGGCCATTTCGTTCAAACATAAAGATTCCCATCTTCTTTGATCATTCCTCATTACACTGATAATTAAACTATTCCTTTCCTCTATATCCCATTTACCTTGGATTAATTTATCCAACGCATCTTCAAGATTAGACAAATAAGCCTCTGCCAAAAATCCTAAGTGGCCAGTATTAATAGTTAGTATTGGAATATTTGCAGGAGCAGTTTGCCTAGCTGCTGATAACACAGTCCCATCACCACCAAGAACAATTGCAAATTCAATAGATGAATTAAAACCATCTGGGACGCAATTTGTATATGCAAGTGGCCTTACATGTTGATCAGGATTTGCAAAACCTACCATACCTCCAGAGCTACTAACTCTTACAACTTTATAATTAGAACTTTCTAACTTTTTTTGAACAGATCTAGCTGTCTGGACAGCTAATTCTTTTCCATCATTGACGATTAGCCCAGCTTTACGTACCAATCGAGAAAT
>Ga0160422_10002218_pt1 | contig 12139 bp, 12 predicted proteins | sample Fk160mmetaG_FD_108192 | JGI IMG/M metagenome (GOLD analysis project Ga0160422, IMG submission 108192) | Marine microbial communities from the Central Pacific Ocean - Fk160115 60m metaG | ecosystem: Environmental > Aquatic > Marine > Oceanic > Photic zone | place: The Central Pacific Ocean...
AACATAGCTCGTGTGTTTTTGAGTGGCACCCTCTTTGGAAGAAGTGAAATATACCCGCTTTCGCTTGGCATCAAAACCAATTACGTCAACCACGTCCCACGGGCCTTGTGTGAGTTGCGTCGCGTTCCCTTGGAAGTCAAATTTGTAGATGTGATTGAACTCATCGCGCTCGGAGGTCATGACAAATGACATGCCGTCTGCGAGAAACGTCAGATTGTCATTGATGTCGATGTAGGTATTGCACGTCTCTTTGAACACTTCTTTGGTGCCCAATCGATTGTTAGGGAATTCCCCATCTGTGAGAAGCAATCGCAGGTCATTTTGATGCCGATTCATGGTGAAAATGCAAAGCGTCGAGGGATCGTTTGTCCATTTGATACGGGGGATGTAATGGGCCGATTTGGGAACGGCAACTGCACGACTTTGATTGTCAGCGAGCGTATAAATGTGCACCGTCACTTTGCTGTTTTCCTCGCCTGCTTTGGGGTATTTGAATATGTATGGATCAGGGTAGAGGCCGCCGTAGACAGGCATGCTGAATTCTCGCACTTCACTTTCGTCAAATTTGAGGTAAGCCAAGCGCGTGCCGTCGCCATTCCAAAACAACCCCTGATCGTCACCAAATTCCTCTTCGTAAACCCAATCTGTAGCTCCGTTGATGAGCTCGTTCATGATTCCATCCTGGGTCACTTGGATTTCTTCGCCCGTCGCCAGATCAGAAATGAAAATGTTGTTGTCTCGCACATACGCCACTCTGTCACCAGCAGGGGATAGTTGAGCCAACCGCTGCTTACCGAGTTTGAAATCTGTTATGGGACGCGCATCGTCTTTAGCCTCGAAGTCATACACATAAAAGTTGGCGTAAAATGAGTGGCGGTATAAGCCTTCACTTGCAGTCGTCAGCAACACAAATCGCTCGTCGCTGCCAAATTCATAGCCCTGAAACGTCTCGCGTGGATCGCCAAAAGCTTCATTTGAGGTGAGTAGGGTATCCACGATTTGTCCAGTCTTGTAGGACCATTTAATGATGCATGAGCCTTCATTTTCATCGTATTCCTGAGTGGTGTAGTGCTTTCCATTTGCCATAGAGCGGATGCCCCAGACATATTCTGTGCGGAAGGTGCCACTGGCCCAAATGGCTTCGTTGTTGAAGTTTGCCTCTTGGCTTCGACTAAGGTTGGGGCTGAAAAGCAAGGTGGCAATGATTGCCAACGTGCCACCGCATTTGATAAGTTCCATTCTCACTTGAAAGAGGGTGTTCTTGTGTCAGGTTACTTTTGACAAATGCCCAAGATAGCGCATCGTGCATGGAACGTGATTCAAAACCAACTTTGACTGAAGAAGTCCATCAAGCGGCTATTCGAGATTTTCCTCAAATGTTGAGTGAAGGCAGAGTGCATTGGGGTGAAGAGGTAAGGGCTCAACATGGGGCAGACGAAACGGAAGATTTGGTCTTTTTACCTGACGTGGTGCTGGAGCCTGAATCGACGGAGGAAGTTGCAGCAATCTTGACATGGGCAAACAACCATGAAGTCCCTGTAACCGCTGCAGGTGCCAGAACGGGATTGAGCGGGGGAGCATTGCCAATTTGTGGCGGCATTGCATTGTCCCTCAACAGGATGAATCGAATTCATGCCATCGACACGCACAATCATCAAGCCATTGTTGAGCCCGGTGTCATCACTGAGGAATTGTCAAATGCTGCTGCAGCCCAAGGTTTGATGTACGCTGTTGATCCTGCATCTCGTGGAACGTGCACCATTGGAGGAAATCTGGCCGAGAACAGCGGGGGGCCACGAGCTGTGAAATACGGTGTCACCAAAGATTGGGTTTTGAATCTTCAGGTCGTCCTTGCAGATGGTTCTGTCATTGAGACGGGAGCCAATACACTTAAAAATTCTACAGGCTACAATTTGACACAGCTCATGGTCGGCAGCGAGGGGACGTTGGGAATTGTCACCCGCGCCACATTGAAACTCTTGCCTATGCCTCGACATCAAGCACTGATGTTGGTGCCATTTTCGTCGGCTGAGTCGGCCTGCGCTGCCGTGGCTGAAATATTCCAGGTTGGGGCCGTGCCAAGTGCACTTGAATTTATGGAGCGGGATGCGGTGCTCCTCGCTCAACAATTCACAGGCAATCGCGAAATCGACATTGGCGCCAATGTGGAGGCCCACCTTTTGATTGAGGTGGACGGATTTGGACAAGGAGATTTGATGCCGCAATGTGAGCGCATTCTACCCGTGCTTGAAGCTCATGATGCAGGGGAGGTGCTGTTTGCAGAGTCGGCAGCAGAGAAAGAAGCACTTTGGTTTCTGCGTCGAAGGGTAGGCGAAGCTGTGAAAGCGGCAAGCACTTACAAAGAGGAGGATACAGTCGTTCCTCGAGGGGAGCTGCCGGCGCTCCTGCGAAAGGTCAAATCCCTCGGCGTCAAGCATGGATTTCGCTCCATCTGCTATGGCCATGCGGGCGATGGCAATTTGCACATCAACATATTGCGCGATGATTTGGATGAGGCGACTTGGAATGACACGCTTAACGTTGCCATCCGCGAGCTTTTTTCCGAAGTGGTTGCGCTTGGTGGAACTCTAAGTGGGGAGCATGGCATTGGCTACGTTCAAAAAAACTACATGGACCTCGCCTGCAGTCCGAAACAACTTGCCATCATGCGAGGAATCAAGGCCGTTTTAGACCCCAAGGGAATCCTAAATCCGGGAAAGATTTTCCCAGATGCCCACAGAAGGTGATGAGGTCTAACGAACAGCTGAGGTCCGGTGTTTATCCTCGAGATAAACATTGCATCGCATGACAACCCCTAAAACGCTTGTGCTTGAAGTTTCTTTTGACATGCGTCGTTTTGGCCTTGAATCGATGAGATCGAGTTCATTCGACTGAGAGGCACATCGCCCACTCGCGTTTGTGAAGAACTGCCATATGGTTTCGTGTTGGATGTCGAAGGGAGATGGTAGTTTGGTCATTCAAATCAAAAAGACATTTGAGCCATGGCGCACGATCTTCTCAAAGGAAAAAAAGGCATTGTATTTGGAGCCCTCAATGACATGTCCATAGCATGGAAAGTGGCGTTGGAGGCGCATGCCCAAGGTGCTGAAATTGTGCTGACCAATGCGCCAGTGGCCATGCGAATGGGTGAAATCAACAATCTGGCGAAACTCTGCGGAGACGCACCGGTCATTTCCGCGGATGCGACAAGCGAGGAAGACCTTCACAATCTGTTCGAAGGTGCCATGGCGCATTTCGGAGGTAAACTGGACTTTGTGCTTCACAGCATTGGGATGAGCCCCAACGTTCGAAAGGGCAAGCACTACACGGACCTCAACTACAAGTTTCTACAAACGACTTTGGATGTGAGTGCGATTTCCTTGCATAAAACCTTGGCCACAGCTAAAAAGCTTGATGCATTGAATGAATGGGGAAGTGTTGTGTCCTTGTCTTACATCGCTGCTCAGCGAATATTTCCAGATTACGGCGACATGGCAGACGCAAAATCGCTGTTGGAAAGCATCACACGCAGCTTTGGGTATCACTATGGTGTCGCCAAGAAAATCAGAGTCAATACCGTGAGCCAGTCACCGACGGTGACGACTGCTGGAAGCGGTGTAAAAGGATTTGACGAGTTTATCAGCTACAGTGAAGCCATGTCCCCTTTGGGCAATGCAGACGCCCAATCTTGTGCGGAGTACTGCATCACCCTATTCAGTGATTTGACGCGGTATGTCACGATGCAAACCCTGTTTCACGATGGCGGCTTTTCTAACACAGGCGTGTCCATGGAGGTGATTTCAAAATTCGGGCCCTCAGGCGAACCAACTTAAAAACGGATACTTTCCATCACATCCCAGCAGTTTTTGGAGTCACGGATGTCTCGACAAAATCTGCGAAATCTGAGGCCGTTTTCCATATGCTTTTGCGGCCGATTCGGGCGGAGATGTAGTCCTTACTCAGTGACCACCCGCGTGCCGGGCTGTATTCTCTGCCGTAGAAAATGATTTGGAGGTGCAGCTTGTTCCAGCGCTCTTCAGGGAAAAGGCGCTTCGCGTCGCGCTCGGTTTGTTCCACAGATTTGCCATTGCTCAAATTCCATCTGTACATCAGGCGGTGAATGTGTGTGTCCACTGGAAAAGCAGGAAATCCAAATGCTTGACTCATCACCACTGCAGCAGTTTTGTGTCCCACGCCCGGCAGGGCTTCAAGATCTGTGAAGTTTTGAGGCACGACGCCATCGTGCTCATTGACGAGGATGTGGCTGAGTTCGGAAATGGCTGCACTTTTACGTGGTGAAAGTCCGCAGGGGCGGATGATTTTTCGAATGTCTTCAACAGACTGGCGCATCATGTCTCGAGGATTGTCCGCAAGATCAAACAGTGCTGGAGTGACGGTATTGACTCGCGCATCGGTACATTGTGCGGAGAGCAAAACTGCCACAAGCAATGTGTAGGGATCGATGTGGTCAAGGGGAACTGGAGTCTCTGGATAGAGTGATTGCAATTCGTCCATCATCCAGCTCACCCGTTGCGCTTTGGTTTTTAAATCAGTCATTGGCGTTCTCGGGATCAGGTGTTGTGCCATCCCATACGAACGATGGCAGTTCCCAATTCAACATTTCACGGCGTTCCGACATGCTACCATCGCTGTTCATATGTTCGAGATAGACCTCATTGACTTGATCTTCATACTCATTGAAAAAGAGTCGATTCATCACGGTCCATATGGCTCCGCGTGCGTCGATGGGCATTGACTCGAGGTAGATGTAGCTGACGTCCAAGTCAATTTCCTTACCTACCCAATTCCATGCGAGGGTAGAATCATCGAGTTGGATGGTCAGGTTGGCTTCGACCCAGTCAAATATGGCATCATCTGCTGATGTCCACTCCTCGTCGTCTCCGAGCCAAATCTTGAATTCAGATGGCAGATTACGGTGATTGCGTAGGGCCAGCTCCAAGTCGTCAGTGAATATGCGAAGTGTGGTTTGGATTGTTCGTGTATCCATGTTCCATCGCATATCTGTCCTCGAAAAGTGGAAGTCGTGGGACATCTCAAATCCACATAGAGCGATGGCCACTGAGAATAAAACTCCGCGAAATTGAATTGCACTTCGGGTAGATACAGGTTTATCACCACTGCCGTGGGAGGTTGTGGATGCTTTCCTAGCGCGAATCGGGTTGGCGGACATGGTGCAAATGTATCTTTCCGGCATGGAAGATGTGTTTGCTGGTGAGGAGGTTGCAGCGTTAAAGGCCCAAGTGTTGTCGGCGAAATCTGTGGTCGTGACGTCACACCGCTCCCCGGATGGAGATGCCATAGGATCTTCTTTGGCGCTGAAACACATGTTTTCTGCCATGGGCGTGCCTTGTGCAGTTGTAATGCCCGACGCATACGCGAAATTCTTGCACTGGATGCCGGGTCATGAAGAGGTTCGATTCCACGATGCGGAGCCTGAAGCAGCGAGCGCATTGGTCTCAAGTGCAGAGGTTTTGTTTTGTCTTGATTACAATGCCCCTTCGAGGGCCGGTGGATTGATGGATGCCGTGAATCAGGCATGTGCGAATGCCAAAAGCAGCGTGGTCATGATTGATCATCATCAGGAACCCGAGGATTTTGCGGACATCATGCTTTCTGATTCAAGTACGGGTAGCACGTGTGAATTGATTTATCGCCTGCTTCAGGCATGGGAAATGCAAGGCGCATTGGACTCAGATTTGGCGTCCTGCCTTTACTGTGGATTGATCACGGATACGGGAAGTTTCAGATTTTCATCGGTACAACCATCAAGCCACGACATGGCCTCAGCACTGTTGGCGACGGGAATGAATCACAGCCGAATTCACAGTTTGATTTACGATGCGTACCGACTGGAGCAAGTTCAGCTGACAGCCTACGCATTAAGCCAGAAGCTCCAAGTATTTCCCGAGCATCGTTGTGCCGTCATCAGTCTGAGCCAAGACGAACTGCTGCACTACAATGCTCAAAAAGGAGATACTGAAGGTCTCGTCAATCGAGCGCTTTCCATCGAGGGAATCAATTTCGCCGCCTTCATGAAGGAGGACGACGGTCGAGTAAAAATCAGTTTGAGGTCGAGGGGCTCTTTCAGCGTGCGGGACGTTGCTGCTGAGCATTTCAACGGGGGCGGACATCACAATGCTGCGGGAGGCGCATGTGAAGGGGAATCTCTACATTCTGTTCTCGACCGCATGGTGGCGCTCATTCCCACTTGGTCAGATGACCTTCAATACGACGATTGAATGCGGCAAAGTTCGCACCTTTCTTTGATGATTTTTTCTGTCGCATTGGTTTTGGGGTGCGTCGAGCCTCAGCCCCAAACCCTGACACTTCCATCCATTTCGGATCGCAACCGTGAGGTTCGGAAAGCCATGGTGGGGTTCAATGAAGCCCAATTCAAAAAAGAATGTGCAGCCATCGACGAGGTTTTGCTTGGCATTGATCTCCAGGTAGACACGCTTGCAGGAAATGTGCGACTCGTCGTTGATACCAATCACAGATCCGGAGGCCTCGAGGGGTGGAATGCGTCGGCGGGACAACGTGTTGTTTGGGATTGGCAAGCTTTCTCTCTTGATGGCCAAGCACTAGCGCAGGGTCGTGACGAATTTGAAGTGGAACGAGGTTCCGTTCCTCAAGCTTTTCACGAAGCGGCCAAGCATCTGGGTCACAAGGCGAAGGCTGATGTGTGGTCTCCTTCCTTAAGTGCATTTGGGGTCCGCGGTATTCCAGGCCAAATTTTGCCATATACACCTGTACGCCTCAAGGTGCTCCAAACCCGATCGGCACAAGACACTTCTTGGATAGGAGGGATGCATCGAGGAAATTGGTCAGAAAAGATTTGGCTGGAAACTGCCTTAATGTCGACGGTCGGCCAAGATGACTTGATGCAGTTGGACCAAGGTGTTTGGTGTATGGTTCATCGCGAGTGGGAGCAAAGTTTGGAAGATGGCATGTCTGTTCTCTTGAAGATTCATACGGCCACAATGACAGGCAGCTTTGAACGGGAAACGCAAATGGAGTGGTCAATGGGAACTCCAAATCAACTTGTTGAGGCACTTGAACGCGCACTCTCTGCAAAACCACGAAGTCGAAGGCTCACGGTTTGGTCTATCTCCGATTGTGCCTTTGGGACGGACGGTTCTCCCGAAATAGGCATCCCAAGCCGCACACCTCTCCGTTTTGATGTCGAGATTTTGCCTTTCCAAGAGTTAGTTCTTTCCAAGAACAACTAAATTCGCGATGTCCACAGGACACCTTAAAATTCCATTGGAAACGATGAAGCGTATTTTCATTTTGTTCTTGATTGCCACGTTCCCAATGGCAAATTTTGCGCAGTCTGAGACATCTTTCTATTTCGATCAAAACGTGGGGATTGCGCTTGTCGAAGATGGCTTCCCCTTTCCTGGTGTATCCCTGCTAGGTGGTGTTCGAAAAACATATCCTACCACGACGACACGCAATGGAGTAGCTCGCACTGTAATTTTCGAATCCGAAATTGGTCTGGCACTTCCCACGGGAGTGACAGGCAAAGTCGGAATCGGCCATTTGAATGAAATGACGGGGAACTCAACATCTGTAGGTGTGCGAATTTTCCCCCTCCATGCCTACGTGCAGCAAGCTTTTGGCACACGGCGGTGTGAGCGAGAGGTTTCGCCTCGGACGAAGAGGAGGCTGGAAAGGAAGGGGCGTGACCGAAGTTACTTGCGATGCAGTGACTGGTATTTTACCATGGAAGTTGGTGGAGGAGGGGAGTGGAGTTTTGATTCTGTCGCACTGTTCAGTGTTGGGCATCGCATGTTCTTCAATTAAAATGCAACATGGAGCCGGGCAGGTGGCTCTTCTCTTATCACGCGAGCACGTATGAATATGACTCAGGTTGGCTCAGCCCGTCATAGGGCAAGGAGATTTTAAAGTGACCAAAACTTGAATTCACGTTCGCGCCCTGCCGATTCATCGAGACAGGACTTCAATGAATTACGTCTTATCGTGGGAGACAAGCGGAAAACGGTCTTCATGTTTCGGTCGATTGCTACTTTTGAAAGAGTCTCCTTTTTCTCATCCCACAAATCCGCCTTCATGAAATGGTCTCACATCTTCCTTTGTTGTTTTTCCTGTCAGGCTTTTGCGCAATGTGATTTCACTGAGGTGAACATTCAGACATCAACGGGAGAATGGGGTGACGAAATGTCATGGGACCTTTATCAAAACCTGGAAAATGGTGAGGCTTTGCTTCTCGCATCTTTTCAGGGGGAGTTTGATCAAATGACGACAAATGATGAGTTGTGCCTGGAAGATGGGTGTTATTTCTTTTCAGTATCTGACTCGTGGGGTGATGGATGGAATGGAGGAGAAATTTCTTGTTCTCCAAGCCTTGAAGGTTTCACGGAGTCATTTACCCTGAATGATGGATACGAAGGATATCTGGCCTTTCAGGTTGGCGACGGTTTATGCACCACGAGCCTTCCTGGCTGCACCGATCCTGACGCCTTAAATCCAGTGCAGGGAGCCAATGTAGATGACGGCAGTTGCGTTTATTTCCAAACGCTGGAGTACGCGTATGACAAAGAGATTTTGCAGCGCGACTACATTTATTATCATCCAGAATCGGCAGCTGACGAATGTCCTTTGGTCTTCGTTTTTCACGGGTATACAGGCAGTGCACAAGACATCATGGAGTACTCACAGTTCAATGCCCTTGCAGAGGAATTTGGTTTTGCGGTTTGTTATCCCCAAGGAAGTCAGGACTCCTTCGGAAATGCATTTTTCAATGTTGGATATGATTTTCAGTTCAATGAGGACGTGGATGATGTGGCCTTCACGCTTGCATTGCACGATGAGCTTCAAATGAACCATTCGCTAGATCCAAATGCGGTGTACGGAACAGGCATGTCCAATGGCGGAGATTTCTGTTACATGTTGGCCTGTCAAGCGTCAGATGTATTTCAGGCGGTGGCTCCAGTCTCTGGCATGATCATGCAAGACATCATGGATGCTTGCAATCCGTCAACGGCAACAAACATTTTGGAAATTCACGGTACTGATGACGGTGTGACCCTTTACGAGGGAGACCCCAACAATGAAGACGGTTGGGGAGCTTACCCTAGCATTCCAGAAACGATGGCGTTTTTTGCGGACTTGTTTCAATTGTCCAGCCAAGGAACGGATGCCCTGCCTGACGTCAATCCTTTGGATGGCAGCGTGGTGGAGGTTTCTTCTTGGTCCAACGACGCGGAGTGTCCGCGGGTGGAGTTGTACAAAGTCATTGGCGGTGATCACGATTGGCCAGGAGCTTGGGGCAACATGGACATCGACGCCAGTTTGGTCGCGTGGGAGTTTTTTGAAAGTACATGCAATACGGGATTGCCCTTGAATGTTGAAACAGCGACGCCAAGCAATGACGCATCAGTTCAATGCACTTGGGACATTCTTGGGCGTCCTTGTCCTTCGAATGCGTCGGGACAATTGTTGATTCAGCAACTTTCCAACGGTCAAGTCCGAAAGGTCGTTCGGTTTACGGAGTGACCTGTTCTCGGCAAATGACGTATGGTTTTCGAATCTTTGGATTGGTCAATGAATTAGGGCCCATCTGCCAGTTCGTCAAGGCGATTCGAATGCATTGGTGTCACTCTATGTGTGGCCTTGTGTAGAAGCAGTCAGGTTTCATGCCATTCTTGACAAGAATCCCATCTGTAGAAGCATTCATTCTCATTTCGAAATGACTGAATCAATCAGATTTGAAGGCAATTCATCTAGTCTTCCAGTCTATTTGGAAATCTAGAAAAGTCCCCCATGCCATCCGCGTCGATGTCGTCGGCATCATGGTCAAAACGTCGCTCTTTCTCATCAATTTTGTGGCCATTGTTGATGTTCCAAATCATCACAGCCAGATAGCACGAGAAAATGACGAATCCCGTCACGAACATGGAAATACTCATGTCCTAGGTGTCCTGCGTTGCCTAATCGCGATGGAAAAAAGAAGAATGGTCCCTGGCCAATGAGCGGTGTACAGCGCCTCATCAGTTTGCCCCATTAAACCCAGACTCACGGAGTAAATAAGACAGACAAAGGCAAGCAACACAGCGTACCACTTCAGGAGGAATTGAATGAAACGTTTCTGCATGATTGGACTCTTTTCTTTAAGATAAGGATTTAATTCCAGACTTTTTTGATTGTTTGCGGCCATGGGTCTGAAAATTCGTGTCCGCCCCGCCACATCTTAATTTCTGCATCTGAGAGAAAGCAAGATTCCAAGGCAGTGGTGAAATCGTCCACGTGCGATTTGTCGCCGATTACGGTCAAATTGCAATGCCGATCGCCAAAACGTCCCGATTCGTCCTCCAGCCTCTTTTTGAGCTCCGTAATTTCCATCTCGGTCAGACCGGAGTCGACGTCCTCTGCAATGCTCGCTCGCCACGAACCAACAATTTCGAGGTTGATTCCACTTCCAGCTTGATTCCACAGCATTGCGAATTTGTCGCGGCTCGCCAACCAAAAAAAACCTTTGCTCCGATAGATTTGATCGTTCAAATACTCGTGACACACGTTCCAAAGTCTAGTAGGGTGGAAGGGTTTGTCACTTCGAATGACACGTGTGGCAATGTTGTAGGGTCGGTCTGCCTCAACTTCAGTGCTGAGCTCTCGGGACAATTCCTCGGTTAAAATGGCCACACTTTGGAAATCGTAAGTGGGCAAATCAAGGAGGGACGACAGCGACATGTTCCCAAATTGGAGTTGCTGTACAGGCGCATTCGGATTGATGCTGCGGAGTGTTTCAATCAACGCATGGCGTTGCAGGTCCGGGATGCGATCTGCTTTGGTGAGGAAAATGTGAGAACCGAATAGAATTTGTTCAACGAGCAAGTTTGTGGTGTCACGGAGGCCTGAGGCGAGGTTCTTTTGAAATGCTGGCACAAGGGATTGACCGTTTTCAAAATCGTGACAAAGAGTAAGGCTGTCCACCAAAGTGAACACGCCAGTCAGCGTCATTTCACCGTGTTCTTTAAAAAATTGAATCAAAGGCATGGGGTGACAACTGCCCGATGTTTCAATCAAGATGAGTTCTGTCTTTTGTGTCGTGAATTGAGTCAGTTTATTCAAAGCTGACGCGAGCTTCTTGAGCCCTTGTTGACTGCTCAGAACACAAGCATGAATCGAAATGAGGGGGCTATCTCCCTCTTCAATCGCAGGATTGTTTCCAAGAAGCTCTCCGTCCACGTCGAGTTCACTCATGTCATTGACAATGGCGCCGATGTGGAGATTAAGCTTTTTCGATTGGGTTAACAAGTTCCTGAACAACGTGGTCTTCCCTGAACCGAGGAATCCATTGAGGATGATGACGCTGATGGGTCGGTTTTCAGACACGGCAATGGGCATGTAAATGGCAAAAATTCAAATTGGCTGTATCATTTGAGATTCGACAGCAGGGAACAGGATTCAACTGCATCGAGGATGGTTTTGGTGATGATCTATGCCTGATTATTTTGAGGTCAGCTTTGAAAGATCACAGGGCTTCAGGATGGCGAGCAGTCTGAAGCAGAAATCTGCCTCCAATCGATATTTCTTTAGGGACAAAACCAACGATGCTTTTTGTAAGCGGTTTTGTCCACAGGCGCCCCAGATTCCATCCAAGATTTGATTCCACTTGTCACAGCATCGAGATAAAGTGCGACTTGTCGCCTCACGAAGAGAGTGAGGGCGAGGTTCCGAATAACTTTTGGTAGTTTTTCAATTGCACGAGGCGTTACGGCAATTGTGAGCTGGCAGGACGTCTCGTTGACCGGTGTGATGCGCCACTGAACTTCATTCTTCGGCTCTGATGCTTTTCCTACGAGCAAATCATAACCTTGCCCCTCCATCCATGACGTGGACTCTCTCGTAAAAACGACGTTGTTTAAATATGTGATTTCATCGGCGATGGCTGACTTTTTTGCACTTTTTGAATGCCTTTGGATGTAGGGGTGGCATGCTTCGAGGTGGTGCTCTGAAGTAATGCCTTGCCAAAGTTGGGACGCAGGAACATCAATGTTCCGAGTTGAAGAGACAGCTTTCATGAACGATTTGTGGTTTCTGTTTGCAGATGCAGGCGCATCCGGATGTCTGCCCTTTCATAAATGCATTCGTC
>Ga0160422_10002220_pt1 | contig 12132 bp, 7 predicted proteins | sample Fk160mmetaG_FD_108192 | JGI IMG/M metagenome (GOLD analysis project Ga0160422, IMG submission 108192) | Marine microbial communities from the Central Pacific Ocean - Fk160115 60m metaG | ecosystem: Environmental > Aquatic > Marine > Oceanic > Photic zone | place: The Central Pacific Ocean...
ATTGGGATGCAAGCAGAGAATGATGTCTTCGTATCTCTCAGCCAAGTCGGAGAGAGGTCATCTCTCCCCCAGTTCTCCTCCCCAAACAAAATTGGCTCTGATAAAACATTGAGCATTGCACGAAGCGACGTTCTTACAGTCCTTCACTGTTGAAACTAAATCATTCTTAGGAGGATCCAATGGCCACAAAGAAAAAGCATGTTCCAAAGTTTAGTACATTCCACTCATTCTTAGCGAATTTTCGTAAAACTGTGCAAGAGAAAGTACATCTGAAGCGCGACACTGCAGGATAGCAATCGGTAAGCTAATCAATACCCTTTCTCTCAAAGTAGCTGGGCCAGGCTAATTCACTGGCTCCAAGCTGCCTCCTCTCAAGACCTCTCTTTGCAAAATTAATTCAAAAGATAGTTTCTCCAATCCCATACCTTTGTGGTGCTTTCTCATAAAGTGGCTTGGTTTCAGAGAGCCATTGAGAGAGTCGTTGCTTGCGATTTTCATTGCTGGGATGGGTAGACATAAATTCTGGACCGCCTTTCCCACCCGTCGCCTTGGCCATACGTTCCCAGACTTCAATCGCCTCTGCTGGATCATAACCGGCCTTGGCCATATAAATTTGTCCTATCCGATCAGCATCGGTCTCGTCATCACGACTAAATTTGCGCTCAAAGAAAGCCAATCCCATCGCACTGGCAGCTCCCCCAATCGTTGCGAGAGCCTTGCACTCCTGCGATTCACAGTAGAATTCAGCGGCTAAGACAGCAATCCCAGCCACTGCTGCGGTTGCTAGCTGATTTTCGATAGCTTGTGCGTAACCATTCATTCCATGGCGTCGAGTGGCATGAGCAACTTCATGACCGATGACTGCTGCCAAAGCACCCTCGGTCTTGAGGACTGGGAGGATTCCCGTGTAGACCGCCATCTTGCCCCCTGGCATGCACCATGCGTTAAGCTCAGGGCTCTCGATCAGCTCGATCTCCCAATCAAAAGGCTCACCGGACGCTTTCGCAATCCGCATTCCTACCCGTTTGACCATCTCTACCAAGCGCTGGTCCTTGGAAAGCTTCGATTCTGCGAGGACTTGCCTGTAAGACTTGTTGGCTTCCAGGTTGATGCGTTTTTCATCCACGGTGTCCGGTGCCAAGGTTCGTACTACTTTTCCAGAGCAGCCAAACAACATTAGGCCGGTAGTCAATCCAATGATCAGTCTCTTCCACATTTTTAGTTTTCTCTGAAGGGGGAGCAAAGGCGAGGATAAACTAGGTACTCCAAGCTAGGATAGATTCATTGATATGGCAAGGTTTGGACTGCTGAATTAAAGCAAACAGACAGGTGTTTTGCAGATAGAAAGACCATGCTCAAATTTGAAATTCAGAAGGTAAGTTCAGATCTTGGTTTAACCCTGAATTCCGAGTAAACGAATCTAATTACTGACACATATTTTGGTTCAAAAGTGAGTGGCGATCCATTAAAGATTTTATCACAAGATTGATGGATTACTGCCTACGCTCATCTCAATTTTTGGATACGGATCTATTTCTAAATTTGCCCCTCGCTTTTGATAGAATGTAGCAGAAGCCGTTATCCCTAAAAGTATGACTTGGGCGTAAACAAGATTTGCTCAAGGAACAGCTGCGGTTTGTCTAAATCTCCAAACACAAACCTCTAGCGATAGTTAGATTGCTTTAGATGATTCCCAAATCTTCAACTTAGATTGATTTGGAGAGGTTTTTGCTTGAAACAGTTTTATCTTATTTCTCTTTTGAAAAAAACTTGCTGAATCAGTAGCAAGGAAACGAGGTTGCTATGAAGATGATATTGATCTGTGGCGCTTTGCTGATATTGGGAATGCAGGCTGGGTGTACTAAAACTTGTACTGAAAAGCATTGGTTTGACGGACGTGCTTTTAGCGAGTGTGTGAGAATTGGTGGGGGATGAAATTCATTTTCTTCGCTGTACTTTTGATGCTAACACTGCAAGCTGGGTGTACAAAGAGTTGTGCAGAAAAACACTGGTTTGACGGACGTGCTTTTAGCGAATGTTTGCGATTGGTTGATAAGCACGATTGGACAAGACGCTTGTAAAGTTAAAATTAGAAGCTCGTCTCAAATTCAATTAGTATGCTGAAGGCACGGGTAGCTAATATTATCGTTACACCAAAAGATTGCTGACTCTAAATTAGGTCTCAGAAACCATCAATTCTCTGCATCTTGCCGCTACCACAATCTTCTTAATTCTCTTCGAAGTTCTACCCCAATTTTCATATCAAAAATAGCGTAACTACTGTCAGTATGAACCTCATTGCAGTTCTTTTGAACATCAGTAGATGCAAGGATTATCCTGCATCTGTAAATGCAGACCCTCTCCTTGAAACGGATTTGCCCTAGCCAACTCTTCATCGACCTCGATGCCCAATCCGGGAGCTTGTGGAGCGCTGACAAAGCCTTCATTGACCTGAATTGAACTCCGAATCAAACCCTCATGAAACTTAGTCTCAATCGTCTCAACCATCAATAAGTTGGGAATCGTAACTGCCAACTGTAGATTAGCCGCCCACTCGACAGGCCCGGCATAAAGATGAGGAGCAAGCTGTGCGTTGAAGACTTCGGCGATTGCGGCAATTTTCTTAGCTTCCCAAATTCCTCCGACACGACCGAGAGCCGGTTGAAGGATTGAGGCACCTCCAGTTCGCAGCAAGGTCCCAAACTCAGCCTTGGTACAGAGTCGCTCTCCCGTAGCTACTGGAATCCTAATGGACTTAGCGACCTGCGCAAACTCAAGGAGATTATCTGGCGGGAGCGGCTCCTCGAACCACAGGGGGCGATATGGTTCCAGTTCCTTTCCGAGACGAATGGTAGCAGCGGTTGTGAATTGACCATGGGTGCCAAACAACAGGTCGGCTCGATCCCCAACCGCTTCTCGTAAAACTCTACAGAACTCCACGGACCGGGAGATATCAGTCAAGGCCGGCATGTGTCCCCCCCGCATCGTGTAGGGGCCAGCTGGGTCAAACTTGAGTGCGGTGTAACCTTGCTGCACCAATTCCAGCGCACTCTCTGCAGACATCTCTGGTGAATGCCAGAAGGCATCTTGATCATGTTGCGGCAGTGGATAGAGATAACTGTAGACCCGAATCCGTTCATTCAATATTCCACCGAGCAAGGCCCAAACTGGACGCTCCCGGTGCTTCCCTACAATATCCCAGCAGGCGATCTCCAAGCCAGAGAAAGCACCCATCACGGTCAGATCTGGACGTTGGGTAAACCCTGAGGAGTACACACGTCGAAAGAGCTTCTCAATGTTCTCTGGGTTTTCATTCAGGAAGTAACGCTCAAAGACGTCTCGAATGACAGCTTCCATCGTCTTTGGACCCACACTCGACGCATAGCATTCCCCCCAGCCAACGATCCCATTGGTGGTAGTCAGCTTGGTCAGGATCCAGTAGCGACCACCCCATCCGGGAGCCGGTGGTGCCGTGACAATGATGTCCAGGTCCGTCAGTTTCATGAGATCCCCATTTCAATCGAAAACAATCACGTTGCGTCGAGCATTACCAGACTTGGTATCCGCGATTGCCTCGTTGATTTGCTCCAGCCGCCAGCGTCCTGAAACCAGTTCATCCAGTTTGAGCCGTCCTTGTTGGTAGAGATCAACGATCCACGGAATATCTCTTTGAATCACCACGTTGCCCATCTTGGAACCAATCATTCCTTGGTTGAGGGAAGCCATTGTTCCGGGATCATAGCTCGCGAAATCACCTGATCTTGGCATTCCAACCATCACCAGTTTGCCAGTTGGTGCCAGATACTGTGGCGCAGTTTCATAAGCAGCGGCTGCTCCCACAGTGATGAAGATGGTATCCGCTCCACGACCCAAGACCTGTCGAGCGAGCTTCCAAGGTTCTGGATCAGTGGCCAGGACGACATCCGTAGCGCCAAATTCCTGAGCAATCCCTAACTTTTGTCGGATTCGATCTACAGCAACAATGCGACGAGCTCCAGCAATCCTTGCTCCTTGGATGGCGTTGAGGCCCACCCCTCCGGCTCCAATCACTACGACATCTTGACCTGCCCGTAGTTGAGCCGAATGTACAACCGCCCCAACCCCCGTGATCACACTACACGCTAGCAGACAGGCAACCTCAAAGGGAAGTGCTGCTGGAATCTGAACCACCTGGCTTGCATCCACAACCACCTTTTCGGCAAATGCTCCACAGGCCATTCCTTGATGCAGGGTTTGTCCACCCTGGTCCTGCAGTGGACTAGCAGAGGCATCCTGAGGCATCTCACAGCTCGTGGGTTGACCTGCAGCGCAGCTCAGACAATGACCACAGGCTCTAATCAAGGTGACGACTACACAATCTCCAACAGAGATTCCTCTCACAGAAGTTCCAACCTCCGTCACTACTCCTGCCGCTTCATGCCCATAGACTGCGGGCAACACTTCACTCCAAAGCCCTTCCGCAAAGGCAATATCGGAGTGACAGATCGCTACGGCTCCCAGCTGAACCTCAATTTCCTTGGGAAGAGGTGATCTCAGTACGACTGTTTCAATCTGTAGAGGTTCCGTAAATTGATGACAAACGGCGGCTTTGATCTTGGACATTTTTGTTAGTTGAGCTGTGAGCAGAAGAATTTCTTTGGCAGGATCAAGTTTCAGTGCTTGAGAAATTCAGGGGGATATTCTGAAGGATTGGAAGGCTTTGGCAAGTTTTGGGAATCGATTTTAATTCAATTTAATAGCTTATAGTATGACTAGAGCGATTACTATTTTTAGTAGCTGTGCAAATTAAAATAACTCTAACAAATATCAATCTTTGGATTTAAAAATGTCAGCGTACTGATGGCGCAACACATTCTTCTGGACCTTGCCCATCGTGTTGCGGGGGAGTTCTGGGAGGACAAAGAGCTGCTTGGGTTGCTTAAAACGAGCGATCTTTGAGTGGATCGCTGCCGAGATGGCTTCGGTGTCCAGAGTGACCCCAGGCTTGGCAACTAGAACTCCAACAACGCCTTCACCAAAGTCAGGGTGCGGCACGCCAATCACGGCGCACTCCAACACACCTTCCTGTTCATCAAGCAGCAGCTCGATCTCCTTTGGGTAGATGTTGTAGCCTCCAGAAATGATCAAATCCTTCGCACGTCCGACGATCTGAACGTAGCCAGCCTCGTCAAGCTGTCCTAGGTCTCCTGTGATGAAGAAACCATCTTCTCGGAATTCTTCTGCGGTCTTCTGCGGCATATTCCAGTAACCCGTGAAGACGTTCGGTCCCCTCACCTCAATCATGCCGATTTCACCAGCTGCAGTAGGGACTGCTGTTTCCTGATTAGTGATGCGAATTTCAACTCTTGGCAAGGGATGTCCCACGGTACCTGCGCGACGTTCGGCATCATAGGGGTTGGAGGTGATCATGTTGGTCTCGGTCATTCCATAGCGCTCCAAGATGTGGTGTCCCGTTCTTTCCTCAAAGGCCACGTGCGTTTCAGCCAACAGAGGGGCGCTCCCCGAGATGAACAGCCGCATGTGTTGCACCAAGTCACGATTGAGTCGAGCATCATCCAGCAGGCGAGTGTAAAAGGTAGGAACCCCCATCATCGTCGTAGCCCCAGGAAGGTGTTCAATGGCCTGATGCACCTTGAAGCTGGGCATGAAGATCATTGAGGAGCCGGCTAAGAAGGTGACATTCGAAGCGACGAAGAGTCCATGGGTATGAAAGATCGGCAGGGCATGAAACAACACATCACCGGACGTAAAGCACCATGTTTCCACCAGGGCTTTGGCATTCGAGAGTAGGTTGCCCTGGGTGAGCATGGCACCCTTGGATCGACCGGTTGTGCCTGAGGTGTAAAGGAAGGCAGCGAAGTCATCGATTGATCGTTCAACCGTCTGGAAATCATTGAGTTGCTGCGCTGCAAGGGAAGCAAAGCTGCCTTCTCCAACTCCATCCAGTGTTTCGAGTTGGGCGCTGTGGTTATCACAAATGGATTGTAAGCCCTCCCTGTTCTTGGGATCACAGATCACCAGCCTGGGCTTTGCGTCTCCAACGAAGTAATCCACCTCATCAGCGGTGTAGCCCGTGTTCAAGGGAACCATCACTGATCCAGTCTGAACGCAGGCGGCATAAACGGCCAAGGCCTCTGCTGATTTTGGAACCTGAAGTACCACTCGATCTCCTGGCTTCATCCCACAAGTTACCAAGGTATTTGCAAAACGGGCCGCGATTTCTAGAAACTCACGATAGCTGAGCTGGCTCCCATCCTCACGAATCATCAGTAGGGCTTCGCTGTCTCGATGCCGTTGGAAGAAGCTTCGGTAGAGAGGATTGGTCATCGGGTTTCTCAAATGGTAGCTCAAAATTCGGGGATCACACACAAACCCTCATCTAGTTTGGTAGAGGGGGCCTTCACAGACGGTGGGTGAGGGTTTTACTGAACGTAAAGGGAGGGATGTTTGGGGAGTTCAACCGGACCATGGTAGAGTCGTTACTTCTCAATACTGAATCACTGTAAGTGGTAAATTTTCAGGAAGCCATGAGTGTCTGTATCACCGCTTTGGTACAACTTGCTGTGGTGGCGGTCCCTCCAAGGTCTTTAGTTCTGGATTTGGGGCCAGCGGTCAGTACGGCTTCCATTGCTTCTTCACAGGCTTGGGCCGCTTCACTCTCACCGAGATGCTCCAGCATCATCGCGAGGGTCCAGATGGTCGCAATAGGGTTGGCAATGCCTTGGCCTGCAATGTCTGGAGCCGAACCATGAACCGGTTCAAACATCGAGGGATAGGTTCCCTGTGGATTGATGTTCGCTGAAGGAGCGATGCCGATTGAGCCTGCGATGGCTGGACCAAGGTCACTCAAGATATCGCCAAATAAGTTCGAACCAACCACCACGTCAAACCAGTCCGGGTGGAGGACAAAGTGAGCAGTGAGGATGTCAATGTGGAACTGGTTTACCTCGACATCTGGATGCTCGCTGGAGATAGCTTTAACTCGTTCATCCCAGAAAGGCATCGAATGAATGATGCCGTTGGACTTGGTTGCTGAAGTCAGCCTACCTGCTCGTTTTTTTGCTAAGTCAAAAGCGTAGCGCAAAATCCGATCGGTTCCATGACGGGTGAAGATGGATTCCTGCAGGACAATTTCCTGTTCGGTTCCAGCATACATCCGCCCTCCTGACTCTGAATACTCCCCCTCACAATTCTCACGGACAATCACGAAATCGATATCCTCCGGACCTCGACCTGCCAATGGGGACTCAATGCCCTTAAGCAGGCGAACAGGGCGAATGTTGACATACTGGTCAAAGTGGCGCCGAATCGGAATCAACAATCCCCAGAGCGAGACATGGTCTGGAACACTAGGCCAACCAACAGCTCCGAGAAAGATTGCATCAAAGGATTGCAGCTGCTCAAGCCCTTCTTTGGGCATCATCGTGCCCGTGTTCAGATAGGTCTGGCAGGACCAGTCGAAGTGCTTGAATTCGATGCTAAAGCCAAAACGCTGGGCGAGTACCTCCGCAACTTGGATTCCGGCTGGGATGACCTCTTGGCCAATGCCATCTCCAGGGATGGAGGCAATGCGATAGTGCGACATGGAGATTTTCTGCAGAAGTTGGAGTGATGCTTTGTCGTCTGAACTATTCTGAAACGATCTTCTTGATCAACTCTTCAGGGATGTCATCAAAGGAGGCGTAGTTTAAGGAATAGAGCTGTGCGTAGAGCCCCCCAAGCTCCAGAAGTTGGTGATGATTTCCACTTTCAATGATACGTCCATCCTGCAGCACGATGATCTTATCAGCCTTGCGAATGGTTGCGAGTCGATGAGCGATGATTACAGCAGTTCGGTTTTCTAACAAGCGATTTAGCGCCTCTTGCAAGAGTTTCTCACTCTGAGAATCAATGGAGGCTGTGGCTTCGTCCAAGATCAATAAAGGACTGTCTGCAACCAATGCACGGGCAAAGGAGATCAATTGCCGTTGACCCAAAGAAAGGTTGGATCCACGCTCTTCGATCATCGTCTCATAACCTTTCGGCAATCGAGAAATGAACTCATGAGCCCCGACAATCTTTGAAGCTTGGATCACTTCTTCATTTGTCGCAGTGGATTTGTTGTAGCGGATGTTCTCCAGAATTGTGGTTGAAAACAGGTAGGGATCCTGGAGGACCATCGCAATCTGCTGACTAAGAGACTGCTGGGTCAGACTGCGGGTGTCGTGCCCACCAACCATTACTTTCCCTTCGTAGGTATCGTAGAAGCGGTGAATTAGCGAGGCGATGGAAGATTTTCCACAACCTGTAGGACCCACCAAGGCGATGGTTTGACCAGCTGGAATCTCTAGATTGATATCATGCAAGACGGGGTATTTTGGATTGTAGCCGAAGGTGACATTCTCAAAACTGACAGATCCATTGGAGCGTCTAATCTCCTTGGCATCCAGTTTGTCCTTAATACCGATAGGGACATCTAGGACTTCGAAGATTCGCTCCCCTGAAGCCATTGCCCGCAGAAAGGCGTTGTAATGTAGGGTCAGCGCGCGAATGGGGTCAAAGAAGCGCTGCACGTAAAGAATGTAAGCGACCATCACACCGGCAGTCAATTCGCCCTGCAGCACTAGATTTCCGCCGACGAGAGCAATGATACCCAGAGCCAGTCCCGTCAGGGTGTCGACTGTGGGTAGCATCAACTGGGCGATCGCTGCAGCTTTAACGGTTGTGCGGAAGTGATCGTTGGCTTTGGTCTCATAGAGATTGCGGTTGACTCGTTCTCGGGTCATGCCCTGGACAACGCGGATGCCCCGAATATTCTCACACATTGTCCCAGCAACGATGGCAGAGGTGATCCGAGCCCGCGTGAAAGCTTTGCGAGCATGAGGTAACCAGAAAATACGGATGATCATAAGTACCGGCATCAACGCCAGGGTCATCGCTCCCAAACGCAGATCCATCGCCAGCAATACGAAGATGATCCCGATCAGCAGAACCAAATCTCCAATCGCATAGACCAAGGCTTCCAGAAACTCCTGCAAGGCTCCAACATCGCCTTGTAGACGAGACATCAGTCTTCCGGTTTCGGTCTTGTCCATGAAGGAAAGAGACACTCGCTGGAGGTGCTCAAACATTCCCCGTCGCATGTCAAAGAGCAGACGCTGAGCTACCCTGGAGACCATCCATTCACTAAAGAAGTGACTGGTGAAGTTGATCACAACCACCCCAGCAAAGAGCAGAACTCCTAACTCCAGAGAATCTAAATTCTCAAAGTAGGTCAACTGGCCATCAAGGGCTTTTTGAATAATGAGAGGAAAGAGAATCTGGCTCAGTGTAAAGATCATCAGCGCGCTGATCGCTATAATCACCCAGCGTCGATAAGGTTTCATGAAACCCAGGAAACGCTTGGTCACCTCATGATTGAAGCCCGCTCCAAACATGTCTTCTTCACTGACCTCAGGAGGAGGGGCAGCTGCTCCTGGGGGTAGGGGATCCTGGGCCAGGTAGCGGTTCATCCACAGCAGTGCTTTTTGGCTCATCTGATCACTTAGTCCAGGGTTTGTAATTGGTATAGCTGCGCGTAGTTGCCCCCCTGCTTGATCAGTTCTTCATGATTTCCTCTTTCGAGGATTCTTCCATCTTCCATGTAGACAATTTGATCAGCATGCATTAGTGAAGCAACACGATGAGAGATGATAATGGTCAGGCGCTCGGCTGCGCCTTCCTTTAGAGCTTCGCGTATCTTCTTTTCTGTGCCTGCGTCGACTGCAGAGGTGGAGTCATCGAGTATTAGGATGTTAGTCCCTAGTAGCAGCGAACGAGAGATGTTTAGTCGCTGCCGTTGTCCTCCCGAAAGAGCCAGTCCTCGCTCTCCAATCAGTGTGTCGTATTCCTGTGGTAACTTAGCAACGTGTTCATGAAGTTGGGCACGCTCTGCTGCAGATATGACATCTGGTTTAGTTGCCCAAGGATCGCCGTATAGTACATTGTTGCTCACAGAAGATGTGAACAGGAAGGTGTCCTGCTGAACGAGGCTGATGGATTTTCGAAGAGATTTCAGCGAGTAATCCTTCAGTGGATGGCCATTGTAGAGAATTTCCCCAGCAGCAGGTTCATGGAAGCGTGGAACCAATTGGACCAAGGTACTTTTGCCGCAGCCTTGGGGGCCTACGATTCCTAGTGTCTTGCCGGGCTGAATTTCCAGTGAAATATCTTTGATCACCTCCGGCTGATTTTCGCCAGGATAGTGGAAAGAGACATTACGGAATTCTAAAGAGCCCAAATCTTTTAACTCTATTGCACCCTCAGGCTCATCTACATACTCGGCGGAATCCAACACCCGAAACAGGCGTTCCCCGCAGGAACTGGCGCGAGAAAAGGAGTTGATCAGCATGCCAATCTGTCGCACGGGTTGCTGGAGAATGGTCATGAAGGCAAGGAAGGCGGTCAACATTCCCAGGCTGATCTCTCCATCTCGGACTTGCTGCCCTCCAAACCAAAGTACCAGCGTCATCGAGGTTAGGAAGGCCAGCGACATCATCGAGTCATTAGAGGTGCGGATAAGAATTTGTCGGTCAAACAACTCTAGCGCCTTGGCAGCAGCTTCGTCATATTTCTTCAACTCATGATCCCGTGCGTAAAACGCTCGCACAACTCGAATTCCGTTGAGGTTTTCATCCATCACCTTGGTCAGCAGTGAGAGGCGCTCTTGAATCTGTAACCAGTTTTTGCGGAGTCCAAGACTGGAGAGCGTTCCTCGCCAAACAAGAACGGGTACGAAGGTCAAAGAGATGACGGTCAGGAAGAGATTCGCTTCCAGCATCAGGGTCAGCCCACCTCCAAGGAGGGTCAGCAGGAAGAAGATTCGCAAAAGTCCAGTGTTGATGAATATTCGGACTCCCTCGATATCTAAAATACCAAGAGTAATCAAGTCACCTGTGTGCACATGGTCATGATAATCGAAGGAGAGCTTGGATAGTTGCTCAAAGTACTTCATCCTAAGTTCATAGCCCATGTATTGACCAATGGCCTCCCCCAAAAACGAATGTAGAAAGCCGAAGATGCCTCGAATTGCTGCAATCGAGAAGAGGGTTAGCGCAGTCCAGTAGAGTGGGCTCAGATCTGTATTTGAATCTTGACTCACGGCCTCAAAGAGTGAACTGGCCTGATCAACCGCTTGCCCCAGAAATTCTGGAATCATCAACTGTAGCGAAGCTCCAGTCACAACAGCTACAATGGCTACAGCCAACTGAAGTGGGTTTTTCAGTGAAAGCTGCAGCACCCGATAGATGATGCGAACAAACGAATAAGGGTCTGAGAAAACAGAATTCACAGGGCTAGAAGTGGCTAAAGGCTCTAGTGGCAGTTTGATACCATTAAGGTTCAAATGGGTTGAGGAAATACAGTGCGCGTTTTTGCTTGAGGAGAGGCGAATGTGGGGTTACGACGCCTGGATAATGCCCAGGCTCCAACGACAATGTTTTCAACTTTAAAAATTTAGACTTACGCTTTTTTTAAGATTTAGTCCACCATGTTTTGAAAATTCGAAGTCCCTGTGGTCTCGTCTTTGGTAGCAGTTGAGTGGATCAGTTGGCTTTTTTGCTGGCTCTTGAAATGCTTGGTGCTTTGGAGAGGGATTCAGTCAAGTGACGAAACTTACAGGAGCCGTGTAGTTCAGGATTGTTGCTCTTAGAGATCATTTTTTGCCCTGATCAAAACTATTTTGTTTTTTAAGAATCACTTAAATTTTTACAGTGATTCTAACGTTTCTACTCCTCAAAGCCCAATCGCATTATCTGCCTCATCTTCCACTCGCTAAACTATCACTGAATGTTTTAGGCGGCTTCAGTGTCTTGCTAAATGAAGCGAAATTCAAAAAAAATTCAGATTTTCTCACTCTGATTATACCTAAGCTTTTCTGTTTACAATAGGATTGATTATCTAAAAATACAGAATTGAATCAAATGTCCCAGCAGCTAGTTGAATATAATATGTTATTCAATAATTTTTATAGATTTGCTCACTTCATTCTTTGAAGGTCATTGTGCTTAGATCAAGATACTGAGCAATACAGAGAGTAAATTCCTCCAGCAGGTTAACATAATCCAATTTTTTTTGACGTAATCTGAATTTTTTTGATGTCTACCATTCTAGCTA
>Ga0160422_10002222_pt1 | contig 12127 bp, 15 predicted proteins | sample Fk160mmetaG_FD_108192 | JGI IMG/M metagenome (GOLD analysis project Ga0160422, IMG submission 108192) | Marine microbial communities from the Central Pacific Ocean - Fk160115 60m metaG | ecosystem: Environmental > Aquatic > Marine > Oceanic > Photic zone | place: The Central Pacific Ocean...
AGTTCCTAAGTATTAATTTTCGATGAAGATCATCTTTACCATTAGATTCAAAAGGTTTTATCTAATTAAATTTTAAATTTAAAAACTTGGACTAAAAACTACATTTTTAAAAAACAGTATTAAGATAATTAAGAGACATTTTTTTATGAATAATATCAATTCAATTAAAAAAAACTCTTATTTATTGGCTCAAATAATTTGTCTATTATGGATTAATTTTTATTTATTTTTAAGAATAAGATGGGATATTTTTGATCTATATTGTCCTACATTTCTGTTGAACTTACTAGATAAAATTTCTGAAAATAGACTTGTTATTGACCACTTGGGCATACCCAATATACCTTTTAATTATCACTTCTTTTCCCTTTATTTAGCATCTATTTTTAAGAATATTGGATTTAGTAGTATATCTGCACTAACAACTTTAATAGTAATATCATTTAATTTATGTTTTTTTGCATTACTAGTATATTCTGTAGATTTAAAAAAGTTATTGAAAAAAAATTTATTTTTATTACCTTTTTTTATAATAATAAACTTATTTTCAAGTTCAGGTTATTCTCTTTTAAATAATTATCAATTTTCTTATTTTTCTTATTTAAGTGTTGCTGAATATTTTTTAAGTATATCGTGGCCAATTTCTTTCTTAATACTTTCATGTCAATTCTTGATATTGAAAAAATTTATTAAAGAGGATAGATTACCACATCAAAATTCACAAAAGATTTCATCAAGAAAAAAAATATACTTACTTTCTGCATTAACAATTATTCCATTACCGTTTATCAATCCAACGGCATTTATTGTAAGTTCAATTTCGCATATAACTTTTTACTTTATAAAATTCATCATACCTAGAAGTGACTTGAAATTTAAAATAAGTATAAGATCAATAATATTATTCTTAACTTTAAATTTACCAATAATTATATCCTATATTTTATCAAAATATATATTTATATCGACTTTATATTCATCTGATTTATATGACAAAACATTCATTTCTCTTGGAATTTATTCATTCAAAGGTATTTTACATTTTTTAATTATTTTGACCCCCACTTTTTATTTATCAATACTTACATTAAATAAAAAAGTTTTTAATCCTGGCAATATATCATTGCCATTAATATTTTCATTAATCTCATTTATAGTTCCTTTATTGATACATTTTGAACAAATAAATTTATGGGATAATATTCATAAATTTGCCTTATTAGCTTCTTTTTCGTCGATATTTCTTTTAATTGATAATTTAATTTATTTAGATCATCAAATCAAATCAAAAAGAAAGATTAATTTCATGCAAACTCTGATTAAAAAATTTTTTAAAACAATTTTTCCAATAAGATCAATCAAACGAATAAAGAGGATTAATTTTGAATTAGTTATTACATCGTTTATTTTTATGATCTTATTTTTATCAGGGCCCTCTATATATAGTCAGTTTACCAATAGACTTTCTTTTTCTAATCAAATAGATAGAAGCTATATAGCTTTCAAAGAGAAGTCAAAAATGTTAAGGGAATCAATATCAATAAATGATAAAAGCTTATTAAATAGAAAGATTTTATTTATTCCACAATGGGATCAATTTATATGTGATGAATTTATGAGTATAGCTTCGATGGATCCAGACTTTTATGTATTAGGTGGGTATGAAGCCTCTTCAAATTTCCTACTTTCAAAAAGAATCGAAAACTTAAATAGAAGATTATTAAAGAATAAAGAAGACTATAAACTTATTAAGGAAAATTATCCAAAATATAAAGTAATTTATGTTTATAAGTCTACACAAGAAAGAGAATCTAATCAAAAATTCGTTAAACCTAAAAAATTAGATTATTTAAATAAAGTTAATCAATATCTACTATATGAATTAAATTGATAATAATTTAGAGTATTTACCTAATTAGAATTTAATAAATATATCTAAGACTGCAAAAGTTTGAGAGAAAAACTGTTTAGATATACTTTGTTAGTTTCAGTCAAATCATTATTTGCTTTAAAGATTTTTTTCACTTTCCTCTGTGGGTTAACTAACTAAAAAAGCTTTATTAATACAAAACATATAGATATATCTAAGAATAGATTTTTAAGGAAGTTTAGCCTCTTAATAAGATTTAAATATTCCCTATATATTCTTCGGATGTATCTTTAAAATCCAATAATACAAAATTACACTAATGATTATTTTTGAAATTTCTTTTTTAAATTAAATCTAACATTCTTTAATTAATAAAAAGTAATAAAATCTTTATTTAGAACTTTAATTCCTATAAGAAAATATTCTTTAATTGCTTATTTTATTTAATACCTTTTTATTTTATAAATTATTTTATTTAGCTTTTCTGCTAATAGATATCCAATAAATAAGAATACTATACCCAACATAAGATGATAGGAAACTATTAAACAAGAATGTAAATATGATTTTTTATCAAAGGTAATAAATATATTCATTATCCATTTACTATATGATGTAAGTGAAGAGCTTATTCCAAATCCAAAAAATAATTTTACCCTTCGAGAAAGAAATAATTTATTGATGAAACCTAGAATAAAGCACCCTAAAATATTTAAAAATAAAATTTCATTAATAATGAAACTAATTAAGGAGCTTATAATAGCTGCAACTGATATTAAAAAGAATTGACTAACTATAAATTTTTTAATCATCTAGAAATTATTAATTAAATAACCTATATAAAATATTATTAATCCGACAGGTATTGAAAAGATTAATATAAATATTAATCTTTTAAATTTTCTTTTTTTTATTAAAGAAAATATATCATAAATAAAAGAGGAAAAAGTGCTAAAGCTTGTGAAAAAGGCAAATAAAAAACTATATAAATTAGAATTTAAATTATTCTCTTGATAAATTATAGGGAATGATATTCCTAATAAGAATGCAGATATTAAATTAATAATAAGAATCTTTATATCATTTCTTAAATTAAAATATATAAATTTTTTAATGATTAAGTATCTAGCATTAACACCGAAAATAGCACCTAAAGAAATCATCAAAATTACTTCAAAATTATTGATATTCATAAAATATGCTGATTAGATATTTATTTCCTTAAAGGAGAACTTCCTCTACCTGTTATTAGTTTTAGTAATTGTTTTATTAAGTTAGAGTGCTTTTTTTTATGATCTATATTTTTGGAGAAATGCGATAAGTCTCTATAAAATTTCCTTGTGACTTTGTCTTCCTCCTCTGATGGCCATAACAATTCTGATCCTTCATCAAATTGTTCCTTATACCTATCTTTATTCATTTTTTTCAAAAAGTTTTAAGAAATCTTCTATATCCATATCAGAAAAGCTTTTTTCTTTTACTGAATTAATTGCTTTTGAATAGTATCTAAACTTTGCTTGATAGTCACAAAGTAAAATAATCATTCTCCAATTCTTTATATAAAACCTTCTTTGAATTTCATCAAATTTTGATTGATCGATTTCCCTCAATTTCAATTTACTTAATAAATATTTTTTTTCAATCCACTCGAAAAGATCCTTAGCTTTTCCATTGATTTTACCTTTAACTATCCATTTATTTATAAAAATTTCATCTCCTTCCTCCAAAATAAAACATTTTTCTGGAGGAGGAAGATTTAAATCATGGAATCTTTTTACAAAATCATCTATTAGCTTCATTATTAGAATTAATATCTATATCTACTTTATAAAAATTAATTATAAAATTTAATTATTTAAAGATAGTGAAACTTTATTTATTGAGAGTAGATTATTAAAACATCATTAATGGGCAATTTAGTTTTAAGCGAATTTCCAAAATTCTCCCACTGCTTCAATTCCTCAAAAGTTAATTTATAAAATTTACTTGAATAACATCTATTTAATTGTTTAGGTTCTACGCCAAAAAGTTCAAATATATCATTCTCTGAATAAATTTCTTTTAAATCGCATAAGTTCCAAAATTTTTTCTGATTATCTGGCAATTTATTATAAATAATTTCAGGAATTATCACTTCTTCTGTCCAATTATTTTGTAAATTCTTTTTGTCTCTTTTAAGTCTTTCTTCTTGATTTATATCCAGAATCTCAATCCATTCACGAAAACTATTTTTTGATTCTCTAAACTCATCCATATCCAAGTCAATTAGTCGTTCTTAAGACCTACTCCAAGTCTTAAAGCTAAAGTACCCGCAAAAATAACAATTAATAATCCAAATGCCATTAAAATTAATTGTTGAGAAGAATCCATAATTTTTAATATAATTCGAAATTTCAATATAACTCAATAACAATGACTGTTATACATTTGTTGAGAAAAAAGTAATATTTATAACAAAAATACAATTAAATATACTTAAATTGCAGTTAGATTTAATCTATATTTAATTCTAAAATAACAATGCTTATTATATTTTTAACAGCCTCAATATGCTTAATATTAAATATTTCTTCTCTTTTATTTGAGTCGTATATTTTTGAGAATGCCCCTTTTTTAGAATCAGCAGAGGATGAGAAACTCATTGATAAAAGCCTTACTATAGTAATTCCTACTTTTAATGAAGAAAATAATATTATTAGATGTCTTAATTCATTAAGTAAAATTAAAATACCATGCAATAATTTAAAGATATTGGTCATAGATGATTCAAGTGTCGATAAAACTTTTTTAAACGCAAAAAATCTCATACCAAAATTTTTATCAAAAAATATTAAATTAGAAATAATTCCTGCTGGACCAAGGCCAAAAGAAGATAATTGGGTGGGGAAAAATTGGCCTTGCTATGTAGGATCAAAAAAAGTTGACTCAGAATGGGTATTGTTTCTTGATGCAGATGTAGAGATTGGAAGTAGATGTATTTATAATGCATTATATAAATCCTGTAATGAAGAAATAGATTTATTATCTTTAGCTCCTAAAGTTAATTGTAATTGCTTGGCAGAATGGATTGTACAACCTATTATGACAAGCTTGCTTACTATAGGTTTTCCAATATCACAAACAAATGATCCAGAGAGTAAAACATCTTTTGCAGCTGGACCTTTTATGCTTTTCAAAAAAACATCATATTTAAAAATTGGCGGGCATAAGGATACTTTTGATAAGGTGGTAGAGGATTTAGCTTTAGCTGAAAAAATTAAATCATTTAATTTTAAATTAATTTTTCTTATTGCAATAAATGATATCTCTCTAAATATGTATGAAGATTTTAGTTCTTTGGTAGAAGGTTGGAGTAAAAATTGGTTTTTAGGACTTGAAAGGAATTTTCTTAAATCACTTTCTGGATCTCTATATGTATTTTTAACATATTCTGCGCCTTGGTTATTATTTTTACTCTTAGTTATTTCTAACATTATTTATGATATCAATTTAATTTCTGTTTTATCCTTAATATTTTCATTATTTTCAATACTATCTTACGCCTATAAAAGATATTGGATAAAGATAAAATATGCTTTACCAATGAATTATTGGTACCTTAATGGATTTGGAGGAATGGTGGTAGTTTATATAAGTTTTTTGTCAATTTATAAGACTATAACTGGGCTAGGATGGACTTGGAAAGGGAGACAATTAAGTAAAGTTAATTAATTTTTAAGCAATCTTAATAAAAAATATATTTTTGAAACTTTATACGGAATCGTTGCTATTAATTAATTGTAAATCAATTTAAAATATGAAATCTAAAAAACTATATTTACCTTTGCAAAATAATTATAAAAAAGATTTACTAATCTATGCTTTTGCAACTTTGGCTTTAATCTTTTCACTAATAAAAGTCTTTTTTCAACTTTATTTGCATAATCCCTCTTTTCATATGTTTATACAAAGCAAAGGTATTTTTCTATAAAAGAATTTAAATCTTTTTTTGTGCATTTGCATACCTTTAAAAATTTATATTCGATTATTAAAGTTTTTATCATTGGAAAAATACAAATTCAACATTACGCAAGGAATAGCACTTTTATTGCTTAAAACTCTAAATTTGCCTTCAAATTTCGCATTAAATCTTATTATTTTTATAACCAATCCCAAAAATGGAATTGGATACGATAGAAAGATTGCAATAAAATAAAAAATTACAAAATATCTTTGTTAAGGATAATTTTATATTCCGAGACTTAATTTAGGTTCTTGATAACATTCTATTAAGCTTCCAGCAATCAATATTAGTATTGGATTTCCTATCTATTGCTTTTTCTGCTAAGCATTTCCCTATTAATGGTGCGAATTTAAAAGCTTGTCCAGATCCTCCAGAAAAAATAGTAATATTTGTTTTTGGTTTGTCAAGAATAAAGTTTACATCATTTGTCATAGTGTAAGGACTTACAAAAATTTCATCGCATTTAATAATGCCATTCAGATTATTAAAAATAAAATCATCCAATAATTTCTTTAAAGGTTCAATAGGGGGATTTCTCATGGCAGAGGGGTCATTACCTACTAAATAATTTGGAGACCAGTCTATTCCGACTTTGATTCTTGGAACATTTTCACTATTTTTACTTAAGACAGGAAAGCCATAATATAATCCACCATCTTCATTATTAGCTTTTTGAAAACAAAACCATTGTGGATATTTATCTTTAAAACTCTGATCCACTAAATAATGTCCCCAAACCATAGGCCATATTTCTAACTCAAGTTTTAAACCTAAAGGATTTAATAATTGATTAGTCCACATACCAGAGGTTACAATTAATTGGTCAAATAAGACATTATTAATTCCATTAATTTTTAAAATCTTACTAGCTTCATCAATTTTAGTAATTAAGCAATTTTCGAATATTTCATTTCCACTTTCTTTTATGATTTTAATCCAATTTTTTATTGCTCTTCTACTATAAATTGCTCCAGCACTTGGCTCAAAAAGACCCACGAAATGATCTTTAGTATTTATTGGAAATCTTTTAGATATATCTATTGCATTTAAATACTCGTAGGGAATACCCTGATCATCCATCACTTTTTGAGCACCTGGAATAGACCCTTCAATAGTTTCTTCATCCCAAGATTCTCCATAAAATAATAAGCCATGTTCTTGGCGAAGTGGTAATTCAGAGTATAAATCTTGTTCTGCCCAAAGCCTATTAGACTCTTTAGCTAATTTACAAAGAACTGGATCGGAATACATCTCTCTGTACATTCTTGATTCACCAAAACTACTTCCTTTAAAATTTGCGATAGTAGATGATTCAAAGACAGCAACATTTTTTATCCCCATTTCACTTAAAGAAGCTGCAGCACTTAGGCCAGCCATACCCCCTCCAATTATAGCTATATCAACATTTTGGGGCAGCTCAGAATTTCTCATTTATTTACAGAAAGTTTTTCCAATGATTGGATTTTTTTCATCTTTAATTAATTCTAGAATTTCATCAACTGTTAATCCACTTTGCAACATTGAAAGGAAACTAAAGCACTTTTTTCTAATAGCATCTTTTACAAAATCATATACTCTTTCTGGAGTGGCAATATTCCAAGCCTCAGGTGAATATCTTTCTATAGAATCTGCAATTACAGCTCCAGCATTTACTAAAGGATCAGGAATAATTACAACATTAGACTTCCCCAATTTATCTGGAATAATATCATTAGAAAAAGGAGCATTGGCTGCAGAAATAATTCCTTTTTTATCTACAAGAAAAGGAGCAATATGCGTATCAATAAGACCAGAAACTGAACAAGGGAAGAGCAAATCAAATCGCCTTTGATACCATTTACGATCATTACCTAATGATATTGTTCCTGGGATAATTGTTTTCTCAACATCTTTATCTACAACAAAAGTTTTAATTCCTAATAACGCTAATTCAGAAGCAACTATCTTACCTACAGCACCGCAACCATGAACTAATGCACCATTAGATAAATCATAATTAAATGATTTCTGAAAAGCTTCAAAGGCCCCAATTACACCCTTTGCTGTTGTGGTGCTGGCATCAACTTGACTATCAACTGCAGCTAATACATGCGGCGTTAGTGTATTAAGTTTTTTCATATCAAATATATCTGTATTTAAATCACAACCTGTAATCATTTTTCCATCAAGATTTTGAAGTAATTCCGAGGTTATTGATATCAATTTATCTTTCACTGAAGAGATATCTGAGGATCTAGCAACAATTTTACCTCCAGAAAAACCCGTTGAATACAAATCATGTTTTGTTTTCATTAGTTTTGCAAGCCTAAATCCATCTCTTACGCAATCAAGATCAGTCTCGTAATGAAGAAGCCTTAATCCGCCATTAGCAGGTTTATTAATCTCTCCATTCTCTGCAATAACAAAAATTGAAAGATCTTTAGTTATGTGTTCTGCTATTACTCCAATTTCTTTTTTATTTAAGGTTTGTAAATTCACCATTAAACTTTCTCCATCATCAGATGATGCTCTACATAATCTAGACACCAATTTTCTGGATTATCTTTAATACGAGTTTGCAGTCGATCATAAAGAATATCAACTGGATTTAAAGTTCTTTCAATTTGATTATTTAAAGCTGAAAGAAAACTATGTTTGCTCCAACTTCTTATAGTCTCCATTAATCCAAGTGCAAATTTTTCTGTATCTTTTGAATTTTCCCAAGTTGCTTTGTAGGGGCAATCAACGTATACAGTCCGCTCTTTAAGTAATCTCAAACCATTTTTATATGCTTTTGAATTTATATCTTTTAGAGGACTAATGAATTCATCAGGCGACTTATAAAAATTTTGTATTGTTCCATTTGTATATTCTTCTTCAGTAATAAGTTTTTCATCTAATAATTCCAACCAAATTGAGTGGAGTTGATCATGAACGTTTAGTGTTTTACCACCATTATTTCCTAAATACCTATTTTCTTGATCTCTTGAAAGATTTACGGTTAATAATCTGCCACCTCTCTTCAATTCTCTACTACGCATATCAAGAATCTGGTTCCAGTCAATAAGTGCTTGACTAATGAAATCGCTGAGTGCTTTTTGATTATTTGAAGCCAGCACATGAGTATGATTATCCAAAGAATTAACTTTTTTGTTTAGCCAGTGCATCGCTGTAGCCGAGAAGCTAAAATCTAGAAAATTTGAAGCAACTAATTGATCATAAAAACTTCCAGCACATAACAAAGATGAAAATAAATCATGGCTTGATGAATGCACCGAAAGATTTCTCAAAAGGGTTTCATTATCATTCGAATACAAATCATTCCCAATCAGCGAAATATGAGAATTTTTATTTCTACCTGATATACATTCTAAAATTTTTCGCCAAAAATCTATAGCAGTTCCTCCATCTGCTGCCCCAAAATCCATAATGAAAGAATTTTCTTCTAAAGGAATACTTTCAATACACTCCAATCCCCAATCTGTTGCTAAATCTATACATACTTTTGCTCCAGCAGTTTGATCGCTGTAGCCTTTCGTCATTGATATAACCATTAAATATAAAGAAATTATTAAGCTTTAATTATGTTACCAGAGATAAATCTTTTTGTGAGGTATCACTTTAGGAATAAGTCTTAAAAAGCACAATATTATGAAACAAAATCACCTTTTAGATTTTATGTACTATGTAAAAACAACATAAAATTTTAATTTCAATTGGCTTTTCATTTAATGTACTTCGATTAAAATTGATAATTAATTAAGATTAAATTAATGCCTAAAATATTCAAACAAAATAAGTTTGCATTAGCTTTTGCAAATATTTTATTGATAGCAATTTGGATACCAATTTCCTCATTAATCTCTGATTTAATTACATACCAAGATGCTCCTTTTTACTTATATAAATTAGGAGATTTAATAAAAATAATTCCTCCAATTTGGGTTACTTATTATTTATGGATTAAAAGAAAAGGTTTCAAATAAAAAATCCCGTCTTAAGTTAGAAGAATTTATATACCTTGCAAAACTGGAGTTAATATTCCTCCATCAAAATCATCATCGTCATCATTTTCGTCTTCAGTAAACAAAATATGACCAACCTCTAAGCCCAAATACAAGCAAAAAATCCAAATAAAGACATCTCCACCTGAGAGACCATAGATCCAACTAAAAATCAAACCGGTCAGTAAACCTATACCAACAATAGCTATTTTCAATTTTTATTTAAGAGTTCAGTAAAGACTAACCAATTATCATGAATTCTTTTGTACAAAAATTAGCAAATTATTGTGTAATTTGATAAATATTTTTAATATGCTTGCTTTTATATTCTTTATATTCAAAATAATTTAAAAAGATTATAAATTACTACTTATTTTTTTTAGTAAGAAGGAAATTCAAAGTGACTCCACCTAAAACAAGAAATAATGCCGTGCAAATAAACATTATTAAATCAAAGATATTTTTATCATCATTTATTTTTAGGAAAGTCAAAAGAAAGATCATTGAAGGTAAAAGTAAGATTAATTTTGAACCAATTTCCTCATTCCATTTTTTAAGGGGAATTTGTTCATCATCCTCCTTAAGTTTTTTAATAGTTTCTTCTAAAGATTTTTGATTATTTTTCATGAGCAACTAATATTTAGAATAATTCTATTATCAAAAGTAAAGACTCAAGGCCTTTTAATTTTTTTTGCCCATAACTAAGCATCCTATTAGAATCAGGGACACAGTCAACCCTTAATGAATAGGCCCGAGATATTTCTTTTTTAGTTAAATCTATGCATTTTTCTATTCTCTCTTTTAAATTATTTCGATTACTGTCTGTTTGATTATACATTTCAATATCTACGATCATTAGAATTATTTGATTTATAGCTTCTTTATATAAACTTGATTTATTAATCTTTTGCAAAATAATGAAGACGAATCTTTAGGATTGTTTTTATTAAAAAACCTAAAATAATCCTTTTATTTAATAATATAGTTTTATCGCATTTATTTTATAAAGCAAAATAATTAAATATATGTTGAATTAAAACTTTTTAAGTTATTTAATAAGAATGATATTATCGAATATTAAAAAAAAATAACCTAAATTTAAGGGATAAAATATTCTATATTTAATAAGCATAGTTTCAATTTAAAGTAATTAATTGGAAGGGTTAAGAATTAAAGCTTTTAATTAAATTATAAAATAATTTTTTTAACATCATTAATCCTTTTTAAAATAATATTTTTGGTTGATTCTCTATTTTTTATCCCAAATAGCTCTTTATTGAACAATGCATTTATAAAAAGAGCTATTAAATTTATCTATTAGAAAAAGTTTTAAAACTTTTGTTTGTTAAATTCTTTATTAGCAAGAAATACTGTTGCCAAATTCAGCTTTAGTTGCCAAGTTTAGTGTAGATAAAATTTTCAAGATGAATATTTTAGCAGGCATGCAATTTTTAATTTTTTTAATTATTTTTGGTTCAATCAATTATTTATTTATGCTGAAAAGATTTAATAAGGATAATCTAAAGAAAAAATACAATCAATTCAAGAAAATATCAAAACTTTATCCTAAAGGAACCTTTATCAGGATTTAAATAAAAAAATTAATTCTGTGGAATTTCCATTTCACTTTGTTTAATAAGCTCTTCAGCAGAGAGAAATTCCTCTTCAGTAATGAGACCTTTTTTCATTAATGCTGAGAGTCTTTTTATGCCAGCCTCTATAGTTATTCCTTTTTTATCTGTAGACATTTAAAAATTGCATTGAAAAAACAATAAAAAAACTTCTTTTCTTTGTCAAGGAAAATATTTACATATTGAGTAATAAGTTTTACAAAAGTTTTATTCCTAACTAGAAATTTAATAATTATTAATTTGAAGAAATCTTAGATAAAAAGATTTTCTATCACTGATAACCAGCGAAGTAATGCTAAGGTTTTATTCTGACATTTACCCTCTTATCTCTTAATCAATTCTTTAAATGGTTTCTTAGATTTATTTATAATCTTTAATTAATATCTTTTAAGGTTACATCAATCTAAATAATAAGCATATTTATTTTTTTAAAAGAAAATGTAAAAAACTTTAAGGTTCTTAATAATGCAGTTGAAAAGCACTGTTATAGATTTCGATTTGAAATTGTCTCAGAGAAGTGAAATTATTAAAACTGAAAAACATCCATGTCTTAACTTGTTTTTTATTTTAAAGTTAAATTTTGTTATCTTTTCAATTATTTGATCATTGAACTACTTGTAGGGATTAAAAAATTGATTAG
>Ga0160422_10002224_pt1 | contig 12125 bp, 10 predicted proteins | sample Fk160mmetaG_FD_108192 | JGI IMG/M metagenome (GOLD analysis project Ga0160422, IMG submission 108192) | Marine microbial communities from the Central Pacific Ocean - Fk160115 60m metaG | ecosystem: Environmental > Aquatic > Marine > Oceanic > Photic zone | place: The Central Pacific Ocean...
TCGTCCCGTCATTGCTCCAATAGGTGGCGTTTCCATCCGCATTGACCAAGGCGAACTTGAAGAGTCCCTGCCCGTCAAAGGGTTGTCCGTTGACCGCCACCTGTCCCGCATAATTGAGGACGGCGGGTACGGCATGAAGGCCAAATGATCCGAACACGAAGAGAAAAACACTGGAAAGGATTCGGTTCATCGCTGAAAAGTAGTGCAGGATTCGAGAGCGACGTCAACTTGTCGCTCGGCGGAGCTCAACCAGAAGATGCTTCAATTCGGGCATCTCCACCCCCCTGGCTTCCCCCCGTCTGAGAGCTTCCCCCCAGATCGAATCGACTTCCACGGGTTTGCCTTCCCAAAAATCAATCAGGCTGGATGGTTTGTACGGGCCCATGGGCTCGGTCAGTTCGAACTGTCGATCGAGAAAGGCGTCTTCGATGGCAATCCCATGAGCCATCGCCCCGCGCTGAATCTCCAGCATGAGTTGACGGGCTCTTCGCTTTAGCACGGGATCGGCGAGGATGAGGTCGGTGGTGAGGCCTCCACCGGCAATGGCCAGGCCATTGAAGGGAACGTTCCAGCATAGTTTTCGCCAGAGAGCCTCGTCCAGGGATTCCGCCACCCGAATCCGCACCCCGGCTGATTCGAAGGCCTGGGCCATACCCATACCCTTTTCGGAGACGGGCCTGCCGAACTCCCCGAACTGAACGTACCCGGGAAGGAGACTCTCAATGACGTTAGGAGCGGTGCGGTTGATGCAGGTAAAGCAGAGGCCGGCCAGGATGGTTCGGTCGGAGCCGAATCCATCGGCGAGGTTTTCCACGTTGCCCATGCCATTTTGAAGAGTGAGCAGGCTGGTGCCCTCCCCAATCAGTGGACGGATCGATTCGCAGAGGCTGGGATTTGCGGTGGTCTTGGTTGCCACGATCACCCAGTCGCAGATCCCGATGGATTCAACGCTGGAATGGGCTTCGAATGAATCCACGGGTTCGCGCCTGCCCCCTTCGGCGTGGTGGACCAACCACAGTCCGTTCGTCTTCACCGCATCGTAGGTGCTGCGGAAAAGAAAGCGCAGGTCCGCTCCGGATTTGGCGAGCATCGCCCCGTAAAAGCCTCCCACCGCCCCGGGACCGATGAGCGCGACCTTTCCCAAATCCGATCTCATCAAAGATTAGCGACGAAGAGGCGGGACCATGGTGTTCACCGCTTCCTCGGCAAGGTCGGGGAAATCGAGCGTATAATGAAGTCCCCGGCTTTCCTTGCGCTTGAGGGCCGAACGCACGATCAGTTCGGCCACGCAGACCAGATTGCGAACCTCGAGTAGGGAGAGATCGACCTTGGCGTTCCAATAGTACTCATTGATTTCGCGTTCCAAATTGCGCAAGCGAGCCTTGGCCCGCTCGAGGCGCTTGGTGGAGCGTACGATACCCACGTAATCCCACATGGTGCGTTTCAATTCATCCAAATTGTGGGAAAGAACCACCCGCTCGTCGGATGCGGGCACGTCACCATCCACCCAACCGGGTAAAGTGATCTTTGTCTTCCTGCGGGTTTCCAGAAACGAACAAACCGCTTCCGCTCCCCGGTGAGCCATGACCACCGCTTCCAGAAGGGAATTGCTGGCCAAGCGGTTGGCTCCGTGAAGCCCCGTGCAGGCCACTTCTCCGCATGCGTACAATCCCTTCAACTTGGTGGAGCAGTCCAAATCGGTGGGGATCCCACCGCAGGAGTAATGAGCGGCGGGCACCACGGGGATCGGTTCCCTGACCGCATCCACCCCGCGCTTCAGGCAATTTTCGTAAACGTTGGGAAAACGCTCGGGAAAATCGCCTTTCATGTTGGGGGTATCCAGTCGAACGAAGGGGGAACCCGAGCGTTTCATCTCCCGGTCAATGGCCCGGGCGACCACGTCGCGGGGAGCCAAATCCGCGAGAGGATGGTGTTTTTTAAGAAAGGGTTTTCCCTTGGCGTCGATCAGTTTCACGCCCTCCCCGCGAACCGCCTCGGTGACCAGAAAACGGTCGCCGTCCGAAGAATGCAGGGTGGTTGGATGAAACTGCATGAATTCCAAGTTCATCGCGGAGAGACCGGCCCGGGAGGCCATGGCCACCCCATCACCCGTGGCGATGGATGGGTTGGTGGTGTAGAGGTAGGTCTGCCCCGCTCCACCGGTTGCCAGCAGAACCACGGGAGCGGCCACCGTGACGACGCGGTCCCGGTTGGCATCGAAGAAGTAAATGCCCAGCACCCGGTCGTCACTGCCCTCGACCTTGACTCCAAGCTTACGGGCTTTTCTGGCGGTGACCAGATCAATGGCAAAGTAATGCTCGAAGAGGGTGACCCCCTGCTTGGCAATGTTGGCAAGCAGGGCATCCTCGATCGCCTTGCCGGTGACGTCTTTGACGTGAAGCACGCGCCGTTTGCTGTGCCCACCCTCCTTGCCGAGGGAAATGCGCCCGTCATCGAGGCTGGAAAAGGAAACCCCCATTTCCGCAAGGTCTTGAATCCTCGCAGGACCGTCCCTTAGGATTTCCCGAACGATCTCCGGGTCGCAAAGACCGTCGCCCGCTTCCAAGGTGTCTTCGACGTGCTTATCAAGATCGTCCTTGGCGGAGGTCACAGCGGCGATTCCTCCCTGGGCGTAGTTGGTGTTGGATTCGGCCTTGTCCTTCTTGGTGAAGATGGCAACGCGGTACCCGGCCTCCGCCACCTTGAGGGCGAAACTCAAACCGGCAATACCACTGCCCACGATGACCAAATCGTATTCGCTCTTAACTCTCGTGCTCATTCAAAGGCATGTTATCAATCAGACGAATCGTATCAATCCAGACCGCCACCACCAGCATGGAGCGTCCGAGCTCGATTTCCGGTTCCATCTTCATGGTCTCCCGGTCGACCACTTCCGCATAATTGACCCGAATGAAACTGCCGGTGCGCAAAACGTTCATCACCTCGGCTTTCACGCGATCGACGCTGCGCACTCCCTTTTCATCGACCAGTCTTTTTCCGGCCTCCAAAGCCTGGTTGAGAAGAAGAGCATCCGCTCTCTGTTTTTCGTTGAGATAGGAGTTGCGCGAGCTTAGGGCCAATCCGTCGGCTTCGCGAATGGTGGGTCCGATGACCACTTCGATGGGAAAGTGAAGGTCCCGGATCATCCGCTTGAGCACCACGACCTGTTGGGCATCCTTTTGCCCAAGGGCCAGATAGGTGGGCCGGCAGAGGTTGAAAAGCTTGGCGCAAATGGTGGTGACCCCCTTGAAGTGGGTGGGCCGGGCCTGCCCGCACAGTCCGGAACTGACTCCTTCCTCGGAAACGTAAGTGCTGGCATCGGAAAGATAAATCTCATCCGCATGGGGAGCGAAGACGTAGTCCACCTTTCTTTCCCTGCAAAGCTGAAGATCGCGTTCCCAATCCCGGGGATATTTCTCGAGATCCTCACCCAATCCGAACTGGGTCGGGTTCACGAAAATCGAAAGAATAAGGACGTCCGATCGTTCCCGGATCAGATCAATCAGGGAAAGGTGGCCTTCGTGCAGGTATCCCATGGTGGGCACGAAACCGATTGTTTTACCCTCCTTTTGCAAGCGCAGAGAGAGGGCTTGGATTTCGGAGACTGTGGAAAGAACTTCCATGGGAAGAGACAGAATGAGAGAAACCTAATAGGATTTGGCAAGAACCACCCGCCCGGGACTTTCGTTTCCGCTGAATATGCAGGTTCCCGTTTCGCCGGGTTCTTCGGGGATGCACCGGACCGTGACCTTAAGATCACTTTTCAACTGCTCCTCCCATTGAGGATCACGATCCCAGTGAACCAGGGCGAATCCGCCATGAATTTCCGGTTTCGATGGGTTGCCGGGAGTGAAGTAGGCGTATAGGTCATCCTTGCTGTCTATGGTTACGGTGTTTTCCTCACGAAAGGCAAGGGCCCGGTCAAAAAGATTTTTCTGCATGTCCTCAAGAAGGGAGCGGACTCCGTTCACGAGCGCCTCCCGTTCCATGCCCTCACGCTTCGAGCCCTGATCGCGACGCCCCACGAAAACGGTGCCGTTTTCGAGATCCCGAGGTCCGATTTCAAGAGTCAACGGAATCCCCTTCTTCACCCAGCCCCAGTACTTCTCGCCTCCGCGCAGATCCCGGTCATCGATTTCCACACGGATGGCGTTGCCGGCGAAATCCTGAGACCGTACCTGCTCCGCCAATTCCCGACAGGATTGGAGGACCTGTTCGCGGGTTTCCTCCTTGGGGGTGACCGGAAGGATCACCACGTGAGTGGGGGCTACCTTGGGAGGAACCACCAGACCGTCATCATCGGCATGCGTCATGATCATTCCGCCGATCAGCCGTGTGGAAACGCCCCAGGAGGTGGTCCATCCGAATTCCTCCCTGCCCTGTTCGCTTTGGAATTTGATCCCACAGGCTTTGGAAAAGTTCTGTCCGAGAAAGTGAGAGGTTCCCGCCTGCAGAGCCTTGCGGTCCTGCATCATGGCTTCGATGCAGAGGGTGCATTCGGCGCCGGGAAAACGTTCCGATTCGGTCTTTTCCCCACAGAGCACGGGCATGGCCAACCAATTCTCCGCAAAATCAGCGTACAGCTTGAGAATCAATCGGGTTTCATCCATGGCTTCCTCGGGCGTCGCATGCACGGTGTGCCCTTCCTGCCAGAGAAATTCCGCGGTGCGCAGGAAAAGGCGCGGTCGCATCTCCCAGCGAACCACGTTGGCCCATTGGTTGATCAACAGAGGAAGATCGCGGTAGGACTGAACCCAGCGGGCGAACAAATCCCCGATGATGGTCTCGGAGGTCGGGCGGACGATCAAGGGTTCGTCCAATTCCCCCGCAGGTTGAAGGATTCCATCCGCATCCGCTTCGAGACGGGAATGGGTGACCACGGCGCATTCCTTGGCAAAGCCATCGACGTGTTCCGCTTCGCGCTGAAGAAAACTTTTTGGAATGAAGAGGGGGAAATAGGCATTTTTGTGCCCCGTTTCCTTGAACATGCCATCCAGCGAGTCACGGATGTTTTCCCAGATGCCGTAGCCCCAGGGCTTGATCACCATGCACCCGCGAACGGGTGTGTTCTCCGCCAAATCGGCGGCTTTGACCACTTGTTGGTACCACTCGGGATAATCCTCTTCACGAGTGGGTGAGATTGCATTGCGTACCTTACCCATGATTTTGAAAATATCTGATTTAACCGATTCGGTTCGGGATTGCGAGAAACAAGAGATCATTCATTGAAGTCTACTTTAGAAGAATTTTGACAAAATTCCCACAAAAGTCATCATACTCTCCTTTTCCACCTGCAGAACCTACACCCCAACAAACACCATGACTCACATTATAGACGTACACGGCAGAGAAATCATTGACTCACGAGGCAACCCAACGGTTGAAGTGGAAGTCGAATTGAGCGGAGGAGCTTTCGGGCGCGCCGCAGTGCCTTCGGGAGCAAGCACGGGCGAGCATGAAGCCATAGAATTGCGAGACGGCGACAAGGACCGCTATTTGGGCAAGGGTGTTTCCAAGGCTGTGGAAAACGTGAACGCTAAGATAGCCGAGGCTCTGGTCGGTCTTGATGCCACCGATCAAACCGCAGTGGACCAAGCCATGCTTGACTTGGACGGGACACCCAACAAGTCGATTCTGGGAGCCAACGCCATTCTGGGAGCCTCCATGGCCACTGCCCACGCCGCCGCATCCGCATGCGGTTTGCCTTTGTACAAGTACTTGGGTGGGCCCAACTCCAAGGTCTTGCCCGTCCCCATGATGAACGTACTCAACGGAGGTTCGCATTCCGATGCCCCCATCGACGTGCAGGAGTTCATGATCATGCCGGTCGGAGCGCCCTCTTTCCGCGAAGCGTTGAGAATGGGATGCGAAATCTTTCATGCCTTGAAAAAAGTCCTCAAGGATCAGGGTCTTTCGACCGCAGTCGGAGACGAAGGAGGATTTGCTCCCAACTTGGCGAGCAACGTCGCCGCCTTGGAATCCCTCTCGGTCGCAGTCGAAAAAGCCGGTTACAAGCTCGGCGATGAGATCGTGTTTGCCCTCGACGTCGCCTCTTCCGAATTCTTCGATGCCGAGAAAGGAAAATACGTCTTCGGCAAAAGCGACGGTTCGGAACGGGATTCCGATGAGATGGTCGCTTTCTACGAGGAATTGGTGAACAAGTTCCCCATCCGCTCCATCGAGGACGGATGCGATGAAAACGATTGGGACGGATGGAAGAAGCTTACCGACGCCATCGGTGACAAGGTCCAATTGGTCGGAGACGATCTGTTCGTCACCAACGTTGATTTCCTTAAGAAAGGAATCGACCAGGGCGTAGCCAACTCGATCCTCGTCAAGGTGAACCAGATCGGTTCCCTGACCGAGACTTTCGATGCCGTGGAAATGGCCAAGGAAGCGACCTACACCTCAGTGATCTCTCATCGTTCCGGCGAAACCGAGGACGTCACCATTGCCGATATTGCCGTAGCCACCAACGCGGGTCAGATTAAGACGGGCTCGCTTTCCCGAACCGACCGGATCTGCAAGTACAACCAGCTGCTCCGGATTGAAGAACAGTTGGGAGATCAGGCAATCTACGGCGGAAAACTGTAAGATTCCGGTTTTCCACTTCCCAAGCTCGACCCTCTGTGTTGAGTAAAGACCTGGGCGATACTCCCTAACTTGGGTAATTTCGTTTCATGAAGCCAACGATCACGCTCTCTCCATTCCCAAAGGAAGTGGAATCGTGGTGGTGGACCCATGCGGTGGAGCGTTGGCCGGAAATGAGCGAGGAAAAATTACTCAATACGCTTCGTCAGGAAATCGTTGAGCAGAGCGACCGGTTCAACAAGGCGCGCTCCTTCGATGCTTCCGCCTATGGGGCAAGAGACCTCTCCGTCCTTGCCTATGGGAATTTCTATTTTTCGAGAACTTGGATGGCCGCCCGCTTTGCTCTGGCCGAGCTTCTTTCGGTTTGCCAATGGACGCCGCCCGCCAAGGGACCGATTCGCATCCTTGATCTCGGAAGCGGTTCGGGCGCCAGTGGATTGGCTTGCCTGAACGCTCTCAGAGAAAATCGTATAGCCAACCCGCTCGAATTGCATGCCTTTGATTATTCGAGCAAAAGCCTGGCCTACCTCAAGGATCTCCATCGCAGTTGCGCTGACCTTTGGCCGAATACACGGATCAAGACGGAAAGGAACGATCTACGAAACCCTTCGCCAAAGATGATTTCCCAAAGATACGATCTCGTTCTCATGGGATTCTCCTTTAACGAAATCATGCAGGATCTGGAGTTGGAGGAACGGGTCAAGGGTCTGAAAGAAATCACCAACTGCCTTAAGAGGAGCGGATTCCTCCTCCTTACCGAGCCCGCCGAATCGGAGATTTGCCGAAGTCTCCACCAAACCGTTGCCCGCTTGAAGGAGCTTGAAGAGGGTCTTTTTATTTTGGCTCCCTATTGGAACGGCATGCCCTGCCCCATGGCTCGGGAAAACGGCAAATACTTTAGTCACGAGGTAAGAAAATACCCCGTGGTGGAAAGGGTCGAACGCTTGAACCGCCCTCTTCGGTTGGAAATTCGTGAAGTTAAGTTCGGATTTTCCATCTTGGGAAGCACCAGTCCCGAACCCGTCCCAAAGACTCCAAATTTACTGCGCTTGATCAGTCCGGTCAAAAAGAGAAAAGGAACCATCTCCTTCTTCGGAATGGCGGCCAATGGCGGGGAACGGTTTTACGAATTTCAAAGAAGGGATTTATCGAAGGAGGTGATGAATCAATTGCTTGGTTTGCAGAGAGGAGATCTTCTCCAAATTGAGGGAGAGCTCTCCGCTTCGGAAGATGGAAGAATACGTCTCACGGAAGCAAACCGCTTGCTCCCCTTGTTCGTCCCCCGGGTGATGGGAGAAACTTAAAATCCGATCGCTCCCCGCCGGCCTTGCTTGGTGATCAGCTCGCGACCGAACCAGACTCCGGTTCCCGAATTTATCTCCGTCAAAGTCATCAAAAAGTAAAAATCCGATTGGGTAACCTCATCCACGCGCGAAGTCTCCTCCACGATCTTGCCGGAGAGGGAAAAGTAGGGTCTCGGCCGGTTGATCTTTTTCTCATCCTCCTCAAGTCCCTTGCGTACTTCCTGAGCATAGCTATCCGAGCCTTTGCCTCCCGGACCGGCCGTCGTGGAAATGAGCACCCGCTTCGTAGCCAGTAAGTCCCTCTTCATGCCCTGAAGCAGAAGATCGGTATCGAAATAGGTCTGGGTGTCGTTTCGCACTTGCCCGACGTGCAGCATCGCCGGTTGGGAGGGAGCTTGGGCGAGAGCTCCACTTGAAAGAAGATCACCGATCAATTGATTGGCGGCGCGGGTGAAATCCTGCGCATTGATTTTCCCGAGATTGACCAGCCCCTTGTTGCTGCCGTCTTCCAAGTATTTTGCGTCCGCGGCGCGTCCGATCGGCCTACGCTCGCTGCAGGAGGGAAGGATAAGAATCAGGGCAAAGGCGGGGGAAAGAACGTTGGCTTTGAAGAAGGTAATGGCATTCATGAGTTTTTCGCTTTTTGGATTTTGAGATTGAAGTTTTTGGCGTTCGGGGTCGTGGCAACGGACTGAACCTCCACGGTTTCGCCTCCGCGGAGCAGGACGGGCTTCCAAACCATTGAGGCATCCTTGACAGTCATGCCATCGTCGTCCAACCATTCCAGCTTGTAAATCAGATCGAGTTCCTTGTCCGTGAGGTTCTGCAAGCCCACCTGAATCTTGAGAAGATTTTGGTTCACAATCGCTTGCCTTACTCCGGCAATCTTGATTTTCCCGGCAAGGTCTCGTTTGAACTCGACCTTTCTGAGAATCGGATCTTCCCCAAGATCACTTGGGTTCTCCTTACCCGTGGAATGAACGGGGTTGCGCGAGCAAGCCACACTGGTGACGAAAATCAGAACGAGGCATGAGCGAATGATTGGAAAACGGAAGAATTTGAATGAATTTTTCATGGCGACTGGGGGTCCATCGAAAAGGAATTCACCAAAATCAGAGGAGTATGAGCGGAAATGCTCCTAATCCAGAGGAGTTTGGTTTTTTCGGGACCAAGGGAAACTTTCTTCACTAAGTTCGTCCGAACTCCTCGTAAGGTCAACTCTCGAGATGCGGGAGTTTTGATTTTACAGAATTGAATCTGCTTGGGAAGCGTCGACCAGGAGCGCCAATCCGACCGGGTAATGGACTGGGAAAACGCTCCAACGGCCACTCCGGTTACTGCCCGCACAGGTTCCTTTTCGGATCGAACCGCATCGGTCGCCAAGTACTGCAAACCACCCTTGGCCAAGGAACCCGTGATGGCTTTGGTCATTTCAATGGGATAATCCTTGGCAAATTCCTTGGCAACAATTCCATCCATATCAGCCAGCGGAACCGTTCGGCTCCAAGAACTCTCGTTCTGTCCTCGGACTTCCAGCGTTTCCAGAAAATTGTCGTTGGTCACCAAGGTTGGCAGGGCCAATCCTGCGTAAGGCAGGCGTGAAGTCTCGGAAAGGAAAATCAAAGGAAGGTCAAAACGCTTTTCCCGGCGAACGGGAGCCCGTCCCGTTTCAAAAAAGACGTAAGTCAGGTCTTCTTCGGAAGAAGTCCCTTTCCTCGCCTGTTCGTAATCTTCTCGAATCCATAGGTTTTCCGGATAAAGGGCATACAGTTGTCTGAGCGAGAAAAACGCTTTTTCGTAATCATCTCTTTGGGTTCCTCCATGCAAAAAATAAAGGGCTTCCAAGTAGATTGCCGCAGGGTTAACGTAGTCTCCCAAATCCGATGGAATCATTGCCTTCAATCGATCGGTTTCCTCTTTCAATTGATCCGCCTCAGCGCGATTGAAGCCCTTCTCCAAGTCAATTCCCCTTTTACTCATAAGTTCGCGTGACGCCGTCAACTCGGCATTCCACAACTCCTTCGCATCTTGAACCGCTTGCCGGGTTTTGAAAATTTCCGCCCTCGCTCTTCCCTGTTTTCCCAATTCCATGAAATTCAAAGCCTGATAAAGGCGAAGCATCACCCGCTCATAGACTCTGGATTTGTAAGGTTTCCATTCGGGAGTACCGATCGAAGAAATCAGTTCTTCCGAAATTTTAGTTTTGGACCGGAGATGAACTCCAAACCATTTGTCATAGTGAGCGCTGACTTCCTGAAAGGCTCGAACGCTTCCCTGATGATCTCTCCTCAGGCGCTTGGTGGCACCCTCCTCCATGCGGTACAGCATCCGATCTCGCTTTGGTCCGCTTTCCGCCAAGTTTTCCGCTTCCTTTGCCGCTTGTTCGAAGTCTCCGATCTTCCAGGAAAAGGTGAAGTTTTCCGTACGGTCGTAATGGCTCGTCACACATGCAGGCAGAAAAACCAAAAGGGCCAAAGTCAGAGATTCTCCGACTTTTTGGAAACGTTTCACAAAACCTTCGTTAAAGCGTTCAGCGTTCCTCTTCTCGAAGAACCTTAAGTTCAAAGTTTTCGTTTCCCTTGACGTCCCCCACCACCGTACGAAAACGCTTGTTGGTTCGCATCGCCTGTAACATTGCCTGCTGTCGCAACTTTTTCATGTAGGGGGGCGGATCCTCAAATGCGGTAAGCAGATTCGCCGTCACCATCAGAGTGCTCAACTCAACGTTCATCTTTCGGCTGAAACCTTCGGGCAGGGCAAAAGTCAATTCGCCCGGTAAGAGCGTTTCGGAAAAATTCTTGGTTTTGATGGAAATCTTACCCAGTAGACAGATTACCTTCATTCCACCATTGGTCGTAATTCCGACCATAATGGCAAAGGAATCATCCGATCGAATCCTCATTTCCGAAAGAGGAGATCTTACAAAAACCTTGGAGTCCTCCCCCATGACGTGCAAGACGTAGGATCCCGAATGCAAATCGACTTCGTTCAAGCCTTTGAGATCAAAACTGGCAGCTTGAACGGCGCGAAGGGATAATCCACTGGCATTATTTGAATTCAATTCCACTCCACCGTTTGGAAGAACCGTAACCCTTCGTCCCACACCAATCGTTTGGTTGGTTCTCAGCTGGTCCCGCCTCTCCCATATTTCCCTCGCCAATACGGAACCAAACGCTTGGCTGACAAAGAAGTCACCCGGTTCCTTACTCAGAGGCATCAGTTGCATGGTTTTAGGCAATTCGGCAAGTTTCCCTCCTCGGTATCGTGTAACGAGAAAGCGGCCCTTGGTTATGCGTATCTGTTTTTCCACTTCGATGCGCAGAGGGTCATTGGCCGGAACTTGCCGAAGAATACCCATGGCTTGATTCAAGAGCTTGAGGGCTTCTTGAAACTGTTCATTTTCAGCCAAGCGGACACCCTCTTCCAAGAGGAACTTAGGGGAGTTTGGGGAATTTGAAAATAAGGAACCTGCGAATAATGCAAGAAGGCATAGTAGGCGGATGAACCTTGCCGACAATCTCCCGGATTCAGACACTGGAAAGAAGACGAAGCTCAGAAAGCGTAGTTCACTCCCAGTGTGATGCCACCGATAAAGTCGTCAAATTCAGGAACCGTATCGTCGTTGCTCGTCTTCCACATGTAATTGGACGCCGCTGATAGGTTAAACCACTCGGTTACGGGATAAGAAGCATTGATACCGGCATTGTAAGTTTTATCCGATCTACTCGTATTGGAACCTTCCGCATACATCATATTACTGTAGGTAAAGGAAGGCGTAAGAGAAAGTTTCTCGCCGACAGGCATGATGTAACTGATATTGATGTTGTGGGTCAACCCATCCTGAAGATTGACCGGACTATCGGTAAGAAGTTGCCCATTCGTGGCAGCAAGCAAAAATTGGTAAAGAGCAGGGTCCAGTGAATCCTCCGGCGTATCCCCACTCGAAAATGCATAGCTTACTCCCGCGGTGAAAGACAAAATGTCACCCCAATCAAGCGGGAAAGTTTTGTTCAGCGTAATCGCTGGGGTATTGGAATAGGAAATCATGTCTTTTGCGCCACGAAATTTATAGGGAGCCGCGTAAGTATGTCCAATGGTCAAAGAATAATCATTGGGCAAGATGAAGGGGAAAGATAGTCCCGCAACCAAAACGTCGACGTCGTATAATTCCATTTCATCACCGTAGTCACGAATGGGATCCGTGAAAGTGCGCATTTGCATGAACATGAA
>Ga0160422_10002225_pt1 | contig 12125 bp, 12 predicted proteins | sample Fk160mmetaG_FD_108192 | JGI IMG/M metagenome (GOLD analysis project Ga0160422, IMG submission 108192) | Marine microbial communities from the Central Pacific Ocean - Fk160115 60m metaG | ecosystem: Environmental > Aquatic > Marine > Oceanic > Photic zone | place: The Central Pacific Ocean...
AGAAGTATCTAAAGAAGTCCAGCAAGGTAAAAAAGTTCATATTGAGAAACAAAAAGAATTATTCGAGAAGTCCTTACCTGGAGAAATGCCAAAAATTTCTCTTTTAAAAGAAAAAAATTCTGACTCAAAAGAATTTACTTCGCAACAAGCTTATGAACTAGATATTCTTAAAAATGCTCTTATTACAAAATTAGCTGAATTCAAAATTACAGGGCCAGAAAATGAATACGCAGTAGTTAAAGAAACTATGCGTGGTCCGGTAGTGACAAGGTTTGAAGTTGAATTACCAAAAGGAATTAAAGTTTCCCAAGTTTCAAGTTTGAATAAAGATTTAGCAAGATCCTTGGGTGTAGGAAGTTTGAGAATTGTTGAGGTTATTCAGGGAAGGGAGACTATTGGTATAGAAATTCCTAATGCAGATAGAGAAGATGTTTTACTAAGTGAAGTTATAGCTTCAAAAGTTTTTGAAGAATCTAAAAGTCCAATTACTCTTGCATATGGAAAGGACATTGAGGGGAAGCCAATATTGGAAGACTTAGCTAGTTTACCTCATCTTCTGATAGCTGGAACAACAGGGTCCGGTAAATCAGTTGCTCTTAACTCAATGTTAATGAGTATTTTGTACAAAGCTACTCCCCAAGAGGTCAAGTTAGTACTGATTGACCCAAAAATGCTTGAGCTCTCAGTATATGAAGACTTACCTCATTTATTAACCCCAGTAATAACTGATATGTCTGAGGCAGCTCATGGATTGAGATGGTGTGTAAATGAAATGGAACGAAGATATAAACTAATGGCGGCTTTGTCGGTAAGAAATTTAAATGGTTTCAATGCAAAAGTCTCTCAAGCAATAAAGGGTGGAAAACCTCTTAAAGATCCTTTATGGAAGCCCAAGGAAGGAGAAGAAATTATAGAATCTGAAATTCCTCTACTCTCTGAATTACCCTTAATAGTAATAGCTGTTGATGAACTTGCTGATTTAATGATGGTCGTTGGGAAAAAAGTTGAACACCTTATTGCAAGACTTGCTCAGAAAGCGAGAGCTGCCGGAATTCACATGTTATTAGCAACTCAAAGACCATCTGTTGATGTGATAACCGGTCTTATCAAAGCAAATATTTCTGCAAGAATGGCTTTTAATGTTGCCTCTTCAATGGATTCACGGGTTGTATTGGATCAAGTTGGCGCTGAACAACTTTTAGGAAAAGGAGATATGCTTTATGTTGGATCTGGAACCTCGATACCTTTGAGGGTGCATGGTGCCTTTGTAGGGGAAGAAGAAATTCTTCGAGTCGTGAAAGATTGGAAGAATAAAGAAGATGTAGATTATCTTGATGAAGTAACGAAAGCACCGGAATCGGCAGAAGTTAATCTTGAAAGTGGCGGGGATTCTGAGAAAGATGAGTTTTACGATCAGGCTGTCGCATTTGTTTTAGAATCTAGAAGGGCATCTATATCTGCGGTGCAAAGAAAATTTAGAATAGGTTATAACAGAGCTGCTAGATTAATAGAGGCTATGGAAGATGCAGGTTTGGTAAGCGAAATGAATTCAAATGGAAATAGAGAAGTTTTAGCACCAAATGCAAATGCTGAATAAACTTTTTGCAATAATCCTTTTGTATTCACCCAATGTCTTTTTATGTATGGAGTTGAACAACCTCAACTTATATAAGGCTTCAACTCAAACAATATCTTTAGACTTCATACAGTCTTTTGAAAATTCAGAGAGATCATTTGTAAAAGGGCAGATCTTTTACGAAAGACCCAATTTATTCAAAATATCAACTTCGAAACCTACCAAGACTGACTTGATAGTAAATGGTTCCGAAGCTTTCAGGACCGATTATCAACTCAATGAAACAATACAATATGAATTGAGAAAAATTGAATCTCAAATACCAGCTTTACTTCTTTTGAAATCCAAAAAAAAAGTTTGTAATTTTTTGAAAAAGTCTGAACAGTCTGAATTCATAAGTGATGTACAAGTTATAAGTGAAAATGAAAATCTCAAAAAGATAAGCTACAAAGATCAGTTCGGTATCAGAACTGAGATTAATTTTCAAAAAATAAAAATAAATGAAGAACTTGATAGGAAACTATTTGATTATAATAAACAAACTAATTTAGTCATTCTCAACTAGCATGTTAGACATAAATCTTTTAAGAAATAATTTTGAAGAAATAAAAAAAAATCTTCAGCAAAGAGGTTTTAAGCTTGATTCAAAAAAATTTGAAAAATATGATTCTGAAAGAAAAAGACTGCAAGTACAAACTGAAACCCTTCAAGAAAAATCTAATATTTTGGCTAAAGAAATTGCTAGTGAACAAAACCAGGATAAAAAAAAGAAAAAGCTCCAAGAGGCTAAAGAACTTTCAAAAAATATTAAGGAATCTAAATCCCAATTGGATCTTTGTCAGGAGAAACTAGAAACCTTTTTGATGGAAATCCCCAACATCCTCTTAAATGATGTTCCCTTAGGTAAATCAGAAGAGGATAACTTACTTATTTATGTAAAAGGTGATATTCCTGAGTTTAATTTTAAAATTAGAGATCATCAAGAAATTGGAGAGTTGCACAGTGGAATCAATTTTGAGGAATCTGTAACTATTGCAAAATCACGATTTGTTGTTTTAAAAAAAGAAATTGCAAAACTCCATAGAGCGCTGATTCAATATATGTTGGATACACATGTAAAAAAAGGTTACCAAGAAATTTATGTTCCTTATCTCGTTAATTCCAATTCACTTAAAGGAACCGGCCAACTTCCAAAATTTGAGGAAGATTTGTTTAAAATCTCAAATGAAGATATGTATCTTATACCTACAGCAGAAGTCCCGGTAAGTAATATCTTCAGAAATAAAATTCTTAAATCTGAGGATTTGCCGATAGAGTTTGTTGCTCATACGCCGTGTTTCAGAAGTGAAGCAGGAAGTTATGGAAAAGACACCAAAGGAATTATTCGCCAACACCAATTTGATAAAGTTGAATTGGTAAAATTCGTTCACCCAGAAGATTCCGATCAAGAATTAGAAAAATTAACTAATGATGCAGAAAGTATCTTAATTGATTTAAAGTTGCCATATAGAAAAGTAATTTTGTGTAGTAGTGACACAGGCTTTTCCTCTTCTAAAACTTACGACTTAGAGGTATGGTTTCCAAGTCAAAAAAAATATAGAGAAATATCTTCATGCTCGAATTTTGGAGACTTTCAAAGTAGGAGAATGAAAATTAGAATCGACCAATCTAAAGAAAATATCTTTTGTCATACTTTAAATGGTTCTGGCTTAGCTGTTGGAAGAACACTTGCAGCAATACTTGAAAATTACCAAACCGAAGATGGCTCAATTGTTATCCCAGAAGTATTAGTTGATTATATGGATGGAATAATTGAATTGAATCATTCTAGCTAAATCCATTTTTCCTGCTAAACTCGAATATCTTATGGAATTTTTAATTGATTACGGTACCTTTTTGCTAAAAACCATAACTTTGATAGTTATAATTTCTATTCCATTTTTGATTTTCTTTTCCTCTAAAAATAAAGAATCCTCTTCATCAGGTACTCTAAAAATAACCAATTTATCGGATAAATTAGAAAATATGGCGAGTGCTGTTAAGTTTCTAACTTTAAATAAGAATGATAGAAAAAAGTTACTTAAAGAAAAGAAAAAGAAGTTAAAAGCAAAAAAAAATAAGTCGATTTCTAAACCTGTTTACGTGCTCAATTTTAATGGTGATATTGAAGCTTCAAGTGTTGAAAACTTAAAAGAAGAGATAACTGCAATTCTTAAAAGTGATACAAAATGCCAAGAGCTTGTTTTAAGGTTAGAAAGTCCTGGTGGTACTGTAATAGGTTACGGTTTGTGTGCAGCGCAACTTCAAAGGTTAAGAGATGCTGGCATAAAAGTAACAGCTTGCGTAGATAAAGTAGCAGCATCAGGAGGCTACATGATGGCCTGTGTGTGTAATAAAATTGTTTCTTCGCCTTTCGCAATAATTGGCTCTATCGGAGTGGTTGCTGCGATACCCAATTTTCATAAAGTACTTAAAAAAAACAATATTGACTATGAATTACATACTGCAGGCGAATACAAAAGAACTATAACTATGTTCGGAGAAACTACTCCAGCAGGAAGAAAAAAATTCAAAGAGCACTTAGAAGATATTCATATTCTTTTTAAAGATCACATTAAAAAGTTTAGACCTTCATTAAATATAAAAAAAATTGCAACTGGAGAAACATGGGAGGGAATTAAAGCTTTGGAAGTTGGCCTAGTTGATGAGATTTCTACGAGTGATGAATATCTACTTAATTTATCCAAGAAACACGAAATCTTTGAGATTTCTTATATTACCAAACAAAACTTTCAAGATAGGTTTTCAGGTTTTATTTCTGAAACTGTGACAAAACTTTTAGTATCACTCGAGTCGTTTTTTGATAAAAACAAATATAGATAAGTTTTTTAAAGAATTTTAAATATTAAAAAACGTAAAAACTTTTTTATTTTTTTAAAATAGCAAAAATAATTATTAGAGATACCAAGGCTAATAATCCATTTTCACCAAAGAGATTCATGACTTCTGAAAAGTTAATTAATACGTTTCCGAAAACTGGAGTTTCGGGGCCAAATATTAACCCAATCAACAAAGATATAGCGATAAAGAGACCTAGAACTTCTGTAGATCTATATAAGAATTTTTTTATTTTTTTAAATTTAAAGATATCCATGACAAAAAATAGAGTCGGAGCAAAAGCTCCGACTCAAAGCTAAAATTACTTAAGTAATTTATAAAGCAGTGCTGCTGCTAGAAGCCCTACAATACCAGCATCACCCAATTGTTGGATTACACCAAGTAAATTTCCAAGAACTCCGCCGAAGAACCAAGCATTGTTATCAAAAACAATACCAGCTACAACACCAAGACCGATTACACCGACAAGGATACCAGTTAAACCGGTAACCAAATCTCTAATCATATCGAACGCTTTATCCATAAGGTACCTCCCCATTAATATGTGATTTAGCTAAGGTAATAAAAACATATAGGAAAATAGCTAGCAATATTTAAAAAAAAATTACTACTATCAAAGCTATTTTCTGTCAAACTAATGTTAAAAATCACTTTATCAACTAAAAAAAAATACAACTAGATTATGAAAATACCTGAAAATAAAACCTTACAAGAATTATTTGAATGGCGTTTTAGCAGAACTCCCGATTCAGTAGCTCATAAATTTTTAGATCGGGAAACAACTTATAAAGAATTAAATAATTATTCAAATCAGGTTGCCAATGGTCTTATAGAACTCGGTTGTAAACCTGATACACGGATTGCGTATTATGGGAAAAACTCTGACTTCTTTTTTGAAGTTTTAATTGGCACATTAAAATCAAATACAGTGACGGTTGGAGTTAATTGGAGGTTGGCACCTCCTGAAGTAAGTTATGTATTGAATGATTCTGAATCAGAAGTTCTTTTTGTAGGTGCTGATTTTTACCCTGTTATTGATCAAATTTTAGAAGATCTTCCAAAGATTAAAAAAGTGGTTGCTATAGACGGAGACCATGAAAATTATCAAGATTACATTTCTTGGAGAAATTCACAGAATTCAGCTAACCCAGAAATAAAATCTTCTCCCAACGACGATATTCTTCAACTCTATACTTCTGGAACTACAGGACATCCAAAAGGAGTTCAATTGACTAACGAAAATTTTGCTGCAGCCAATGAATCCATAGACGGAATAGTACCCTTTGAAGAAGGGAGTACAAATCTTGTTTGTATGCCTGGGTATCATGTAGCTGGAACTAACTGGGGAATTTGGGGCTATATATTTGGCTGTAGAAATATAATTATTGCTGATATCGATCCAGGTTTAATTTTGCAACTCATAGAAGATGAAAAAATAAAATCATCTCTTTTTGTGCCTGCAGTTATTTTATTTTTAATCAGTCATCCTGATTCAATCACCACAGATTTCTCATCTTTGGAATTTGTTGTTTATGGAGCTTCACCAATTGCAGAAAGCACTATCGTTAAAGCTAGAGAAATCATGAAGTGTGATCTCTATCAAGTGTATGGGTTAACAGAAACAACGGGTGCAATAACCATGATGATGCCTGATGATCATAATCCTGAAAGAGGTAAGTTAAGATCCTGTGGTAAAGCGCTTAAAGGAGTTGAATTAAAAGTTATTGATGATGATGGAAATGACCTTGAAACTGGAGAAATCGGAGAAGTTATATCCAAATCAAAACTAAATATGAAAGGATATTGGAATAAACCCGATGCAACCAAGGAATCAATTGTTGATGGGTGGTTCTATTCTGGAGATGCAGGATTTTTTGACGAAGAAGGATTTCTTTTCATTCATGATAGAGTTAAAGATATGATTGTCTCAGGAGGAGAAAATATATATCCAGCGGAAGTGGAAAATGCCTTGATGAGTCATGATGAAATTTTAGATGCTGCAGTAGTGGGAGTTCCGGATGAAAAATGGGGTGAATCTGTAAAAGGTTTTGTAGTTGTCGGTGAAAGCTCATTATCTGAGGAAGAAATTATCAGTTATGCCAGAACTCAGATTGCTGCCTATAAGTGTCCTAAATCTATAGAATTCATTAAAGAACTTCCTCGAAATCCTTCTGGAAAAATTCTCAGAAGAGAATTGAGAGATCCTTATTGGAAAGGAATAGACAGAAAAGTTTCAGGTAATTAAAGAACTGTTTCTAAAACTAAACAAAGCTCTGAAAAACCCTATAAATAAATGAAGGGATTAAAGCATGGTTGATTGGACCAATATTTTAAAAGCTACTTTTATTTGCTCTCTATTAACTACCCAAGATTTACTAAATCCTTTATAGATTTATAGTGACTGAGCAAATCTTCTCACTCGTTTCATATGATAAGTAAATTCCTTATCACTCATATTTGGTAAAACAGAAAAAAATCTTAAATATTTTGTTTTCATTCCGCCTAGTTGGAAAACAGTTTTTTTTAATCTTCTATATGGAATATTTTTAAAAAAAGAAAAATTAAAGTAGCTTATCTTTGGACCACCATATGTTATAGAAACGATGCCTAACTTATTTTTCATGGCTCCAGGGACTGGAAAACCATAGTTTTTAAAAAATTTGCTATTTGGCAGTATTGATTTGTACGAAAAAAACCAAGTTGGATGAAGAACCCAGTCAATCCAATTTTCAATTATTACATTCATTCTTAAGTTATGACATGCTCCCATAAGAAACATCGCGTCTGCATCCTCAAGTCTTTTTCTATAATCAATTACGAGTTTAGGAGGCGGATTTATATCACTTCTATAAAAAGGTAATTGTTCATTTTCGTCATACAAATTTATCAAGTCTATTTTATGACCTAATTTTTCTGCTTCTAAAATGAAATTATCTCTTACAGCAGCATTAAATGAATTTTTTGTATCAAAGTGTCCATAAATTAAACAAATTTTCATAATTTTCTCTCAAGAATCCCAAAATGGTATCCCATTCTTCTTTTACTAAGCTAATATTCGTTATGATTTTTTAAGGATTTACTAAAAATTAATTTGTAAAATTTTTAAATGAATTTTCCAAAGTTACCAGCTCCATTAGCTACTTTTCTTTTAAGAATACCTCTGTCTATTATGTTTTTTCAACAAGGATTAAGTAAGTTTCCTGTCACTGAAGCTAATGCAGAAGTATTTGGTTTACCTTTTATAGTTTGGTGGTTTGTTGCATATGGAGAAGTAGGATCTGCTATAGGCCTCATTGTTGGTGGAATAGTAGGAATTCTATTTACATCCGGCATGATAAGTGAATTAGCAGACTTATTGACAAGATTTAGTGGCATCACAATGACTTGCGTTGTTACAGGCATAATCTGGTTGATGATGCCAACAAGTTTAATTGATGTAATTACAAGAGATTATCTGCATGTTAGTTTATATGTAGGAGGCTTATACTTTGCCTTACGAGGAAATTCAAAATATGGCTTCTAAATATCCAAGAAATGCATAATACAATGAAAAAAATTTTTCTCTTACTTTTATTATTACCACTTTATTCATATTCTGATTGCGTAGAATCGAATAATCCAAAAAAAATAGTCATCGCCGGAGGATCAATCACGGAGATAATTTATGATTTGAAAGAAGAAGATAAAATCTTAGCTGTTGATATAACATCAAATTTCCCTCTCGAAGCAAAAAAATTACCCTCAGTGGGTTATGTGAGGGCTCTTTCTACAGAAGGCTTGTTATCTTTAAGTCCATCACTTGTATTAGGAGAAGAAGATATGGGACCGCCATTAGTGTTAAGTCAATTAGAAATAGTGGGGGTTGATGTAAGAATAATTGAAGACGATTTTTCTTCCTCGGGAATTATTTCAAAAGTTTCGTGTATTTCTAAAATAATAAGAGCAAAAAAGAAAAACACTGATGCTCTCATTCAAAGATTAGTGATTAATAAAAAATTCTTAGATCAAAATAGTAAAAAAAATATAAGGAAAAAATCTATTTTATTAATTCTAAATTTTCAAGGAACTTCACCTATAGTTGCTGGTCATTCTACTTCAGGTCATGGTTTTATAAATCTTTTAGGTGCTAGAAATGTAATGCAGAGTATTGAGGGATGGAAACCGATAAGCACTGAATCAATTCTCAAGGAGAATCCAGATTACATAATCATTACTTCAAGAGGAATGTCATCTTTTAAAAATATGGATTCTTTATCAAATCATCCTTCCTTGAAATATACTAGTGCAGCTCTTAATAAAAATATCTTCTCTTTGGATGGAATGTCAATGTTAGGTTTTGGACCTAGAACTCTAGAAACTGCTATCAAAGTAAGTAAAAAAATTTATGGTGAGTAATTGAATTTTATATTTTCTTATTTCTTTTTTTTAAAATTCATAAATAGATTTCAAGTAGTAATACTGTCTTCCTTTATATTTTTAACCTTATTTTTTTTTCTTGTTTCCATTTCGAATGGTAGTTTTAGTTTTTCTTTATTAAGTTTATTTAGTTTAGAAGACTCACTTAATAAAGTTGTCCTCTATGAGATTAGAATACCTAGAGTTTTATTAGCAGGTTTTGTAGGTGCAAGCTTGGGATTATCTGGAGCATCTCTTCAAGGACTATTTCGTAATCCTCTTGCCGACCCAGGACTAATAGGTGTTTCTGCTGGCGCTGCATTAGGAGCAGCCTTATTAATAGTTTTAGGATCAAGCATAATTCCTGAATTTATATTTAATACTTTTGCTCTTCCAATTTCCGCAGTTACCGGTGCAGCAATTGTTATAACAATGCTGTATTTTTTTACTAGAGGCTTTGGTTATCAGGGTATCACTTATATGCTTTTGATTGGTATTGCTGTTAACGCCCTTGCTTCAGTTGGTATTGGAGTATTGACCTTTATAAGTTCTGATTCAGAGCTTAGAGGTTTGACCTTTTGGACTATGGGAAGTTTTGGAGGAGCATCATGGCAAATTATTATTCCGGCTTTATTAATCATAAGCTTTACTGTTTTATGGATGATTCCTGCAGCAAGAAAGTTAGATTTACTTCAATTAGGTGAACCTGAAGCATATAGGCTAGGTATAGACGTACAAAAATTAAAGTTTAAAGTAATCATTTCTTCTGCTATCACTGTAGGAATTAGCGTTTCATTGTCTGGAATGATTGGCTTTGTAGGATTGGTCGTTCCTCATTTAGTAAGATTAATCGGCGGGGTAAATCATAGTTACCTATTGCCAACATCTGCATTTTTAGGAGCTTCGCTAATGATGTTAGCTGACTTATTATCAAGATTATTAATTTCTCCCGCAGAAGTTCCAGTTGGATTAATTACTAGTGCGCTTGGCGCTCCCTTCTTTTTATGGCTTATTTATAGGTCAAGACAAATATGACAATTGAAGTATCGTCAGTCTCGTATTTAAAAAATAAAAAGCTTATTCTTGATAAAATTTCTTTTGAAATTGAGTCAGGAGAAATTCTTTGCATCCTAGGTCCAAACGGGTCAGGAAAATCTACACTACTTAACTTAATTTCGGGATATTTGTCTCCAACAAGAGGTGATATTTACATAGAAGGGCAAAATATCAAAAATATTTCTATAGAGGAAAGAGCATTTATAAGAAGTGTCATGTCTCAGTCACAAGCAATTGTTTTTGATTTCACCGTAAGAGAAATTGTTGAAATGGGATGGCTTCAAAGAGGTTTAATAAATTTTTCTGAAAATTTTGAAGAGGCTTTTTCTAGAGCTGTAAATGAGGCTGCAATTGAGGATTTGGTTGATAAGAAATTTAATGTTCTTTCTGGAGGAGAACAAAGAAGAGTACATTTCTCTAGAACATTACTACAGTCATGGAGACCATCTAATTCTGTTGAACCAAAATATCTTTTACTTGATGAACCAACAGCAAATCTTGACATAAAACATGAACAAAAGTTGATGAAAATTGTAAAGAAAAAAGCTGAAGATGGAATTGGAGTCGTAATAATTTTACATGATATAAATTTGGCCGCTAAATACTCCGATAAAATTTTAATATTAGATTCAGGAATTATGAAAAGCTTTGGGAGAACTTTTGATGTTCTAAATAAAGAAATTTTAGAAGAAGTCTATGATTTGCCAATTGTTATAAGTAATGATCCGTTCAAAATAATCTACTAAATCGGATATTTATCTTGGAATAATAAAAGTTAATGAGGATGCAAAATGAAAAAAATATTTACTGAAAGTAAGACATTTTATGGGTTTCAAGACAAAGAAGTGACAAACGAAACATTAGTAGACTTATACGAAATGGTTAAAAATAATGCAACATCATTCAATTGCCAACCCTTAAGAATAATTTTCATAAAATCTATCAACGCAAAAAAAAGGCTTGATCCTTATATGCTTGAGAATAATAAGAAAAAAACTTTTGATGCTCCTGTTACCGCAATTTTGGCTATGGATTTGTCTTTCTTTGAAGATTTACCTAAAAATTTCTCTCCCATGGACGTAAGTTTTTTATTTAGAGAAAATCCTGAATTTACCTATCAAACAGCTTTTAGAAACTCCTCTTTACAGGGAGGTTATTTTATAAAAGCTGCTCATTGTTTGGGTTTAGGTACCGGACCAATGAGCGGTTTTGATAATGAAGGAGTTGATAGTGAATTCTTTACAAATACAGATTGGAAGACAAACTTCATATGTAATTTAGGTTATGGAGATGAGACCCAAACAAAGCCGAGAGAGCGAAGATATTCTTTTGATGAAATAGCAAAGATTTTATAAAAATTATTTACTATCTCAATTTAAACAAAGAAAAAATATCCGACTCAAGCAAAAACCAAAAAAAAATTGATAGAATAACTTTATAAATTTTAAAATTGGACAAAAATTATTTTTAGGAGAAATAAATGGGTAATGCTTATATTGTTGGTGCTGTTAGAACGCCGGGTGGAAAAAAAGATGGAAAATTAAAAAATTGGCATCCTTCAGATTTAGGCGCTTTAGTTTTAGATGAGCTTGTAGAAAGAACTGGAGCGAAAGGAGAGATGATTGACGATGTTATTTTCGGATGCGTAAGTCAGTCAGGAGCTCAGGCAGGAAATATTGCCAGAAATGCAGTCTTAAGCTCAAAACTGCCAGAGTCTGTGCCTGGTACTTCTGTCGATAGGCAATGTGGTTCATCCCAACAAGCAATTCACTTTGCAGCACAAGCTGTAATGTCTGAAACACAAGACATTGTTATTGCTGGAGGCGTAGAAGTAATGAGTCAGGTACCTATTGGGTCGAACATTATTGACAGTTTTAAAGAAGGGCACGGCCAACCATTTAATGGAAAGGGAATGACTGAAAGATACCCAGGAGTTCAATTCAGTCAATTTGCTGGAGCAGAGATGATGGCAAAGAAATGGAATTTCTCTCGAGAAGATCTAGATTCGTTTGCTTATGAAAGTCATAGAAAAGCAATTGCGGCATCCGAATCTGGATTTTTTGATAGAGAAATTGTTCCTGTTGAGGGTGATTTACCTTCTGGAGAGAAAGAAATGGTATCAGTAGATGAAGGCATCCGTTTTGATGCTTCTTTAGAAAGTTTATCAGGTTTAAAAACACTATCTGAAGATGGTGTATTA
>Ga0160422_10002226_pt1 | contig 12123 bp, 15 predicted proteins | sample Fk160mmetaG_FD_108192 | JGI IMG/M metagenome (GOLD analysis project Ga0160422, IMG submission 108192) | Marine microbial communities from the Central Pacific Ocean - Fk160115 60m metaG | ecosystem: Environmental > Aquatic > Marine > Oceanic > Photic zone | place: The Central Pacific Ocean...
CCCAACCCGCAAATGTCTTCTGTGCTGTCGTGTAGCAAATCACTAACAATAGCAAAAAGATCACGGAGTAGAATACTTTCAAGTTCAGTCCCGAAAAAACTTTCAAAAAGTTGACATATTTTCCTGCTATGAAAAGTCCTAATAGACTGCTGAGTGCAAAACCTATCAGTACTATCTCATACAGGCTCTGGAAGAATGCCACAGTCGGTACCATGCCTTGGAACAGAAGTATGTTATATACTAAAGCCGTGCTGGCTGTAATCGGTATTCCTGCGAATATCATAGGCACCATGGAGGTGTAAACACCTGCGTTGTTCGAAGTTTCGGCCGCCACCAGGCAATTTACATCGCCCTTCTCGTTATAAGTGCCTTTCTTTTTACGCATCATTAATTCAGATATGTAGGCAAGTTTTGTAGACAGTCCCCAACTCACACCCGGAACGAAGCCAGCAAGAGCACCTATTACACTGCTCCTTGCCAACGTGGCTTTCATTTTGGTAAACATAGTTCTTCCGGCGTCTATGTATCCGCTTATTGATACTCCGTCAAACTCTATCCGGCCACCCTTGTTCCATGCTTTTGCAAACACAGGCACAACGAACAATGATATCATCACTGGCAACAGATCTATACCGGAATAAAGCGAGTTAATCCCAAACGTGGCAAAATCCCAGCCACCATAGAAATCATGATAGCCCACCATTGCCAATAGATTACCGGCCACCCAGAATAAGGCACTGATCCAGATCTTGTTTCCTGAGAATATGATAATTGTGAGACAGGCGATACTCAACAGGAACACTTGAATGTGGGTGTTGAACATCTGATAGAAAAAGTGCAGTAATGGCAGTGAGAAGTGGATAAGGACTATTGCAAAAATACTCGCTATGAAACTGCCAATGGCCGCAGTCATAATTGCTTCTGATCCTTTGCCATTTTGGAACATCGAATGTCCTTCTTGTAGAGCAGGTAAACTGGTGTTACTGCCCGGGATGGCAAAAACTGTGGCACTCACACTGCCAAAATACTGATGTACACTCGCTAGGCTGATGTACATGAACATGATGCTGGTCGGATCCCACGTTAGCAACAATGGGAAGACCAAAAGTATAGAAACAAATACGTTCAGTCCGGGTATTATCCCGGAAATTACTCCGAGAGTCGACCCCACAATGAATGCTGATATTAATTCATACATGACTTATGAGTATAACATACCCTCCGATTCCAGTCAACATTGTTAAATGATGTTAGTGGAGGGGGGTCCACATAGGGCGGGCCTTTAAATCTGGATTTCTTTCAACCCAGCAGGTCCGTTTTGTTCCCACGTCATCTGAACGATGGCGTTACAGGAAATATTTATACGTTATTTCAACTTGCTGAGCATTTCTGATTCTGCTCTCTGTTTCCATTTAAGTTGTTCCGCTTTTTCTTCTTCTGTTAATTCTCTTCTGGCAAATCCAGCCTCTTCCTTTGGTTCTTCGTCCTCGACTTTGTTTGGAGGATTTATAGGAAATCCACTGTTGTCAAACCACCTACCATCTGCTGTTACCAAGCATTGTGAGTAGAAGTTTCTTTCCTCACCTGACGAGTTTTTGCTTTTGATTAGCCGTCTTTTCTTGTAAAGTTTACCCCTGTACTCTGTGCCGTCCTTCTGTATCAGCCTTTGTGAATTGGGTACCAGTCCACCATACACTCTATCGAATGGAGCCCAATAGTCCACCTCGCCATCCTCGTCAACTATCTTGTTCCATGGTCCCTTGTGGTATTCTTTGGGCCACTCATGTATTCCATCGGTAAGTTGAGATTTCCAAAATTTGTTTGTTTCAGGAAGATACACTCGGTCATTGTCCCAGACCCTCTGCGGATTTTTTTTAGATGCAGTAATTTTGTTGAGATTGTCTAGTAGTTGTTTTGTTTTCTTGCTCATGCTCGTATATATGAAAGACAAACAATCCAGGGACAACTTGGAACAGCCTCGACACACACCGCTAGCCAGCATGGGCCTATCCATCCATCATCGACGTAGAGCGTCTCCAAAGTTTAGATTACAAACGAGATACTGCCCATTTGCCGCTTCTGGATTGTTTGCTTTCCTACATTATATACTGATTAGGTAATTAGGTCAACCACCCCAAGCATCTGAAAATGATCTTTCAAAGTGTACTTGTCTAGATCGACCACGTTGCCACGCACATCTTTTATTGTCTTCGTGTATCCTGCCAACTTGTATCTTCTGAACGGATGTTCCCAATTACCCGCTGTCTGCCATTCACCCTCCAGGATGTGTTTGTCTGTGTCGTCTATGAGACACAACGGCATCTGCAACACCATTTCTGCTGATATCTTGTCATGCAGGTATGCTGTCACTATCTTGTTCTGTGGTATTACGTGTTCAAGATGTTGTTTGCCATCCATGTCCTGTGCCTTGTAATGGTATCCCATTGGTGCCAACTGTTTCTGCATCGATCTTATGTACAGTACCAAAGAGGTCTTGATGTGTTTCTTTGTTGCTTGGCTCCAACTATCATTGAACAGGTCTGCTTTCATGTGATCTATATAGCCGGCAAGTTCTTTCAAGTCAGGCCTGTCCTTTGCCTTGAAGTTAATCTCGGGAAGGTTATTCAGGTTTTGGAAGTCCATCCTCAAATTCCTCTCTTGTTATCATTTCAAGTTCCACTGCGTCTGCTCCGGCCTTGTAGAATTGTTTCACTTCTTTTAGAACATCCTTCCAAGGTAGTCCATAGCCATATTCTACTGTCTTATTGTTTTTTGTCACCCAGCATCTATAATAACAAAGACTACTTGACATATTTGTTGAAGGCAGTTTGTGCCTCAGATTCAGATGCTATGTCACCCTCTTCAAGTTTAAGTGTAACATTTGGCATATAACTTGGTTCAAATGTGCCATCCTCAATGAGATACACTTCTCTTAACATATGAGCCATTGCCACTGGTGCGTCCCAACCAACACCGTTTGCGTGTTGCCATTGTTTCTTGGTGGCAGTGTGTATCAGTGTTGCACTTGGGCAAACCTTTTTGGCAGTCTCCAACATTTTAGTCATCCAGTCATTGGGCAGTCTCTTAAGACGTTTTGCCTCTTGACCCATCTGGTACTGCTTCATTAACCCTATGAAGAGTCCTTGATTGATCTCACCGCCCTCCTCATCACCAAATACATTTTTAATTGAAACCAATGCGTCAGTTAAACCAATCGGCCCTGCCATCTTGATACCTTTGTATGCGTAATCAAAATGTGAGAAATAGTGTTTGTTAGGCCCACACTTGCCTGGACTCTTTCTTACACGTTTTGGCTCTAAGTCTATATCACAAGAATCAAAAACCTGTTGGACCATATGTGCGGTCACAACTCTTTCTGTTTCAGTTTCACCCATTTTATATCTGTGTAGCAGGCACCTGTGTATCTCTTCTGTGCCTGCCCTTAATATGCCTGAGTCGTTTACAATCTCAAATGCCTCTGCATCAAAGGCCGGTTCATCTGTCTCTACTATTGTCACTGGTATTTTCTTCCAGCCTAATAATGCTAGAGCCACCGCTCTGTGTTGTCCATCGAATATGTACAGTGTCTCTCCGTCTGAACGTTTCACAGCCGAGACCGGACAACATACCCTGGGGTCAAACTTCTTCATTATGTTCATCACGTGCCCTGCTCTCACGTCACGTTGCACTGAATAGTTAAATGCGAAGTGTTCTAGTGGATGATCTTCAACCCCTTTAGGCAACAATCTGCCTTTTGCTATTTGATTCTGTAGATTAACTTTGGATTCTGCTAATTTGGCATTCCAATTTGGAACATCTTGTGGTGCTTCTTTTTTAACTTCTTCCACCACATCAAGAAGCATTTTAACCTTGCTCATAATATCTCCTATTGTCAATGAGTGCAACCAGGAGCATAGTTCCTACGATAGGATAAACTCCAAATTACCCTTTTATTATAGCAAATATTAGATATTTGTCAACCTAGTGCAGTTCGCAACTGGCACGGATGGCTTCTGTGTCGGTTATAGATGTGAATTCCCATTGTGCCTGGATGCATGACTCAGCGTCTGGGTGTGCCACTCTGTACCATCCTTCTTTTCCAAGACTTTCAGCGGTGTGCCATTCTGTGCCCACAACAAAATATACTACAAGAAACCACTTCATGACAGTATTTAAACAGCGTCTTTGATTTGAACGCAGTCAAAAGATGATTTTTCAACCGTGTATCCATACACAGGGTATGATTCAACGATTAGACTGTGTTTGGCAGATCCATTGGCCATACATTCACTCTTTGTAGAATAATATCTCATAGGGTCTTCTTGCATGACTACGCATGGATTACCTAAAGCACAAACAACAATTATAACTTTCCACATTTTATTACCTCGTTTTTTTCTTTCCTAGCAAATCTCTTACTGCTTCTTTGCAGGCATCATGCCAGTATTTGCCTGAATCTCTTAATTTTTCATTAGCAATTCTTAACTTCTCCATCTTCTTTTCAACTGCCCTAAACTTGCTCTGTTTCAGTTCACGGCCGACTACCTTCTCCAATTGGTTCAGCACATCGTCAATCGCAGGGCAAGTAATGTCCGGCACCTTTGGTGCTTTTTTACGGATCTTACTCCAGTAATTTGTTCGTTTCTGTGCTCGGTAAAACATTAACACCTCCCCCTCGACAATAATATTTACTGCCCAATACTGTCAAATGATGTGCTACTATAAGTTATGTGCTATGTGATTAGAGTAAAGTGAACATGCCAAAAATGAAAGCAGTGGTGTAAACACAAACGATTAACCACATGACCTTGCTCATTTGACCTTGTGATGTTTTGCCCAGTACTTGCTTTTTTGCATTCCTAGGTAGTGTTCACCGGGTTCATAGTCCCATTTGTGACCGTGATGTCCACGAGCATCTGCCCAGGCCATTCTCAGTCTGACTATAAATTTTACTAACGGATTGTGACTTACTCTCATTATCTTCCCAACTTTTTCTTTCTACCTAGTGGTAATTTTTGTTCTTTGACGAATACTTCTCCATTCTTCGTCGTCCACTCTATAGTTACCATCTTTGCTTTAGAACCGCCCTGAAATGACTTCACGGCCTTCTTGAAAGAGAGAGCTTCTACATCTTTTGTCTCTGTCCCGTCATCAAATTTGAAAATTCTATTTTTTGGCATATACATCTAATTATACACAATGTTGACAAAAGGTCAAGAGTGTGCTTAAATATATTTTGTAGACGTTGAAACATTTGGAATAAACGTTGCGGACGTGGGGGCAGTACCCACCACCTCCACCAATTTATTACTTGGTGGCTTATGTAATCCCTTCCGGGGGTGAACTAGGATCGACGGGCGTGTAAAGAAGTGTGGAGTTTACCCAGTTGGAACGAGGTAACGGCCAGTTTTTAAATGCAAACAAAAGAGCATTAGGGTTTGCTGACCTAACAGTCAGTATGCCTGCATTGAGATTAGCGGCGTAATAACCAATAATTTCAGGGGAGGCCCCTGCCTTGCAACAGAAGTGGGGCACCTTTTTATCACATATTTCTGTAAATACTTTTATGTTTAAGATGTTTGCAGTGATGTGCTTTCTGGTTTGGCCAGACGATGTTATGACTAGTGCCATGGAGTGTACCACTCATTACGAAGACCCGCCAAGAGTTTTTGCTACCTTAAGCGAGTGCAATCAAGCCGCTTATGACAAATTAGAGTTCACAGTGAATATCTTTGAGGAGAATAACACAGACTTTGAAAGCATTCAAGTTGGCTGTGTTCCTGCAGAAACTACGTTTTAACACTGTACCAGACATCTTTTCCCGTGACTCTATGGTTGTCACCAAATGCTTCTTGTACAGACTGCTTTACAGGAGTCCAGTTGTAATCATCTCCAATGCAATATCCACCGATTTTAAGTTTAGGTAGGAAGGTCTCTATCTCGTTTTTGACGAAAGGGTAGGAATGGTCCGAGTCATGGAATATGAAATCCATGGAGTTGTCGGGGATTTGATCAACGATATTCAACGATCTACCTTTTATTATTTTGATCCTATCACCCCATTGCTCTGCTTCTTTCCTGAATCTCTGCTCATTCGCACTGTGGTTCCACACCTGTCCCTCGTGTTTAAATTCTTCCAACCTCACCAGTTTGCCATCCTTGAACACAGGCTTTTTGTTATACTGCCAATCATATTCAGGATTGTCATCCTGCACCTCCCATGCGTCTACACAGGTCATGTTCACAGACGTGTTTTTCATCAACCAGAAGGTTGTCACTCCCAACCACACACCCAGTTCCAAGCCGTGGGTCCAGTTGTGTTGTTGTGCGAATCTTGTTATTACTCTATATCTGTCCATGTTGTTTCCACTGTTTTATTTTTTCCCCTCGTGCCCTTTTCATGATATATCAGGCATTGGTTGTGTTGTTGCAAGTCATCATCGGTCTTGACGTCGAGATGTCTGATCCACTCTCCGCTGTGTAGTTCTGTGTATGGCAGACTTCCAAAAATTTGTTTGATCACTTTTTGATCTATCCCGATCATGTCTGAATTGGTTATGTGATCTTCCATAGATCTAGCGGCCAGAAATGACTCTATTTTCCTACCAGGATGAAAATGACAAAATGTTGCCATTAGTCTACCATTGTATGTTGTAAACGCCATGTCTTTGATTAGATACTGGTGCTGTGATTCACTTGGCTGTCTGAGGGCATAGGCATCAACATCGGCTACAATTACATGTTGGTGACTTTGTACATGATGACCTAATAAAATGAAACGTTGTGCTTGGCAATAGGTCTCATAAGCGTAAGGCCATTTCAGTATTTCATTTATGGTTTTGCAATATGTGTGTGAAATACCTAGGCTGTCAAGTCTTTGCAGTGTTTTGTCCGTCGGGTCTATCACATGAACGTGCACCGGAAGTTGCCATTTTTCTGTGAATGTCTTGTAGAATCTAGGAAAGAACTTGTTTAGATACTTTTCATCACAGGAGGTCAGTATGAACTCATCACATGTGGGCCATTCGCCTATAACTTCTTTGAACATTAACTTAAGGTGTCTGCGGATTGGTTTAGGTCTAATGCCTGTGCTATCTGTCTTTTGTCTTCAGCATTCATATTGTCCAACAACATTTCGCTCTGCGTGTAAATTGGGAAATTGGCAATAGATATTTTGAGTTGCCGGCATGACTGCGTTATGATTTCTTCTACGTTTAATTTGTCAAAACCCGCTGTGTCTATTCGACTGTCACGTTTGGCTTTGTTTGCGACTGCGATAAAGTCTAGATGGTCTTGCACGTCTGGCAGTCCTGAGTTGGTGTATATGGTGTCAACTAAGGTGTCTTTGTCTGCATCACTGTTTGTTGTGTATATAGGATTCAATGAGGCAAAATTTTCTTTGTAGGTCTTGTAATAGTTAACCCACTGTGGTGACTGGGCAACCTTTGACAATAGTTTGGCCATGTCTTCGTCACTGCCCATTCCTGCAAAAGATTGTACGTCTATAAGGCTTTGGAGGTAGGCCCTTATACCCACGAGGTTTGCGTTCTCCAGCGAGACCTGTTTTTCTATCTTTGCTTCTGCGGATTGCAATTGGTTCCTCTTGGGCAGACGAAAGGTGGTGTTCATGCTGTTATTCAAATTTGTGTGAGCCGTGGCCACTGCATTTGAAAGAGGAGTCAGCAATGGTGTCCTGTGTTCAATATCAGTACTGTCGTCTTGCAGAGTGTTTATATGATTTTTCAAATTGTCATATGCAGTTCTCAATGCTGTCTCTTCTGTAATATTTTCTCCAACCATGAAGTCCACAGCCTGTTTCAGCATGGTCATTGCAGGCAGGGTGCTGTCCTCAGATTCCAATAGAATATTGTTTAGAGTTCCCAGATGGTCATTGATGCTTCTCTGTTTGTCCTTGGCAGTGCCTCCATAAAGTAGTGGAATAAGTCCCTGCAAAGATTGAACACTGCTTATAATTTCGTTGAAGGTTCCTGGCGTGGGATTGGTTGCTTCGGATACCGGCAGAATACTGCCGTCGATTATGCTTTTGGTGTGTCTTAACAGATCTCCCAGAAGACGTCCTAGGTTTAGGTAAGGAACATTGTTGATTGTATCCTTGATGTCATTCTTCTGCGACTGAGAAAGTATGCTGTTTGCAGTGATCACGGCATCGAGCTCAAAACTTTTTATGACCCATCCTACCTTGATTTCGTTTACTGAATTCTCTATCGCTTGATCTGAGAAGTTGGGGGAAATATTTACTAGGGTACTGAGTCCTTTTTTAATAGCCACTGTTAGCCTCCTGCGAAAACCGTGGTAGCACCTTTATACATCATGCCCTGGTCTGTGCTGTCACCTATCCTCGCGACTGGTATGCCTTTGACGAACACCGACATTGATCCTTGGTTGACTTTCGCGAAATGGGGGACACAAAATTTACCGGCCAATATGGCGTGTGGAGCAACTTTGTCACCTAACCTAAGACAAGGTTTGGTTCCACCTTCTGCAAACACATCAAATTGTGAGGCAATCACAGGCGCTGTGAAAGAACAAGCGTGTCCTGTAAAGCATTTATCATTCATTCTTGACATTGGTCTCATAGTGCGTGTATTTATTGGCCGAATAAACCGCTCGTATTATAATTAAAATTGCTATAAAAACTAGTAATTGTTTGGTCTGTAATTACCTGGTCTCTGGATACGGAAACTGCCTTTCTTCCATCTGAGGATATATTCATCTCCAAATATCATTTCACCTGTCTTTACCATGCCCTTTTGTCCTAAATGAAATTGTTCGTCAAAGTACATGTCAGCACCGTCGTGGAAGTCATTCTTAACACATCTTTCTTTCATGGCTACCCAAATTTGTGCCCGGTGAAGAGCGTTTTCAATGTTATCATTTATCCATTTAATGTGTTTGCTCACGTTCTCTTCTGTAAGATTATCCTTAGATAGAGTATAACCTCTACCAAATGCATTGGGATCGTTTGACGCGAAACACTTCATCCAAGTGCCCTCGCCAAATGTCGGCAATTCTGGATTGCTGAACGCAGGCTCACGTCTAACCAGTTGTCTCTTAAATTTATCTATCATGAGATCTATATCTTTCAGAGTGCCGGTGTCTGTGTGTAAATTTTTTCTTGTGGGTCCTCTTCTGTCAGTAGCGCCTGAGAAACTCACATGCAGTGGAGGTTGCGTCGGCTGGATATACTGTAAGGCAGGTGGTTGAGGCATAAGTGCTTTCATGGTTCGCGTTGGACCACCATTATAAACATCTGGAATCTCCGTTCCATCCTGCAGGTACTTGCTGAAGCAACCTTGCATTATGCAGATTTCAAACAATTTGTTTTCAAAAATGTTTATGTCTCTCCTTTTTGCCTGTTGGTGAGCATGTACGAATCTTTTTGCAAGATTACGTAGGAAGAAACTTGGCTGGTTGAAGTTCACAGGGCCAGCAATCACTATGAAATTTGCGTCATACACTTTAGCCATTTCTTCATGTAGCAGGTCCGGGCCAGTTGATGCTTCGTGGTCAAAATCTTTTAGATTTACAACTGTACATTCAATAGATTGCATTTTCATTCTTTTCGCCACCAACTCACACCATGCCTGTGTTTCAGAATTTTTTTTGTCTTTAATGCTACAACTGAAAATAACTGCCTTCATGCTAATACTTATTGGTGTAGAAAAATGCTTTTATTTCTTGCTTAACCTAGTTCCCTCGTGTATGGAATCGGGCACTCTTAATGGTTTTTCAAACCAACCTACCACAGGTGCAAGGACTAGGAAGTACAAGAACCAATATGCTGTTCCGATCCGTCCTAGCAGTATCCAAATGCCTTCTGCCGGCATGGCTCCAACATACATCAACAAAAAGAAGTCTCCAACTAGGAACCATGTGAACTGTTTCCAAATGGGTCTGAACACACTGGATCTAATTTTGCTTGTATCTAACCATGGCAGTAAGGCCATTATCCCAATCGCTGATACCATTGCAATGACACCACCCAACTTGTCTGGTATGGCTCTCAGCACAGCATACCAGGGCAGGAAGTACCACTCAGGTACAATGTGTGCAGGCGTGACCATAGGATTTGCTTTTATGTAGTTGTCTGTATGACCTAACATGTTAGGAGTGTACAGCATAACCAACATGAAACATAAAACAAAAACTAAGAATGCATACAAATCTTTAGTTGTGACATATGGGTGAAAAGATACCGTGTCTCGTGTGTCTTTAGGCTCAACACCCAACGGATTGTTTGAACCGGTCATGTGTAGTGCTATAACGTGAAACAGCACAACACCAACAATAAGGAATGCTATCAGCCAATGCAAAATGAATGCTCTATTCAAGAAAGCATCACCAACGGCGTAGTCCCCCCATAACAAGGTTACAATAGAATCCCCTACAAGCGGTATTGCACTGAACAGACTAGTGATTACTGTGGCTCCCCAGTAACTCATCTGACCCCATGGCAACACATACCCTAAAAATGCTGTGGCCATCATTAGAAAATAAATTACAATTCCCAGTATCCACATTAACTGCCTTGGCTCTTTGTAGGAACCATAATAAAGACCTCTAAACATATGTAGATATACAGCGATAAAGAAGAACGAGGCAAGATTCATGTGTGCATATCTAATCAGCCAACCGTAATTGACATCTCGCATTATCTTTTCTACTGACTCAAATGCACCATCTACACTTGGTTTGTAGTGCATACCCAGAACAAGTCCTGTGATGATAAGTCCTATCAAACAGAACATCAATATACCGCCAAAACTCCAAAAGTAATTTAAATTTTTTGGTACTTGGAAGTCGAGATACTCATGCTTGAACATTCGAAAAATTGGTAATCTATTATCAAGCCATCCTAATACTCCTGTAAAGGGTGAATTGTTTTCTTTGACTTTGTTGGTGTTTACTGGTTTGTAATTCTTATCTTCCATATGCGGTTTGAATTACAATTTGAATTTGCTGAACTGACCTTTTTTGACGTCCTGTTTGATCCCACCAACAATATAACTTTCTACTTCTGTTTCCTGTGGTGCCACCTGCATACCTTTTGATGATAGCCAGTGTTGTGTCCAAGGTAATGGATTTTGTGATGCTGACACATCATACAATGGATCATATCCCAATGCCTTTAACCTTTTGTTTGCAATGAATTCAACGTACTTGCCTAGCAGTTTTTCATTTAAACCTATGATGGATCCATCCTTGAACAAGTGTCTTGCCCATGCCTTCTCTTCTTCAACACAGTCCTTGAACATCTGTATCACAGTCTTTTGGGTGCCTTTTATTGCTTTGGTCATCTCAGGATCATCGCCCTTGTGCCATGCCTTGAGAACGTGTGTTGATAGGTTCAAGTGTGTTGCTTCGTCTCTGGCAATCAATGAAAGTATCTTTGCAGAACCTTCCATCAGTTTCAGTTCACCGAATGCGAAAGTACAAGCGAATGATACATAGAATCTAAGACCTTCAAGCAAGTTCACAGTGTTCATTGCAAGATATAATTGCTTCTTAAGTTGCAACATGTCTACTTTTTTACCTACTGCGTAATCAAGTGCCATGTTTCCAAACTTGTCATACTCACCTGTAACACTTTTTGCTCTCTTCAAAATCTCTTTGTCGTTAACAATAGTATCAAACACTTCAGATGGGTCTGGATACACGTTCTTCATGATGTGTGTGTATGATCTTGAGTGTATGGTTTCAAAGAAATCCCAAGTGACTATGCACCCTTCTAACTCCGGGTTTGACACGTAGGGTAGGAACATAAGGCTTGGTCCTCTGCCCTGCACACTGTCCAACAGTGTTTGGTATTTCAGATTACTTGTGAATATGTGTTTCTGTTCTGGTCTGAAGTTCTGGAAGTCTGCTCTATCCTTCTGTAGAGATACCTCTTCTGGCCTCCAGAAGTAGCCGATCATTGTCTGATTAAGTTTGTCAAACTGCGGATACTTGAATTCATCGTATCTCTGAACTCCACCATCCTCGCCAAAAAACATAGGCTGTTTCGTGAAGTCAATGTCTCTCTGATTAAAAACTGTTTTACTCATAATTCTATTTTAGATTGTACAGGCTTCGCACTCGCCGTCGTCTGCGGTTGTACTTATC
>Ga0160422_10002227_pt1 | contig 12122 bp, 2 predicted proteins | sample Fk160mmetaG_FD_108192 | JGI IMG/M metagenome (GOLD analysis project Ga0160422, IMG submission 108192) | Marine microbial communities from the Central Pacific Ocean - Fk160115 60m metaG | ecosystem: Environmental > Aquatic > Marine > Oceanic > Photic zone | place: The Central Pacific Ocean...
TTAATCTTGATGAAGGAGAATATGACATACTTGTTAATATAACAGACTCTCAATGTTATGATACTATCACAATTTCTATACCGCCACCACCAGAAGAAATCAACATTCTTGTAGAAACTGTAGACATATTGTGTCATGGAGACTCAAGTGGATCGATTGTCGTATCGGCAACTGGAGGTACTGGTGATTTCTTATATTCTTATAACAATATTAATTACTCAGATGAAAATCAGTTTGGAAATCTTTTAGCTGGAGAACATATAATTTACATTCAAGATGAAAATGCTTGTGAAACAACATTTTTAGCCACTATTGCAGAGCCTACAGAAGAAATTACTCTCATAGTTGAAACAATTGATGCTACTGCGACACAAAATGGATCAGGCATAGCAATCGCTTCAGGGGGCACAGGTGAATTATTCATTGAGTGGTTTGATGTAACTGGTAATAATGTTTCACCAGATTCACTTCAAGAGGGCACATATTATGTTACAGCTACCGATGAAAATAGTTGTTCTGAAACAGTATCTTTTGATATCATCTTTAACTCAGTTAGTCAACTGAATAATCCCGTATTTAATTTTTTTCCGAACCCAACATCAGGCAAAATAACATTTGAGGCTATTAATTCTCTTGATCACATATATTTATTGAACTCATTTGGTGAAAAGGTTTTAGAAGTTGATACAGATGGTAAGGAGATATATGAATTAGACATATCGTCTTTGAAACCAGGGATATATTATGTTTTTGTAAAAAATATTTGCAAAAAGCTAATATTAAAATAGTTACTTTTAAGTTAGAATTTATCAAAATTGATTTATGAAAAAATTAAAAATCACTTTAGTTATTTTTGTTTTATCAAAAAATTTATTTTCTCAATGTGTTGTAGATGCTGGAGAAGATGTTTGGATTTGTCCGGGTGAAGAAATTGTAATCGGTGGATCACCTTCACTAGTCATAGTTCCTGAAGAAGATGATTATGTTTGGGGATGGAATAATGATTTGGGTGAAATTGAGAATCCCACAGTCAGTCCGACAGTTACTACAACATACACACTTTTTATTGACGGTCAGGATGAAGAGTGTTATGATACTGATGAGATAACAGTAAATGTGTACGAGATACCACAAGTTGAATTCTCCTTTACACCAAACAATTTGTGCGCCTCAACACCTATTCAGTTTTTGAACTCCTCGGTAGGAGACAGTCTTTTATACTCTTGGGATTTCGGAGACGGAACTTTGTCAGATTTATCAAACCCTTCTCATCTTTTTAATTCCTATGGTATTGATGAGGAATCTTTTTTTGTAACTCTTACTGCTACAGATGTTAACGGTTGTTCTAATTCATATTCTGAAACGATTACAGTTCAGCAGATTCCCAATGTTTCTATCGTTGACCCAAATTATAATTTTTTGAATTGTGATGGTGATCCTGAAATAACAATTGGTGTATTAGATGGCACAATGCCTGCGGAAAATATTAGTTATACGATAGATTGGGGTGATGGAACAGATATTTACGAATCTACAATACCTCCAAATCCATTAGATGTAGAACATACATATTTTGATCTTGGCATGTGGACTTTATCCTACTCTGTTTTAGGAATAAATGGATGCAGTAATACAATTGAGCAACTCGTTACAAACATCACTAATCCTGCAATTGGAGTAAGCACAGACGGTAACACAACAGCATGTGCACCTATGGAATTGTGTTTCAATATTGAAAATTATGTTGCCAATCATGAGTCAACTGTATACACTGTTGATTTTGGAGATGGTTCACAAAATGAAGTTTTTAACCACCCACCACCTGGAGAAGTTTGTTATAACTACACGAGTACTTCTTGTCCTGGCGAACCTTATACTTTTACTTTAAATGCAGAAAATCTTTGTTCTTATTCTCAAACTACAATAAATCCAATTACTGTTTTTATTCCTCCAACTAGTTCATTCTACCCACCAGAAATTATTAATTGTGTTAATACAAGCGTAGATTTTATAAATACATCGGAACTTGGATATGGACAAAATTGTGAGGAGTTAAATACTTTTATTTGGGATTTTGGAGATGGTTCAGCACCAGTCTTTTCTACTACAAATAATGATCAATCTCATACATATACTGAGCCTGGTAACTTTACAGTAACATTGACTTCATATAATTTTTGTAACCAAGAAAATCCAAATATTTCTGAACAAGAAGTATGTATCGAAGAGCCATTAAATCCTGAATTTATATGGGGCGCCACCTCTTCACCAAATGGTTGTGTTCCATTTACTTTCGCTGCATTCAACACAACTGTTAATCCATCTATTTGCGATCTAAATACATCGTGGGTTATGCAGGATTTAAATATTGACTGCCCAATTCCTTCAATATCCAATATGTTCGATTCACACTTCTCCTATGTTAATGGAACCTCTTCATCATCTGATTCTCCTGAAATTGAAATAGTTGATGCTGGAACTTTCGAGCTGGAACTAATTCAAACTAATTCTTGTGGGACTTTCACTCATGCAGAAATTATTGAATCTTTTGATGTCCCAATTGTTGATGCCAATTCTTTACCAGATATCTGTGCAGGTGAATCAGTCAATATTTCTGCATCTTACACTTCAAATTGTAACACTGAAATTTTATCCACTGAATGGATTATGGAAGGTAGTGAACTCCCATTTTCAAATGAATCAAATCCAGGAAATGTAATATGGCCAGATGGAGGTGAGTTCACGGTTGAATTAACAACCACAAATATGTGTGGAAGTGTTGTTAGCACTGAAAGCATTCAAGTTCAAGACCCACCAATAATAAATTTAGAATCATCTGAAGGTAATCAGATATGTTTTGGTGAAGAAACAGTTCTTTCCGCTTCGGGTGCCAACTCCTATTTCTGGGAACAAAATAATTTCATCCTGTCTTCTTCAGGTGGGGATGCAACAATACTGCCTGAGACAACAGATGATTTTATTGTAACAGGATATACCTCTGCAGGATGTCCTGCACAAGACACAATAAATATCGAAGTATGGGAATTACCTATTGTTAATCCACAAAATGAATATGAAATATGTTTTGGAGACTCAATACAATTGGACTTAGAACTAAGCAGTGGGAATGAGCCTTATGTTGGCTATTATTGGGAACCATGCAATTTATTGTCATTAAATATAACTTCGACAAATAACACAACTAACAATAACGAAATATCTTGGTCTATTGCCAATAATGGTACACTATACTCAGGAAACGGGATCGGGGTATTTGAAGTTTGTTTGGTTGATGATTGCTATACATTCTATGGTTATGATTCAGCTAACGATGGATGGGAAGGCGCGAATCTTACAATAACAAATCAATATAATAATGAATTAGTCATAAATAATTTTACATTACAAAATGGGTCGACTAATTCTGTCAATTTCTGCCTTAATACATCAGATAATTTAGAATCAAGTCTTGATAATAATTTTATATCTTCTCCTATTTCATTTCCAGATATAACTACTAATTATTTGGTTCAAGTTTCAGATGTTAATGAATGTATTGGTGATAACACTATCGAGGTTCAAGTAAACCAATTGCCAATTGTAGATGCTGGAGAAGATGTTACTTTTTGTAATCAGCTTATTGAAGAGTCATTATTTCCATCCCCAATTACAGATGGAATTGGAACATGGACTGGACCTGGGTTAACAGAAAACGATACATTTTTACCGTTTGAGTTAGGTGATTTTGAATTGGTATATAGTTTTATTGATAACAATCAGTGTATTAATAGTGATACAATTAATATCGAAGTTATTGAACTCACCATCGCTAACGCAGGAGATGATCTTGATTTTTGTGCATATGGAGAACCAATTGAAATTATACCTGAAACTCCAAATGGCGTTTGGACTGGCTCTAATATTTCATCCAGTGGTTTTTTTACCCCCATTGATGCAGGATTGTTCGACATGATATATACTTTGGGTTCCGGTTCTTGTCTTAGTGAGGATATGATTCAGTTTGAAGTATTCGAATTACCAATTATTAATGCTGGAAGTGACATCGAGATCTGTATTGGTGATATTGCAACATTACAAGGGTCTGCAACAGGAGGATCAAATAATTACACCTCAGTTGAATGGACTCCAAATACGTATATTCAAGATGGATTTTCGTTCACTGATTTTATCGAACCTGAATCAACACAAAATCTGACACTAACTGTAACAGATTCAAATGGATGTTTAAATTCTGACAATACAGTTGTTGTAGTTCATCCTTTACCAATTGTGGAAGCTGGCGAAAATTTGGTTTTATGTAATCAAGCTATCCCTGAAATACTAACAGGTTTTTCGCCTATTTCAAGTTCAAATGGTTCGGGAGAGTGGTCTGGCATGGGTGTAAGTGCTTCAGGTGAATTTATTCCATCAGATGTTGAAAATATTTATTTGACTTATACTTTTACCACTCAATATGGCTGTGTTGACTCTGACTCGATATTTGTTGAAGTCGGTGAGCTTTTGGAAGCAGAAGCGGGGCCAAATCAGAGTATTTGTTTAAATGATAATATTTTAGAATTGAGTGGCTTTTCGCCAGTTGATAATATAGTTTGGACTGGGAATGGAATTGTAGATTCTGAAATTGGCCTATTTAATCCATCAATATCAGGTACAGGGATACAAACTCTTACCATTTTGTATGGTGAAGGAACTTGTCAGTCAACAGATGAGGTCGAAATAGATGTTTTAGAATTACCAATTATAAATGTATCCGAGTTAGAAGATGTTTGTTTTATGGATGAACCTATAGACTTTGTTGACTTTTCACCTACAGGAGGAATTTGGGAAGGTAATAGTATCATTAATTCAGATTTAGGAACCTTCGATCCATCTGTTTTAAGTGGGGTGAATGAAGTTTTTTATTGGTATACAGATAACAATACCGGCTGTAGTGATACAAGTTATGTTCAACAAGTGGTTTATGACCTTCCAGTTGCTGATTTTAGTCTTGCTGAAATCGGATGCTCAAATTTGTACATAGACATTCAAAACAATTCTTTTGGAGGCTCATTATATAACTGGGAATTAGGTAATGGAATAATAAGTAATGAAGATCAACCATTGTATTTTAACCCAACGCCTGGATTCTATGAAGTTACTCTTGAAGTAATAAGTGAAAATGGGTGTAAGGATACTACATATCAGAATCATGAAATCATAGCACCCCCAGTAGCTGTTATTGAATTAAATCAAAATGAAGGTTGTGCTCCTCTAGAAGTAATTTACGAAAACAACTCATTCGGAGATTATGTAAATCACTATTGGGATCTATTTGTTTCTAGTTCATCATTTGAAACGCCTGATCCTATGTACTATTTGCAAGGCGAAGATATAGTTGTATATCCAATATCTTATGAGATATCAAATATATGTGGTACCGATATATATATAGACTCAATAACTGTTCTTCCTCAGCCTGTTGCAAATTTCGGGACCAATCTAGATGAATTCTGTTCACCTTTTGACGTTCAAATCAATAACACCTCTTCAGGTAATCCAATAGATTGGCAATGGGATTTTGGAGATGGTATGACATCAAATCAGTCTGAGCCAATTTCGCATGTTTATTTTACTGACAGTTTAATAATCGACTACACTATAAGTCTTGTTGCAATTAATGATTGTGGTGTTGATTCAACAAACTATACAATTACAGTTCTACCAAACAATGTCACTGCATTTTTCAATGTTGATAATTCCTCTGGATGTGCGCCTTTGACAGTTCAGTTTACTGATTTTTCTGAAGGAGCAACAGCAGTCTCATATGATTTTGATGATGATTATTTAAGTTCGTTACCAAATCCTGTTCATGTTTTTAGTGAATCAGGAACTTACAATGTTCAACAGTTTGTGGGAAATGGGTGTGCTTATGATACTACAAATATTGAGATTATTGTGATTGAAACTGCCGATCTTTCTTTTGAATATGATAATGATATAATATGTCCAAATATTCCAGTACAATTCATAAATACTTCACAAGGAATTAGTTCGGTCACATGGGATTTCGGCGATGGTAGTTATTCGAACGCTACAAATCCAACTCATATATTTTCCGTTGGAGGAACATATAATGTAACAATGTCTGGGACTACATTGTTTACTGACTGTGTCAGTGACGTTCAAAATAACATTACGGTAAATAATGCCCCGTCAATTGATATTAATCCATCTGCTTTATCTGGATGTAGTCCCTTACAGATCAACTTTGAAAATAATACTAGTGGTGCATTATTTTATAGTTGGGATTTTGGTGACGAAAATCTCGATAATTCAGTCAATCCATTACATACATTCATTAATAATAGTTATGAACCACAAATATTTACAACAACTTTGATAGCAGAATCCTTTGAGTTGTGCAGTGATACAGTCACTTTTAATTTTGGTGTATACCCTTCCCCAGTTGCAAATTTTGATTACACTTTTATTGAAGAAGATGGTTTTCCAACAGAGGTTCAGTTTTATAATAATTCTGTTTATGCGTCTCAATATTTATGGGACATTACTTCCTTTGGATTTGATTACACGACAAATCCAAATATTTTATTTGAAGATCCCGGAACTTTCCCTGTCACTTTGACTGCAACCAATGAATATGGTTGTGATGATTCGTTTTATAGATACATAGTAATTAATGATGTACTTAATATATATGCTCCTAATTCATTTACTCCTGATAATGATGGTTTAAATGATGCTTGGTTCCCAGTTATTACTGGACAGTCATTAATAACAGAATATGAATTACAAATATTTGATAGATGGGGGGAAAGTGTTTGGTTAACTAATGATCCTAATGAGAAATGGGTTGGGTCATATCAAAATAGCTCCGAATATTATGTTCCAGATGCTGTTTATGTTTGGCAAATAAAACTAAAGACTGTTGGCGGAGATGAATCAAATATATACAATGGAACTATAAATTTAATTCGCTAGCTACTAAGTCCAAATTAGAAGTTTGGAATACAAAATCAAACAATTTTTAATGCTTCATTTATACTTTTTCTCATCTGTTTCTTGACAGGAGAAAAGAGGTGTTAAAAATTATGTTTAATTAGACGCGAGAACGTCGTGTCTTTTTTGATTCACTCCGTCAGTAATTGAGTAGGAGAGTTGTTGAATTTGTCAACAGCATCAAGCTCTTTGACAAGAGATGGGTAAAAGTTTCTGCATTCGGCACAAAAATGGGAACAACAAATAATAGTAACTGTCTGTAATCTGTACTTACTTATGTTTGTGTAGCCCCTTACGAGCTACTATCTTATCTCTGAAACATCTGTCAACAAAGTCAACTAATATTTTACCAACGTCTTGACATACGTTTGGAATTACTTTTTTCTTTAAACAACAAAATTGTAGATGGTCTTTTTATGCTATTGGATCACTCAACAATAAACTTTTTCTCTACTGAACCATTATCATAGATGTGAAATAGTATTTGGTTGGTCGTGAAGTTGACTTCTCTGCCTAACGCATCAAGAATTTTAACTAGTTTTTTATAGTCTTGACTTACTTCGTATATATTGTTATTAAAAGGATTACTGCCGTTAATTATTTTCATCACTCCAACTTCAGTGTCTCCACCAGCGTCTGTATCATTGAAAATAACATATCCATTTTCAATTAAACATCCATACTCTGTAGCAGAATTAACTTCGTCGTGACAAAAAACATCACTACGCATAATTTCACCATCAAAGTCGATTGCTAAAACCCAACCAATCCAAACATCTGATGATGGAAAAGGAAGAATTGTTTCGCTATAATTACTTTCATCACCAGAACCGCCAAATAAATAGACTCCATCTGAACCAACTTGTATGCCATATAATTCATTCCTTATATGTTCTGTGCTGTAACCTCTAGGATTGGCAAAATGTTTAATCCAAACTAGATTTCCTTCAACATTTATTTTAACACATGTATAGTCAAATGGATCACCCGCACCTTCTCTACCAGTATGACCACCGTAGAATAGATGATTATCATTGTCGATATCTAAATCATATGGTATGACACCCTCTGTATTTTCTATAAAGTTTGTCCAAGACTCTTCACCATCAAATGAAAGCTTTGTGATTGATAAGCCTTCTTCATATTCAACCCCACCGTAGTATATATAGTTGTCTGATGACTCTACACAAGCTAGTGCATATTCAGTTGCATTATTTGTATGAGTCCATACCTCATCACCATTATTAGGATCCACCTTAATTATCATCGCACTGCCACCATAAACAACAAAAATTGTGTCAGATTCGTCACCATTTACGAAGCCAGACCCATAGATAAATCCATCTGAACCTATGCATGTCATTCTTACTCCATCATATTCACCATTACCTCCATTGTAATTGTATGTTTTATCCCAAATAATCTCTCCATTATCTCCATTAATTCTCGCAATCCAACGTTCTTGTGAATTGCCACTACCACCAGATATGATGTAATCACTCTGATCGTTTTCAACCAATTCACTAATACCGAAACCTATTTTGTTATTAATTGTAATTGACCATATTAAGTCACCTGTCTCTCCGTGAATTTTATGAATTCTTGTTTTGTTGTCAGGCATAAATACAACAATACAATTGCCTTGAGAATCAACTATACCACGATTTACTTTACCGCTTGGGCCTTCAGTAAAAACATTTTCCCAAACTACTCCTTCATTGTAATTTGAGTTTGTTGGAATTGTTTGAGAAAAAATATTGACATTAATCAAACAAGCTAAAACAGTAAATTGAAGTCTCATGGTGTAATTTAAAAATCACAATTTACATCAAAATATTGGGAGCATATTGGGAGCATATTGGGAGCTCTATTACTTTCGGACAACATATTCTTTCATTTTGCTAGTGTTTATCCATCTAAGTTTGTCTGAACTTGAATCTACATGGTGTTCTCTAAGTTCATTAATGATGGCAAGAAGATAAGGCTTGGAATGGGCTTGAGTTTAGATAAAATGAACAACAATTTATAGGTTTCAATTCTTTTACTTTCCTTTGCTATATCATAACAAATCATCCACTGGAGTTCGTGCAACTTTTTGATCTTAGTGGATGTCTAATAAAGGAATTGAAACCTCAAATACAGATGAATTTTTGCAACATGAAAAACACATGCCTAAGTCTCATGCTATTTTGCATAAGTCTCCTTTCCTTTTCTCAAAATTTTAATCCCGACTATCAAGATGGCAAAGTCATCTTTCAAGTTCCAATCGGTGGGCATATGTTTAAAACCTTTGATGGCAAACTTCAACCCCAGGGCAATCCATTTTTAGAGGATGATTTTCAAGAGTTTGGTATTTACGAGGTCGTTCAATTACATCCGAATATAAATGACGAAAAATTAGTTCGTACGTATGAAATACGTTTCTCTGAAATTGAAAAAACAGACATATTGATTGGTCGTGTTAAATCAAAAATAGAAGTTGTTTACGTCGAAAAGAAAGAGCTACACAAAACCTTCTTAACACCTAATGACACTTATTTCTCAAATTCATTCAACAATGGTATGTGGTGTTTATATCAAGTCAATGCACCTGAAGCATGGGATATTTCTGTCGGAGATGCCAACATTGTTGTTGCCGTGACAGATAATGCGATTCAAGTGAACCATCCTGATCTTGTCAATAAAATTGTTCCAGGTCGTGATGTCGTAGATAATGATAACGATCCATCACCTTGCGGAGGCAACGATGGCTTCCATGGTTCTCACGTTTCTGGAACTGTAGGTGCCGAGACCAACAACAACCTTGGCGTAGCGTCAATTGGGTATAACATAAGTGTCATGCCTATCAAAATCGGAAACTGCTCAACAGGTGCACTGACTGGTGGATATGATGGTGTTATATGGGCTGCTGACAATGGTGCGGATGTCATTAATATGTCTTGGGGAGGTGGAGGCGTTTCCACTTACGGTCAAAACGTATGTAACTATGCTTGGAATGCTGGCGTTATATTAGTTGCTGCTGCGGGTAATGACAATTCGAGTCAACAATTTTATCCTGCGGCATATAACAATGTCGTAAGTGTTGCAGCCACTACAACAGGAGATGCCAAATCAAGTTTTTCACAATATGGAACATGGATTGACGTCTCAGCACCTGGGTCTCAGATTTTAAGCATAGATGCGGGAACGACTTATCAGTTCTCACAAGGAACTTCGATGGCTTCTCCTATGGTTGCTGGTTTGGTTGGTTTGATGATTTCTCATGCGCCATCAGCAACACCTCAAGATATTGTTGATTGCTTGCTATCCTCTGCAGACAATATTGAATCCGCAAACCCTAGCTACCAAGGTCAGCTTGGCTCTGGAAGAATTAATGCGGAAGAAGCACTGATTTGCATGAATGCCTTTACATACAGCTTAGATGCAGGTATTACTTCAATTTTAAGCCCTCAAGGTCAGCTTTGTACCTCAACAGTATTACCTGAATTTGAACTTCGAAATTATGGGAGTCAAAACTTGACTTCGGTTACTATTTCCTATCAATTTGATTCGGAGCCAGTGCAAACCTTTAATTGGTCAGGAAATCTAGCGCAAGGGGGTGTTGAGATGGTTTCTTTACCCAGCCAAACTTTGAATGCGGGTCAGCATGATTTATTTGTGTCCTGTTCGGCGCCAAATGGAAGTACAGACCAAAATAATTCCAACAATAATCAAGCAGCAACATTTATGGTGGTTCCATCAGGCCAAACGGTGACGGTGGAGATCATCACTGACTGTTATGGTTCTGAGATTGAATGGAACATAATAGAGGACGGAGGAACGGAAATTCTCGCTTCCGGTGGGCCATATCCTAATATTACTGGAGGTGAGACTTATCAAGATGAGGTTTGTCTTGCTACAGGTTTATGCTATGTGTTTACGATTACGGACACCTATGGTGATGGTTTATACGGAAGTCAATGGTCATGCACGGTAGATGGTTCATATAGTATTACAGATGAGAATGGAAATACACTAGCTACAATCCAAGCTGTGAACTCAGACTTTGGATATGAAGAGATAAACTCTTTCTGTGTTTCCTCGAATGTTTCCTACGATGTTGGCATTAATCAAATTATTTATCCAAGTGGTACAATTTGTAACCCTGCTGTTGAGCCGCAAATTGAAATATTTAATTATGGGACAGAGGATTTTTCTTCTGTAGATATCGCGTATGATTTTGGAATCGGCATCCAGAATACTACTTATAACGGCAACCTTTCACCTGGTTCATCTGTAATGCTCACTCTTCCTTCAGTTACTTTAGGAGCAGGAGCCAGTACCTTGAATGTTACTGTTGATAATCCTGACGGAAATCCTGATGGAAATGCTGTAAACAATTCGATGAGCTCAGAGTTATACGTTTATGACAGCTATCAAGGTTTGCCGTTCACCGAAAACTTTGAGAGCAACAGTTTTACCTCTAACAATTGGTATATGACCAACAGTGACAATGACATTACATGGGAAATTGTGACGGTTGATGGAACTAATCCAGGAAATAAAGCAGCAAAAATTGATTTTTTCAATTATTCCAATGGTGGACAACGTGATGGTTTTCAGACAGCTCCATTTGACTTTGGTCTTTTTACAAATATTGAAATGACCTTTGAGCATGCCTTTCGTCGTTACAACCAAGAATCAAGAGATTCCTTAGCGATTCTTATTTCAACGGACTGTGGAGCAAGCTTTTCCTACCTTGGAAGCTACGCCGAAGATGGATCAGGAACTTTTGCAACTGCCTATACTTCTACGACTGAGTTCGTTCCTGCAGTAGGTGACTGGTGCATGGGAGAGGTAGGGGCAGATTGCTTTACTATTGATCTTGATGCGTATTCAGGAATGAGTGGTGTTGTGATTCGATTTGAATCTGTAAATAATGGCATTGCTGGTAATAATCTGTTTATTGACAACATAAACATTACGGGTAACCAATCGTCAAGCCCTTCATGGAATTGTATAAATGGAGATTGTTCAGATCCAGGAGATGGATCAGGACAATACAACAGTGAATTAGCATGTATCAATTCGTGTACTACAGTTAGCGAAAGTTGGGATTGTGTAAA
>Ga0160422_10002230_pt1 | contig 12119 bp, 6 predicted proteins | sample Fk160mmetaG_FD_108192 | JGI IMG/M metagenome (GOLD analysis project Ga0160422, IMG submission 108192) | Marine microbial communities from the Central Pacific Ocean - Fk160115 60m metaG | ecosystem: Environmental > Aquatic > Marine > Oceanic > Photic zone | place: The Central Pacific Ocean...
ATCTAGGGGGCACCTACTAGGAGCTAAGTGTTAATCTAGGGAGGACGTGTACCCCAAATCTCAATATGGGGAGTACATACTGAGTATTATGTCAATTTGAGGGACGTCGGGCAGCCACTGGCAGATTATGACGCTAGTAGACCATAGGCCGGCCCGGGGCCGGGGCAGCCGTCGTCGGGCTTGGGGCTAGCTCACCGCAGTGAAAGTGAAGAAGGAAGCGGCACGACCCATCGGAAGGAGATCGGTGAATTGTGGACGAGGCATATTTATCTCCTCAGGCTCTCGCGACTCGCGAAAGGGAGGGAGTCAGGGGGCGTCCGCCAGCCAGACGGGCTGGCGGTACGCGTGCTTGGCGACGGTGCCGTCGAGGCCGTGGAGCGCGTGCGGCAGCGTCGCGTCGGAGTGGGCTTCCGAGAAGACGGTCGCGTCCGCCTTCGCGACCGCGGCGACGACCGCGGCCATTTCGCCCGAGGCGCCGTCGAGGAACTGGTCCAGGTGGAACGCGCGGGCCCCGCCGACCAGGAGCTGCTCGGGCGCGGCGCCGTGCGCGTGGACGGTCGCTTCGGCGCCGCAGAGCGCCGCGCACGTCCGGAGGAGCTTGGCGTCGCGGACGTCGCGCGCGTCGGCGCTCGCCATCGCCGCGCGGCCCGCGCCGGCGCCGCGTGCGGCCGCGCGCAGCACTTCGTTGACGGCGGCGACGTCGATCCTTTCGCAGTCGACGAGCAGCGTCGCCGTGTCGCTCGGCGCCGCCTCGAGGAGGTCGGCGACGAGCGCGCGGCACGCCGGGTCGCGCGCGAACCGCGCCGGCGCCGCCGCGACCGCGCCCAAGTTCTTGAGCACGTCGACGGCGTCCTCGGGGTCGAGGACGTCGCCCGAGACGAGGCCGAGCGCCTTCGCGCCGCGCGCGCCGCAGATCTGCGCGACGCACTGGCCGACGGCGCCCTCGGCGCCGAGGTGGATGACGACGTCGCCCGCGTCGACCTCGCGCAGCAGGCCGTACGCCGTCGCGGCCGCCGCGAACGACGCCGCCGCGCGCGCGACCGGCGTCGCCGGCGGCAGCTTGACGACGCGCGTCGCGTCGGCCTCGAGGGGCGCGCGGTCGGCCCAGGTCCCGCGGAGACCCCGCGCGTGGACAAGGTCGCCGGCGTTGAAGCCGTGCCCGCCCCGCTCCACGACGCCGACCCCGTCGGTCAGGAACTGGCCGCCCACCGGTGCCCCGCGCATTCTCACCGAGAGCGTCGACGCAAGTCGAAATTGACGCATAATGCTGATGTGCGGCTCCCGAGCCCTGCCCACCGTATGAGTGGTATCGTACCCTCGGGGTATCGTACCCTCGGGGTATGCACAGCTTGGCACGCGGGAAGCAGGAGCGTTCGCGCCGAGCAAGCGCCTTAAGTAATGGTAAATCTATAAGGTTGTCTCCTCGTGGTGCGGGACACTGCGTGCGCGTGAATACAATTTATTCCCCCTCGAAATGTCGTCCTCGACCACAGCCGACGGCGCCACAGCATCCGTTCCGCAAAATGTCGACTCGCACGATCAGCTGCAGATACCAAAGGCGGCGATCAAGAGGATTATGAAATTGGATCCCGAGGTCAGTCAGGTGGCGAACGACGCGGTTGTCCTCGTCGCGAAGGCGACCGAGATGTTCCTCGAGAAGTTCGCCGGCGCCGCGCGCGCGCGCGCGACCGGCCGCGACCGGCAAACCGTCACCTACGAGGACCTTGCGGTGGCGGCGCGGCGAGAGTCGAACTACGAATTCCTGACGCACGTGCTCCCGGAGCCGGGAGGCGGGGCGGCATCGTCCTCCTCCCAGGGGCCGGTGCAATGAGCTAAGTTCTATGTATAGCGGGTGTAAAATATTGGCCTATGATGCCCCTGTTTTTGAAAGGGCCACTTAAATCATATATATTAAATGGCCCATATAAAATGGTCACTAGCAATACCGAGCAGGGAGAAGGCTCTTAGGAGCTTGTTCCTTTTTAGGTCTTCCTTAATTTATTTATTTATGGTCAGGAACGATATCATAAAGGTAACGAGATAAAGGGGAAATAGCTCTAGCGGCCTGAAAGACACTAGGAAGCAGCGAGTGAGCCCATCGAAGGGTGCGGTAGCCCTTAGCGGACGGAAGCATACAGGCGAAAAGCGCCGGGAAACCATGGCCGAGGAGTTCGCCCGCAACCGGCAGTACGAGTACCGCGCGAACTCGAACCTCGTGCTCGAGGCGGACCGGGAGACGCGGCGGCGCACCGACGAGCCGACGGGCGAGGTCGAGTCGCTCTGGGGGCGCATGGGCGCGCAGCGCATGGGCGACAAGGTCCGCGGCGGCCGCGCGCCGGACGGCGACGAGCGCGCGCGGCGCGCCAGGGCGAGCCGCGAGAAGCGGCGGCGCGGCGACGCGGAGGACCTGGCGACGCAGAAGCGGCGGCGGCGCGGCGACGGCGGCGACGACGGCGCCGACGGCGGCGGCTACCGGCCGCGGACCAAGGAGGCCCGCGCGGCGTACGAGGCGATCCTCGCCGACGTGCGCGCGGCCCTGGGCGACGCGCCGCGCGACGTGCTCGCCGGCGCGGCCGAGGAGGCGCTGCACGTCCTCAAGCGCGACGGCGTCCGCGACGCCGACCGCCACGCGGAGCTCGAGCGGCTGCTGGGCGCGCGCGTGCCCGACGAGCGGTTCGCGGCGCTCGTCGCGCGGGGCAAGCGCGTGACCGACTTCGACGCCGGCGGCGCCGGCGCCGGCGGCGCCGGCGGCGACGACGCCGGCGGCCTCGACGAGGAGATGGGCGTGGCGGTGGTCTTCGACGAGGACGAGAGCGACGACGAGGCGCAGGACGTCGACGAGGTCCACTCGGAGGAGGAGGACGACGACGCGGCGCGGGGCGTCGAGGCCGCGCGCGACGGCAAGCTGCTGACGGGCGTGGGCGACGACGCCGCGGCCGCCGCGGGCGCCGCGGGCGCGGACGGCGCGGCGCCGCTCGACGTCCACGCCGTCGACGCGCACTGGCTCCAGCGCGGCATCTCGGCGTTCGTCGAGGACGCGAACGCGTCGGCGCTGCTGGCGCGCGACGTCCTGGCGGCGCTGGGGCCCGACGGCGGCGACGAGCGCGCGTGCGAGACGCGGCTCGTCATGCTGCTCGACTACGACCGCTTCGACTTCATCAAGACGCTCCTCGCGAACCGGAGCCGCGTCTTCTACTGCACGCGGCTCAAGCAGGCGCAGACCGAGGCCGAGGCCGAGGCCGTGCGCGCGCAGATGGCGGCCGACGTCGACGGCGGCGGCGCGGCGATCCTCGAGGCGCTCGCGCAGACGGGGTCGGCGGAGACGTGGGCGCAGGACCGCGCGGCGGACTTCGCGAACCGGACGCGCCGCGAGGCCGTCGGGCTGTCGAAGCTCCGCGGCGTCCAGCTCGACGACGGCGAGCGCGCGCGCCTGGCGCGCGCCGACGACGACGCGGCGGCGGCCGGCGCGGCGCCGGCGGCGCCGCCGGCCGAGGCGCGCGGCGGCGGCGCGCGCGCGCCGGCGCGCGTCCTGGACCTCGACGCGCTCGCGTTCGCGCGCGGCGCGCACCAGATGACGAACCGCCGGTGCGAGCTGCCGCCCAAGTCGTGGCGCGCGCAGAAGAAGGGCTACGAGGAGGTCCACGTGCCGGCGGCGGTCAACACGGAGGCGTCGAAGATCCCGCTCGTGCCCGTCGACGCGCTGCCCGCGTGGACGCGGCCCGCGTTCGCCGGCATGAGGACGCTGAACACGGTCCAGTCCAAGCTGCTGCCGGCGGCGCTGCGGTCGTCGCAGAACCTGCTGCTCTGCGCGCCGACGGGCGCCGGCAAGACGAACGTCGCCGTGCTGGCGATGCTGAGCTGCCTCGCCGCGCACCGCCAAAACGCGGAGGACGACGCGTGCTGCCGCGTCGACCTCGACGCGTTCAAGATCGTCTACGTCGCGCCGATGAAGGCCCTCGTGCAGGAGGTCGTGCTCAACTTCGGCAAGCGCCTCGCGCCGTACGGCGTGCAGGTCCGCGAGCTGTCGGGCGACCAGTCGCTGACGGTCGCGCAGATCCAGGCGACCCAGGTCATCGTCACGACGCCGGAGAAGTGGGACATCGTCACGCGCAAGGGCGGCGACCGCGCGTACACGCAGCTCGTGCGCCTGATCATCATCGACGAGATCCACCTGCTCCACGACGACCGCGGGCCCGTCCTCGAGTCGATCGTCGCGCGGACGGTCCGCCAGGTCGAGGCGACGCGCGACGCCGTGCGGCTCGTGGGCCTGTCGGCGACGCTGCCCAACTTCGCGGACGTGGCGGAGCTGCTCCGCGTCGACCCGTCCGCGGGCATGTTCTTCTTCGACAACAGCTTCCGGCCCGTGCCGCTGCAGCAGCAGTACGTCGGCGTCGCCGAGAAGAAGGCGCTCAAGCGGTTCCAGCTGATGAACCAGATCTGCTACGAGAAGGTGCTGGCGCAGGCGGGCCGGAACCAGGTCCTCATCTTCGTGCACTCGCGCGCCGAGACCGCGAAGACGGCGGCGGCGCTGCGCGACATGGCGCTCAACGACGACGCGATCCACCGCTTCGTGCGCGAGGACTCGGCGACGCGCGAGATCCTGCAGGAGGAGTGCGAGACGGCCAAGTCCGAGGCGCTCAAGGACCTCCTCCCGTACGGCTTCGCGATCCACCACGCGGGCCTGGCGCGCGCGGACCGCACGCTCGTCGAGGACCTCTTCGCCGACCGCCACGTCCAGGTGCTGTGCTCGACGGCGACGCTGGCGTGGGGCGTCAACCTGCCCGCGCACACCGTGATCATCAAGGGCACGCAGGTCTACTCGCCGGAGCAGGGCCGCTGGGTCGAGCTGAGCCCGCTCGACGTCGTGCAGATGCTCGGGCGCGCCGGGCGGCCGCAGTACGACGCCGAGGGCGAGGGCATCGTGATCACGAAGCACTCGGAGCTCCAGTACTACCTGAGCCTCATGAACCAGCAGCTGCCGGTCGAGTCGCAGCTCGTCAAGCACCTGCCCGACCACCTCAACGCCGAGGTCGCGCTCGGCACCGTGCGCGACGTGCGCGACGCCGCGGCCTGGCTCGCGTACACGTACCTCTACGTCCGCGCGCTGCGCGCGCCCGAGCGCTACGGCGCCGCCGCCGGCCGCGACGCCGACGACGCGAGCCTCCTCCAGTGGCGCCTCGACCTCGCGCACTCGGCGGCGCTGCGGCTGGACAGGGACGGCCTCGTCGCCTACGACCGGCGCTCGGGCGCGCTCCGCGCGACGGCGCTCGGCCGCGTCGCCGCGCACTACTACGTCTCGTCGCAGTCGATGGCGACGTACAACGAGCACCTCAAGCCGAACCTCTCGGACGTCGAGCTCTTCCGCCTCTTCTCGTTCTCGGGCGAGTTCCGCCACGTGCACGTCCGCGCGGAGGAGAAGCTCGAGCTCGCGAAGCTCGCGACGCGCGTGCCGATCCCCATCAAGGAGGGCATGGACGAGCCGTCGGCCAAGGTGAACGCGCTGCTGCAGGCCTACATCTCGAACCTGGGCCTCGAGGGCTTCGCGCTCGTCGCCGACATGACGTTCGTGCGCCAGTCGGCCGCGCGGCTCTGCCGCGCGCTCTTCGAGGTGGCGCTCAAGCGCGGCTGGGCGGCGGCGGCGGACAAGGCCCTGACGCTGTGCAAGATGGTCGAGCGGCGGCTCTGGCCGTCGCAGTGCCCCCTCCGGCAGTTCCGGGGGGTGCCGGAGACGATCGCGCGGAAGCTCGAGAAGAAGGAGATCGCGTGGGACCGGTACTACGACCTGAAGCCGGGCGACCTGGCGGAGCTCGTGAAGCTCCCGAAGATGGGCAAGACGCTCCACCGCCTCGTGCACCAGATCCCGCGCGTCGAGCTCGCCGCGCACGTCCGCCCCGTGTCGCGCGGCCTGCTCCACGTCGAGGTCGTCGTCTCGCCCGACTTCCAGTTCGAGGCCAAGGTCCACGACTACGCCCAGATCTTCCACGTGATCGTCGAGGACGTCGACGGCGAGCGGATCCTGCACCACGAGCCGCTCCGCGTGAGCCTGGACCGCGCGGACGCCGAGCACGTCGTCGAGCTGCGCGTGCCCGTCTCCGACCCGCCGCCGCCGCAGTACTTCCTCAAGGTCGTGAGCGACCGCTGGCTCCACAGCACGGCGTGCCTGCCCGTCTCGTTCCGCCACCTGATCCTCCCGCGGAAGCACGCGCCGCACACGGAGCTGTTGGATCTCCAGCCGCTGCCGGTCGGCGCGGTCGGCTCGCCCGAGCTCGCGGCGCTCTTCGCCGACGTGGGCCCCTACTTCAACCCAATCCAGACCCAGTGCTTCGCCGCGCTCTACGAGTCCGACGAGTCCGCGCTCGTCTGCGCGCCGGGCGGCGCCGGCCGCCTCGTCTGCGCCGACCTCGCCGTGCTGCGGCACGTCGTCCGCCGGCGCGCCGCGCGCGCGCGCGGCGGCGGCGGCGGCGGCGGCGGCGGCGGCGTCGTCTACGTGGCGCCGCGCGCGGCGACGGTCCGGCGCGTCCTCCGGCGGTGGCGCGCGCGCTTCGCGGCGCTGCCGGGCGGCGCGCTCGTCGCGGCCGAGGCCACGGGCGACGTCGCGGCGGACCTCCGCGCGCTCCGCGAGGGCGACGTGCTGCTGGCGACGGCCGAGCGGTGGGACGCGCTGTCGCGGCGCTGGAAGCAGCGGCCGGCCGTCCGCGACGTCGGCCTCTTCGTCTTCGACGACCTCCACTGCGTCGGCCGCGACGCCGCCGGCTCGACGCTCGAGGTCGTCGCGTCGCGCGCGCGCTACGTCGCGTCGCAGCTCGACGCGCCCGCGCGCGTCGTGGGCCTCGCGGCGGCGACGGCCGACGCGCGCGACGTCGGCGACTGGCTCGGCGTGCCCGCCGAGCGGTGCTACGCGTTCGCCGCGACCGTGCGGCCCGTGCCGCTCGAGCTCAGCGTCGTCGCGTTCGACGCGCCGCACGTCCAGAGCCGGCTCCTGAGCATGGGCAAGGCGCTCTACGACCTCGCCGAGCGCGTCGCGCCGGACGCGCCCGTGCTCGCGTTCGCGCCGTCGCGCAAGCAGTGCCAGCTCACGGCCATCGACGTCGCCGTCCGCGCGGCGGCCGACGCGGACGGCGCGGCCGCGCGGCGGCCGACGCGCGTCGGCCGGCGCGGCGGCGACGCCGCGTTCGACGACCCGGCGCTGCCGCGGACGGTCGAGGCCGGCGTGGCGTTCCTGCACGCGGGCCTCTCCGCGCGCGACCGCGCGACCGTCGAGCGACTCTACGCGGCCGACGAGCTCTGGATGCTCGTCGCGCCGGCGTCGACGTGCTGGGACCTCGACGCGACCGCCAAGCTCGTGTGCGTCCTGGGGACCGAGGCCTACGACGGCGCGCGGCACCGCTACGTCGACTACGACGTCACCGACGTCCTCGAGATGACGAGCAAGGCCGGCCGGCCCGGCGGCGTCGACGACGACGCGGCGTGCGCGGTCTTCTGCCACGCGCCGAAGCAGGCGTACCTGAAGCGCGCGCTGTACGAGCCGCTGCCCGTCGAGTCGCGGCTCGACGACGACCTGCACGACCACGTCAACGCCGAGGTCGTGGCGCGGACGATCGAATCGAAGCAGGACTGCGTCGACTACCTCACGTGGACGTTCTACTACCGCCGCCTCGCGAAGAACCCCAACTACTACGACCTCCGCGGCGCGTCGCACCGCCACGTCTCGGACCACCTCTCCGAGCTCGTCGAGCGCGTCGCCGGCGACCTCGAGGACGCGGGCTGCGTCCGCGTCGGCGACGACGAGACGTCCCTCGCCGCCCTGAACCTGGGCATGATCGCGGCCTACTACCGGCTCCGCTACGCGACCGTCGAGCTCTTCGCCGCGTCCGCGGCCGAGGCGTCGCGCGTGCCGCAGCTCCTCGAGGTCCTCGCGCACGCGGCCGAGCTCCGCGACCTCCCGCAGCGGCCGCAGGACGCGCCGGCGCTCGAGGCGCTCGCGCGCCACGCGCGCCACAAGCCGCCGCGCGGCTGCGGCCCGCCGGGGCGCGACGCCGCGGCCAAGGCCCACGCGCTGCTGCAGAGCCACTTCTCGCGGCGGCCCGTGGCGAGCGCCGACCTGCGCGCGGACCGCGACGCGGCCGTCGAGGCGTCCGTCGCGCTGCTCCAGGCGCTCGTCGACGTCGTCTCGTCCAACGGCTGGCTCGCGCCGGCGCTGCACGCCATGGAGCTGAGCCAGATGGTCGTCCAGGGCCTGTGGCACGACGACCCGCCGCCGCTCCAGGTGCCGCACGTCGACGCGGCCACGCTCGCGCGAGCCGCGGCGCGCGGCGCGCGGCTCGACCAGGTCTTCGACGTCGCCGCGCTCGACGACGACGTCCGCGACGCCGTGCTCGCGCTCGACCCGGCGCGGACGGCCGACGTCGCGAACTTCTGCAACGACTACCCGAACGTCGAGCTCCGCTACTCGGTCCTCGACGCCGACGCCGTCGTCGCCGGCGAGCCCGTCGCGCTCTCGGTGACCCTCGAGCGCGAGGTCGACGACGACATGCAGGACGTCGGATTGGTCCGCGCGCCGCGCTTCCCGGCGCGCAAGCGCGAGGGCTGGTGGCTCGTCGTCGCCGACGTCGCGAAGAACGCGCTCCTGGCCGTCAAGCGCGTCTCCGTCGCGCGCGCGGCCGACGTCCGGCTCGACTTCGTCGCGCCGCGCGCGCCCGGCGCCGCGTCCCTCACGCTCTACTTCATGTCCGACTGCTACCTGGGCGTCGATTTGCAGTACGAGTTCACGCTGGAGGTGCGCCCCTCCGAGTAGCAGGCCGCCGCGCTTGGCTAAGTATCCTCGAACCAACTTGAACACTCTACTATAGGTCGTTTGTGGCCTTCGATGGCATGTCCTGCCATAACATACAAAATAGAACGATTTGGCCTGCCGGGATATCTACGGAGCGATACTACTACTAGTAGTAGACTCGGATATCCTGAGCCCGGGTCCGAACTTCAGGTTGGGTCCGCGAAAAAGATATGGGCACACCGCCGCGGCAGCTTGACTGCTTCCTGCCCGGGGATAGGCTTCCTAGGATCGCGACTCGGAGAGAGAGAGAGAGGGAGAGAGAGAGAGAAAGAGAGAGAGAGAGAAGCTTAGTGCCGTCGTCTGGAGGGCGCCCATTAGACGAAGTCCATCATGGCCGTCACGTCGCGGTCCACGTCGGCGTGGCCGTCGTCGCGGTCCACGTGGGCTTCGGCCGTCACGAGGTCGGACTTGAGGATGAAGTTCGGGTTGAGCGCGACGCGCTCGGCCATTGCGGCGGCGGTGGCGCCCACGTCCAGGACGGCTGCGACGGCCGCGTGGAGCTCGGCGGCGACCTGCTGCTCGGACGCGAACGCCGGCGCGGCGCCGTCGAAGCGCGCGACGCGCCGCGCGTCGTCGACGCGGAGCACGCCGAGCGCGCCGGTCGCGACGGCGTCGACGAGGGCCACCTCGGCCTCCTGGCCGTCGGCGAGGCCGAGCTTCGTCGCCGCGGCGCCGAGCGGCAGCGCGACGTATACGCGAGGGAGCCTTTCGGCCTGTGTCGAAATCAAAGTTCGGGCGTCACACGCCATCGACGCGACGTCGCCTTCGTGACTGCGTCTACTCGATGGCGTGGAGGTTCCGCGGCATCGACACGACGTCGTTCCCGTCACGGTGTCTGATCGACGGCGTGGAGGGTCGCGGAGGTCTCGGCAATAGATAACCTAACTCACTGGTTGGTTTCCACGCTGCTTTCGGCGGCGCGGCGGCGGCGCGCGCCGACGAGGCGCGCCGCGAGGTCGGCGTTGCCGTCGCGCGCCAGCGCGTCCGCGTGCGTCGCGAGCGCGGCCGCGAGCGCGGCGCCGTCGTCGTCGGTGGCGAACGCGGCGGCGAGGTCGAGGTACGCACCGGCCACGGCGCGCGCGGCGCGGCTCACGCACGTCGGCGCGTAGCGCGGGAGGCGCCCGGCGTCCGCCGGGTCGCCCGCGCCGGCGAGCAGGCGGCAGAGCACGAGCTTGCGGAGCGCCGCGACGGCGATCGCGCTGAGGCTCGCCGCCGGCGCGGTCGCGCAGAGCCGGAAGGCGTTTGCCGCCGCGGCCCAGCGCGCCGACCCGGCCTCGACGACGCCCGCGTAGTAGAGGTAGCGCAGCACGTCCTCGGGGCGGAGGCCCGCGACCGGCGCGGCGCGCGCGGCGGCGGCGCGCGGCGGCGGCGCCGGCGGCGCCGCGTCGACGCCGTCGCCGCCGGGCGGCGGGGCGGCGCCCGCGGCGCGCGGGGCGGCGGCGGGCGGCGGCGCGGCGACGCGCGCGACGGGCGCCGCGCCGAGGAAGCGCCGGCCGCGCGCGTAGTCGCGGCCCGCGAGGCAGCACTGGAGGCAGTCCGCGTGCGCCGGCGTGAGGCACCCGGGCGCCGGCGCGAGCGCGGGCGCCACCGCGGCGAGCGCGGCCGCCGCGACGCGCGCGACGGCGCCGCCCTCGCCGCAGGCCAGCGCCGCGAGCCGGTGGCAGAACGCCGCCGCGAGCTTGGGATTGAGGCGGAGCTGCGCGCCGTCCGCGGCGCGCGCAAAGCGCGCGCACCGCCGCGCCTCGCGCGCGACGGCGGCGTCGGTACGGTCGGCCTCGAGGGCGGCGAGCCGGGCGGCGAGGACGTGGAGGAGCCCCAGCGCGTGCCGCGCGTGGTCGAGGCGCTCGCAGGCCAGGACCACGGCCGCCTCGTCGCGAGTCACTTGGCGGAGCGCTTCTTCGCGCGACCGCAGCTGGCCGTCGAGCGAGCGCGGGTCCGCGGCTCCGGTGATCATTTGAATGATGCCCTCCATCTTTTTTTGCTTGCAAAAAGGGTGCTCGCGGTCGGTTTTTTTAGGTCGACCATATATCCTAGAGTGTTACAGGCCGCTAGCGGCATTCTTGGAGGCGTAGAGAAGTCCATTTCCTATTATCCAACGGCTGCGGGAAATACAAGACAGATCCGTTGCGATAGGCATGCCCCAAATCGACTAAAGAAATTAGAAATCGAGGACGGAGGGACGCGCATCGTTTGCGAAGCCTCAAAAAGGAGACAAGCAAAAGAAACGTGAACCGCGCTCGGCGCTTTAGAGAAGGAATCTAATCCGAGGCTCGCTAGACCCCCCTCCCTGCGCGCGGCGGCTGCGTCATGACGTACCCAGGCATTCGTCTGTTAATTGCCAATCGAGGGTTCTCCGAGTCAGAGCTCGTGGCGGAGAAGCCAAAGTCAGACGATGGTGCGCGCGTAGAGCCGCGACGCGTCGCCCGGCGCCCGTGCGAGCGCGGCGCGCCAGACGTCGAGGCCCGTCGCGTTGACGAGCGCTTCGACGACGCCGCAGACGCGACGCGGGTCGCGGCCGAGCGCCGCGCGCGCCGCGGGTACGCTCGCGCAGCTCCGGCCGAGCGCGACGCGGCAGCAGAACGACGCCGCGTTCTTCTGGCCCGACCGCACGAAGTCCCGGACGAGCTGCCGCTGCGCGAAGGTCGGTCGGCCGCCGGGGCCGCCCTCGAGGCCTGCGTGCTACCGGATCGCACGAGACCATCTCAACAGGGGCCGCGTAGCAATCGCCGACGCTCGTCGAGATGGAAGGAGGCGCCGTGAAATTTGATTCGCGCGCTGCCCGAGGCCCCACGCCATGAGCGCGCCGAAGCGCGCGAAGAACGCGCGCGCGTCGGCCGCGGCCGGGAACGCCCGGGTGCTGACGCCGAAGGCGTCGAGCGTCAGGAGCACGACGTTCGGGAACCAGCAGTCGCGGTCGCCGCAGGCGGCGCGGGTCGGCGGTTCGTCGTGGCGGTGTTTCAGGAGCCAGCGCCAGAGCGAGTTCGCCGGCGCCGTCGCGAAGGGATTCGACAGGTCGAGCGCGCCGAGCGCCTCGGCGTACGGCGGCGCCGGCGCCTGCGTGGAAATCAACATAATCACGCAGAAAACCCACCATCCCGCGCGAGCCGCGATCGTTTCGGCGTCGGGCGCCGTCGATGGTCGGTACGAGAGGACATGAGCCGGAAAGTTCCGCACGGGCCGGCGCGGGGGGCCCGCGGGCGCGCGCGCGGCCGGCGGCGACGAGCGAGCCGGGGAGGCCGCGGAGCCAGTACGGGACGGGCGCGCCGTTGTCGAAGGCGGCGAGGCC
>Ga0160422_10002231_pt1 | contig 12118 bp, 19 predicted proteins | sample Fk160mmetaG_FD_108192 | JGI IMG/M metagenome (GOLD analysis project Ga0160422, IMG submission 108192) | Marine microbial communities from the Central Pacific Ocean - Fk160115 60m metaG | ecosystem: Environmental > Aquatic > Marine > Oceanic > Photic zone | place: The Central Pacific Ocean...
ATATCCTAGCATTAAATTATGCAGATTTACCACGTTTTTGAATATTTTTTATCAATATATCTTTAAATTCTCTTCTTGCTATTCTTTCAATAGTCTCTTTAAAATTTTCTACTTTTGGTTTTACATTAGGTGTTTGAGTATATGCAAAAAGTTTTGCAAGTTTTTGCTTTCCTCCTTCAGTTTTTACCCTATAAATACCAGGGTTTAACTGTTTAAATTTACTTTCACCTTTTCTTTTTACTGAAAAAACCCTACCATCTTGTATTTTTGAACTACCACTAGAAATTTTTTTTGCTTTAAACTTCGGACCTATAAAATTAGGTTTAAATCCACCCTCTGCTGTTTTATTTAAGGCTCTTTGTGTATTTGCATAAACATGACCTAAAACTCTTTGATTTGCACCTGTAGTTTTTATAAATTCGTTGTCTTTATTAGGTAGTGGATATTGACCACTAAATGCAAAACCTCTTCTATGTAAAAATTTTGTAAATCTAGTTTCAAAAGCCTTACTACTACCACCACCTATAACAGGATATAAATAATTAGCGGGTGAATTTCCTTTTGATTGATCATCTTTTACAGAAATAGTAACTTTATTTTTATCAGGATTACTTAAAAAACTATTTAATGTAAAAGGCACAGGATCTATAAATTTTACTATTCCTTTTTTATATTCAAAAGGTAAACCTTTTTGATTATTTTTAGCTATTAAAAAACCAACTTCTTTAGCAGCAACATAAGTAGAATTTCTTAAAGATTTAGGAGAATATTTATCAATTTCATCTATTAATGGTTTTACTTTAATTGTTATTTTTGAAGCCATATTTTCTTACAAAAATATAATTAAATATATTATAGCAAGTCTCTTTTTTTTGAGACTGAGTCCAACCTTGGCAAAATGTCCAACCTACTTTCTATATATTTCCTTTTTTCTGGTGCGTATGTAAGATAGGCCGTTTTTCGCCCTATGATAGGGTATATTCTATATTTATACTAACTCTTATAATATTAGTTAGACGTTAGACAAAGCTAGTTATATCAAAGGTGTCCAACTTGTGTCCAACCTAAAAAAGTCCAACCTGTGAACATTTTATACAAGCAAGGTGTCCGAGTCTCGAATGTAGACCCATTTGCGACTCGTTTTTTCTCCTCTTCGTTTTTTAACGAGTCCCAAGTCTCTTAAAATCGAAGCAACTTGCATTTGATCTCCTCTTGTTTGTCGCTCAATTGGTTTTAATATTGCTTCTGTAAGTATTGCCTCTGTTGTTAACTCACGATGTCTATTTTGTGGGTCATTTATAAAACTTTCTATAACAGATTTCCAAGGACTATCTATTAAATATTTTACGTTTTCGTTGTTAACAATTGACTCTGATTCTTGATCTAAAGTCCAAGGCTCTTTATTTAAATATGCAGAAACTGCTGAGGCCCAAATGGAATTTTTTTCTCTTAATAATCCATCACAATCTATTTGATTTGTATTATCTCTTGTAGTTTGACAAATCCAGAACCTCCGGTTTCCAGAATCATCTAGTAGCAAACCGTCTGTTTTGTTCGATGTCCCGACAATAATTCCCCTTCTTTTAAAAACTTCTGTTGATTTTCCATATGGCACTCTGAATATATCTGTTGATTGTGATAAAAATGCTTTTACCTCCCCCGCTTGTTTTCGAGTTGTCAAAAAATCCAATTCGGAAAATTCCATTACCCAACTAGAATGAAGTACCATAAGCGAGTCTTTGTTTGATATATCTTTTAATGCATCAGAAAAAAAATGACCTCCTAATGTAGACCAAAAAGTAGATTTTCTCGCCCCTTGCTTTCCAACTATTACAAAGCAATTATCAAATTTACAGCCTGGGTCAAAGACACGAGCTACTGCCGCAATCAGAGTGCATTTCAGCATTTTGTCATAAATAGTAGGTGCTATTGGTTTATCTTCGGGTCTTAAATATGTTGTAGCCAATTCGTCTATATAAGTAAGTGGTTCAGTACTATGAACGTGATCTAAATATTCTTTAACAGGATCATATTCATTTTCTCTAGCCACTTGAACAACAATATCGTAAGCAAGATCTTTGGAAGCCTTTATACCTTTTTCTGCAAGTTTTAAATAATATCTATCTAATGCATCTTCCCCTTCACAAAGTTTTCCGTCATTTTCAATTTGTTGAGTAAAAATATTATATCTAAATGGAAGTTTTCTAACCATTTCCAAGAGCTGATGGGCTTCTAATTTTTGTAATGGTTGTTTTTCCATCACAACAACTTGATCAGGTTTTTCTATACTTTTTATCTCTACAAGTTTTGGAGGATTATATCCATGTTCTCGTGCGAAAAACCAAAAAGTCCCTGCCTCAATTTGTGACCCACCTGATCTAGCTACTTGATCAATGCCACCCCATTGTGGAGAATGATTTTTCATTAGTGATATTGCATCATCAATATTTTTGCCAACGTCATTACAAGCTTTAATCAAACCCCAAAGCAAGTTTCTGTAATAGTCATAAGTTCCTGTACCTGGGATTCTAGGTGGTATATGTTCTAATGCTTTTTGTATATCATCAAAAGTTCCTTTCTTATATTCTGTAAAAGATTTACTTTTTTTAATTTTTTCTGCCTGTTGTTTATCAGGTAAACAATCTTCAATTTCTTTTAATGAATATTTTTTTTCTGACGCAAATATAATTCTTGTCATCTCTCTTTTTGTTCCATCATCTCCCATATGAAAAGTGCCTGGAAGACGCATAACTCGTGATGGATTTTTTAAGGCTCTATCAGCATCTGCATAATCTAGTAATCTTTCTTGAATAGGCTTCCAAGTTTTTGGGTCTATAGATTTTTTTAAAACCCAATAATTATGTATTGATTTACCACCTGTATTAATTTGCATAGTAGGTTCGGGGAGTCCCAAGTCTTTCCATGCATTTATCTGCTGTTCTTGAGATCTATCATCCCATTCGCAAAAGTAGGCTCTACAACTTGTTATTTCACTATCTGTATCGCCACCATCATTTACAACAACGTAAACACCTCTTCCTTCAGACTGACATTGTGTAATCCAATTAACATCAGCATGAGATTTTTTACCTCGATCAGTATTTTTCAAAGGATGATTTTTAGGATAAAAAGAACGTAAACGAACTGTATTTCTCTCTTTTCCTAAAATTTTTAAAAAAGTTCGCCATTGTGACTTGTCTACATCAAGTTCAGACATTATTAAAATAAATTTGTTTGTGTAAAAATTAGAGGGAAAGAATATTTAAAGCATCTTTAATACTTCTTGCTACACCCGAAATCCCTCCTGAGTCGTGTATATAGTTAAGCCAATTTTGTTGAATTTGGGTAGGCTTATTTTTATTAGTTTTTATTTCAATTGATACAAATTGAGCTATCTCTTTGCCGACCATATCAGGAGTTATTTTAACTTTTTTAAAACCGATAAGATCAGAAGAACCTTTAGCCAATCCAAATTGAACATAGCGACCAGATTTTGGATGAGGGAGTTGACCCACTTGATTACGAAAAAGGCGAAGAGTTGGTATCTTGCCAAGTGCAAGTCGAATTTCTTGCTGAAGTAAGGTTTCATCGTTGCTCACGCTCCAATTGTATAACCCTTTGCAAGGGTATGGCAGCAACTTGAGGAACAATAGAATTGCCTAACATTTTAAGTCTTTGAATTCGTTGTTTAGCGTCCAATTTAGTGGATAACCCATCATCTCCTCTACAAATTGTGGGTTGAGATACATATTGTTTCCAGTTTGGGTTGAGTCGGTGTTCTGTACATCTCCATGTTTGTGAAGTTTGGCTGCTATTTCTGTTTCGAGGTATTTCTTGTGTTCGAGATCTGCCATGTTCTCGCTCAGTTTCATCCCCATCCCTATTGCTGCTCTCGGTGTTGGAAGTTGATCCACTACGTCTGGAAGACTCGCACCGTAACCTCTCTCCTTGTAATCGTGTCTTGTCTTGCCTTTCCAATCCCTCGCTCTTGGTGTTGGAAGAAGAGAAGCTGCTAACAATGGCTGATTTTTGTTGTTGTAACTGTTGACTCCCTGCTTGTGAGTTGTTGCTGTTGGTGTAGGTAAAAGAGAGTTGAATATTTCCTGAGTCTTCGGATTTACTGCTTCCCTCAGATTCGACAAAGAAGTACGACCTTTCCTCGCACCCTCCATCTGTTTCTTCAATGCTTCGGGACTCCTCTGTCCTAAATGATCCATTGTTGTTGGTGTTGGTAACATCTCCCGATCTATTGCTGCTCGAAGTGGTGTCCCCCCCTGTTTGAATTTTGCTTTCCGATCTGGATCGGAGGCTAATGGGGTCGGCAATTTTTGCAAGCATCCACCATCTGTCTCTTTGATGGCAAGCTCCAACAAAGCTGCTTGGAATACAGCACCATTCCGCATCGTACCCTGCCTTGTAAAGTTCAGCGAGAACGATGTCCATTCCGTTAGTAAGGATAGCTGACACGTTTTCCAAGATGACGTATTTAGGTCGTACCATGCGTATGGTTCTGATGAGTTCGTAGAAGAGACCAGACCTTGTAGTCTCTGTGATGCCTTGCTGTCTCCCTGCGACTGAGATGTCTTGGCATGGAAAGCCCCCAGTGATAATGTCTGCTGAATATGGTTCTGCTCTGTATGTTGTGATGTCATCATGTATTGGAATATTTGGAAAGTTTTTTTTAAGAATTTGTTGGCAATAAGGATCTTTTTCTATGAATCCTACAGTTTCGTAACCACCTACAAGTTTTTCCGCAGCGTAACTAAAACCGCCAATCCCTGCAAATGTGTCGAGTAATTTTAATTTATTCATTTTTTAACTCCTTCCTTTTTTCTTCCTGTGCAATTAAAGCTTGCTCAATCGTTTCGTGTGTGCCGTTTCTATAAGCTTTTCCATTAACAAAAATAGTAGCTGTATATCTTCCATTGTCTTGCTGATAAATACCTGAGAAACCTGTTTTACTATTTTTATATTCATTTTTATTATTATTATTTTGTTTTGTTGTAACTTTTCTTAAGTTAACAATGCGATTATCAAGTGTATTTCTATTTATATGATCTATATCGTAATGTTTAGGATCTTCTTTAAGATAAAGTTTCCAAATTATCCGTTGTACTGAATATTGTTTTCCATTTACACCAACTTGAAGATAAGTCAAATTACCACTTTTATGTTTAGAACCTGCGATAGAACCTTTTTTAACATTAGATCTATTTACCTTCCAAATTAAATCTCCTTTATATGGATTATATTCAAATAATTCATTTAAAAGTTCCCAATCAGGTAAAGGTAGTTTATTGGTTTTTGGTTGTTTTAAAATTTCCATCGTGTCAAGCCTTTTTAAAGTCATGGTTTTATAGGTCCTGTAAAATCATTTGGATCTACAAATATTTTCCGTTGCTGTACAGTTTTTACATAATTGATTATGAATGCCCTATCCCAAGAATATTTTGTCATTTGTAAAAACCACTTTTTATGCAAATCATTTAAAAACCATTTTTTTGAGGAATTTATAGAAATAGAATTCCAAATTGAATCTTTAATCATTACATTTGTTTCATCATGTATTTTTTGTTTTTTTTCAATAGTATCTGCTTCAGGATTTGAAATAAATTTCCACGGATCTTTTCTACTCTCCATGTCATTGAAAGAAGAAAAATTTTTAAAAGCAATTGATTGGTTAAGACAAAATAATTTAGCAATAGTTTCTTTTTTATCAACAGATATATCAGATGATATTTTTTTGCCTTTCTGAAATTTTGCAGCTTTGAATTTTGGAACATTTTTATTTTTTCTAGATTCAAAAACACGATAAGCCCATCCTTTTTTATAACCGAGCATTTTTGCAACCATCTCTAATTCTTCCATAGTTCGAGCTGAAGAAATTAAAATTCTTTGTTGTTGTTTTTCAGTTTCTTGCTTTTCTTTTCTTTTTAATTCTTCGAGTTCTCCTTCTTCTTGTTTAATATATCTTTCTCTGTTTTGTGCTTGATATCCACAAACAGGACAAGTAGGTTGTGGCTTATATGAAGCAAAACATTTTTTGCAAGTCTCTACACTAAGTGCCTGTTGATTATTTTTGTTTTTCTTTTTTTTAGAATTTAACGACCATTCTCTTATATCATCAACAAAACCATGAGTTCTTGTTGAATTAACATGATCTAAAATTATTGCAGTTTTACCTTCTTTTGGTCTTAATATTCTTCCTACTTGTTGTAAATAAAGTCCCTCAGATTTTGTTGGTCTAAGTAATATTGCTGCTGATACATCTGGGACATCTGTACCTTCGGAGATAACGTCAACAGATGTAAGAATCTCGACTTTTCCATTTGCAAGTCCTTGGATTGCATCATTACGATCCTCCATAGACATTTCACCATGAACTATAGCACTTTTATATCCAGCATCTTTAAATTTATTGCAAACATCAGTAGCGTGTTTTACTGATATACAAAATGCAATAGCGGGTAAACCATGTGCGTGTTTTTTATATTGCGTTACTGCATCACCAATAATATCAACTTTATCAATTTCTTTTTCTAGATGTTTTTTTTGATAATCTCCTGCAACTGTTCTTACTTTGTCTAAGTCTAATTTTAATGGCGGTGCAAAAACTCTATATGGAGCTAGATATTTATCTTCAGTCAGTTTTTGTATTGAAGGCCCAGGAACTAAATCATCAAAAAAATCTGCAAGTCCTTTTCCGTCTAATCTAATTGGTGTAGCTGTGCATCCAATTTTATACGCATCACTAAAAGTAGAAATAATTTTTTGCCAAGATCCTGCGGCTGCATGATGTGCTTCATCAATAATGATCCATGATGGTTCAAATAATTTCTTTTCAAGTCTTCTTACTAAAGTTTGTACAGATGCAATTTGAATTTTACTTTTTTTGGGTTTATATTTTGCAGCAATAATTCCATGATTAACTTTTATAGCTTTTAATTTTTTTGAAGCTTGATCTATAAGTTCTTTTCTATGAACAAGAATAAGAACATTTTTATTATTTTCGGCTAAAGATTTTGAAATTTCAGCAAAGACAACAGTTTTACCTGCTCCTGTCGGCATAACTAATAAAGGAGATTTTTTGCCTTTTTTACTGAAAGAATCTCTAAGATCACTAATTGCTTTGGTTTGATAACTTCTTAGTTGCATTAGGTTGCACAAGGTGATTCTAGGTTATAATATATGACAAGAAACGACAACCCTTTTATATATAAATGGACAAAAAAGTATCAAAACAATTAATTGGCGAGCTATGGTTTGATGAAAAAACCGAAAGTTTACATATAAGTACAAAAACTGGATTTAATTCAACAAAATGGAGAAATTTAGATCAAGAAATAGAAAATCATTTTAAAGAACACGATCCTTACAAAAAAAAATATTATGCAAGCAAAGGTTTTTATCAACAATTAACTGCTGCTGAAATGATGGGTTTAAAATCTGAAAGTTCTTTAGTTAAATATCGAAAAAATGGTGTCCTAAAAGAAGGTATACATTGGATACGAACAGTTGGTAGAGGTATTTCATATAATCCAGAACTTTGTAAATTAGAAATTAGAAAAGCAAAATTAGGATATTAACAATGTATAAACCTATAGAAATTAGTAACGAAGAATATCATGCAAGAGATGAAATATCCTCATCTAATATTAGAGATATTCTAAAAAATCCTAAAAAGTTTTTATATAAATATAAAGGAGAAGAGAAAAACGAGCCTACAAAGGCAATGGAAGAAGGAACTGCTGTTCATAGTTTTTTCTTAGAGAATAATAATTTTCATAAAGAATATATATTTAAGCCAAAAGGATTGAAAGGAACAACTAAGGAAGGTAAAGAATGGATAAAAGATAATTCCAATAAAAAAATATTATCTTATGAATGGCAAGAAAATTTAGAACAGATGAGAAAATCTGTTTTAGATAGTGCGGGTAAATTAATTTATGACAATGATAATTACAGCGAATTAAGCTACTTTTGGCTCGATTTACATGGAATTAAGGGAAAATGTAGACCTGATTGTATTTCTTACGATAATAGATATGTTATTGATTTAAAAACTACGCAAGATGCAAGTCATAAAGGATTTCAAAATTCAATATTAAAATTTGGCTACCATATTCAAGTGGCTTGGTATTTAAGAGGATTAAAAAAATTAAACATAGAAATAGATAAATTTATATTTGTTGCTATAGAAAAAACAGCACCATTTTGTGTGGGTGTATATGAGTTAGATAAGGATTTTATTCTTGAAGGAAATAAACAGATTGAAAAAGCAATACAGGTTTTAAATCTTTGTAAGGAACAAAAAACATATCCTGATTACACATCACATATTGAGACTATTAGTCTTCCTCCGTGGATGGCTAATAAAAAAGTCACCCCAAAAAATTATCAGGAGATCGAACTTTACTAATGCCAAATTTTCCAAAAGAGCCTTACGAAGGTCAAGTATTTTACGAACCGTGTGAACCATTTACTGGTCGATCCTGGATCTATGAAAAAGGACAATGGGTAGACATCTCAAATCAAGAGGTCAAAAGTGAAGATTGAAAAAGTGAAAATTGAATTTGATTACACACAAGGTGAGTGGATACAACTAAAATCTTACCTTTTCCCTTACAAAGGAAGATCAGAGCTAGTCCAAGACTTCTTTGAAAAAGTCAACAAAAAAACTAAATTGAGGATTATTAAAAGTGACAGAACTAATTAAAACACCAAATACAGAAGGCGAGTCTTCTATTTATAAAACTGTAGATTCTTTTGAATTTGCACAAAGACAGGCAAAAAGTTTATGCAACTCTAGTCTTGTGCCTGCTTCTTATCAAGGGCAAGAAGGATTATCTAATTGTTTAGTTGCATTAGAAATGAGTAAGAGAATGAATCTAAGTCCATTAACAGTTATGCAGAATTTAAATGTTATACATGGCAAGCCATCATGGTCAGCACAATTCATCGCATCAATCGTGATTGGCTGCAATAGATTTAAAAACTTTGATTATGTTGTTGAGGGTAGTGGCGAGTCTTTATCTGTTCAATGCACAGCTATAAGACTAGAAGATAATAAATTAGTAAAAGGGACTGCTGTTACGATGAAAATGGCAAGATCTGAAGGATGGACAAAAAATCCTAAATATACATCAATGCCAGATCTCATGTTGAGAAACCGAGCTGCAACATTTTTTGGAAGGCAATATATTCCTGACCTATTATTAGGTGTGCAAACAAATGAAGAAGTTATCGACATAGAGCCAGAGCCAATAAATGTTTCCGAGTCCCCTGATTATAGGGAACAAAAGAAACCTAAACAGGAGGACAATGATGACAACCAATTCTGATAAAGAATTTTTAACAGCTCTTGAACTTGCTAAACGATGGCGAGTTGATGAGCATACTGTTATGAGATGGAGAAAACAAGGTAAACCACCTGTTTTCTACAGAATTAACGGCAAAATACTCTATAAGGTAGCTGATATAGAGGAACTCGAACTAGCTAAACGTCAATCTATTTAAAAATCATGGCATTTCAAGCAACATTAACAGGCAACTTAGGACAAACACCTGAGTTAAAAACATTCCAATCAGGCAAATGCAAAACAGAACTTGCAGTAGCCGTTAGACAACAAAATAAAGACGCACAAGCACAATGGGTGCAAGTAGATTTATGGGATAAAACAGCACAATATGCTGCTGATTATTTAAAAAAAGGCGATAGCATCTATGCCCAGGGTGAAATAAAAGAAGAAAGATTTACACGAAAGAATGGAGATCTTGGATTTAAAATAGTATTACAATTTGCAAGAATAGAACTTCTTAAATCAGCGAGTCCCAAACAACCACAAAACGTAACAGAAGCAAGAGCAAGAGCAAGTACAGGTGATTGGCAAAGTTCTCCTAAAGCAACCGAAGTAGACGAAATTCCATTTTAAACAGGGGGCATGGTAGTAGTGTTTTCGCATCACTTTTGTTTGCTGCTCTTTTGACTGAGATACCATTGATGACTCTAAGTGGATGTCTGGTTCGACCCAAGATTATTTCATTCAAAATGATATGAGTTCCCATCGAGGATATTTAAGTGAGTCACCCGTGCGTGAGATTCGGGTCATAGCTTTTATATAAGCAAGCCTATCTGTAAGCCCCCATTTTATTTATGACTAACACAGAAAAGAAAAAAAAATTAACTGACAAGTTAAGTTTTTTAAAACAAAAAAGAATTTCTAAAATTGAAAAAGATTTTGATTTAGAAATTAAAGGTTTTGACCATCTAATTGAATTTAGAAAGGACAACAAAGCTTATATTGTTGATGACACAATTGATTATGTAATCAGAAATGCCATCATAAAATATAACCACAAAATAGAAAAAATTAATCGCATGAAAATTACCGATTTTAACCCCGAAGAACGTGTGGAGGCTAATAATGCCTTCTCATAGTTTTAAAGATCTTGAAAGAATGAACCTTGTTCTAGATAAAGAAGGTGTAACTCGCCCTAAGAAAAAAGCTAAAACTAAAAAATATAGACTTAGGGTAGCAGGTTTTGGAATATCGCCAATGATTCTTACTACCAATGCAGAAAATGAGGAAGCAGCTATAAAATATGCAAAAGCAAGATGGAAAGATTGCAACATAGAAATAATAAAATGACTAATGAGGAAAAAATAAAAGCAGCAAAAAAACGCATCGCTGAATTAAAAATTCTTATTAACTTTTGGTCAAAAAAAGATAGTAAATTACAGAATTAAGTTTTGTATATAACACATATCGTTTGCGAGGGACATTTTGGAGTGCAGCCCATTTATTATGGTTTAACAACTAAATTTCAACCTTGGTACTTTGATGGAAAAACTGTCTTTAGGGGAAGCAATTACGAACTTAGATCAGAAGCAAAGAAAGCAGCAAAAAAAATTAGGGACAATTGTTTGTTGCGGAAATCATGTTTTTAGAGTTATAAATGGTCAAAGGTATTGGATAAGTGAACCACCAAAAGATTGGGAAACTATTGATGGAAGAGTTTGGAATAGCTAATGCCATCTCTTAGGTATCATGCAGGTCGTATGGTTTTGTATGAAGAAGAACCGAAAAAATGGCGAGTAAAAATAAAAACAAAAAAAGGAAAACTAAATTTAGCTTTATCAGCTACTGAATTAGAACCAGCATTAATAGAAGCGGAATACTTATATGCAGATGCAAAGTGTATGAGTCGAGATCATCCTTTATGTATTGATTGCATTCATCATCTAGTTATTAAGGCAGAATGTGGTCTGGGAATGCCTGAAGGAAAAGCTAGCGGAGGAGTTTGGGCAAAGGATTGTGCTTATTTTTGGGATAAGAATCCTTAGATTTTAATTTATCAATATGATTTCCTGCTTGTTTTATAATTTTTACAAGTCTATAATTTTCTTTTGCAAAAGCACTTATTAAATCAGGAATCTCCTCTGGTTCTATACTATTTATTACTGCTCTTAATATTATCTCTATATCTAATTCCTCTTCTAATTCAACATCTGCCATAATCCAGGGTTGTATTGTTTTTCTACGTTTAGCTTCTGATACAAACCAATCAGACCAGGGCATTTTTAATGTCATTAGTCATACTTTTATACTTAACATAACTTAGTATTTATGAAAGTCTAGTTTTCATTAAGTTTCCAGCCTTAAAATTATTAATATTTTCTTCGGGATCTTGATATGTATACCATCTATGCTCGCAATCTAAACATAATCTACGTCTTACAACTTGATGCTTTTCATTTACAACAGTAGAAATTATTCTTTGAAAAGTATAAATTTTGCACTTTGGACAACAAACAAATGAAATTCTTTTTCTCATTATAGATTTATCAGGTCTTTTATTTTAATATAGAAATAGCTACTACACCATAAAAATGGATACACAAACAAGAGGATATGGATCTTCTAAAAAGAAGAAAACAAAAAAAACAAAAGTAAAAGTGGGAAAGTAACTAGCGAGGTAGTTGACTTACCTTCCTATTAGGAAAAAGATTCTGCTCCAATAAATCTACTAAACTATCGTCAACAGTATTATCTGTTTTTTTTACTAAAGCTCGCAAAATATCTAATGCGAGTTTTTTTATTGCATTGCCACGAAGAAA
>Ga0160422_10002233_pt1 | contig 12106 bp, 8 predicted proteins | sample Fk160mmetaG_FD_108192 | JGI IMG/M metagenome (GOLD analysis project Ga0160422, IMG submission 108192) | Marine microbial communities from the Central Pacific Ocean - Fk160115 60m metaG | ecosystem: Environmental > Aquatic > Marine > Oceanic > Photic zone | place: The Central Pacific Ocean...
ACGGTAATAGAATAAACGAAGCCTTAGGTCATTATTTGTTGGCTATGTCTAGCACAAAGTCAGGTAAGTGGGGTAGGCTAATTGTTGAATCATCGAGGATTTCTCTACAAGTTGGTGGAGTTAGGCCTGAAGAAATAATCGAGTGGTTGTGTGAGACCCCTCCAGACGCATTAGAGGGAGTTCTCAGCGTTACCTTGCCAAACTCAAGAGAGGTGCGGTGGCGTTTTGCGCAAATAGCCAAGATATTCGGAATTCTAAAACACGGTGTTGATCCAAGAAGAATAAACATTCAAGCACTGTTGAAGAAATACCGTGGTACTCCAGTAATGAAAGAGGTATTGTCGAAATTGTTTCATGAAAGAATGGATACTAGTGGAGCTGCTGACGTAATGCGAGCATTACAATCGGGCCTTATTGGATTAGAAGTGACAGCCACAGGCCCTCTTGGAATATCAAGCAGATCCGAGAAGGACCTGCTTTTGCCCAACTTTGACAACCAACAGGTTCGGGCTAGATTAGAAGGCCGTCTGATGAATGAAAGAGCAGTTCTTTGTTGTCTGAATTGTAAATCAACTAGGCGATTTAGAGTGGCAAGATATCCAGAAATAAATGATATCAATAGGTGTCTGAAGTGTGGTGGAAAAATGTTGGCATGCTCAAGGGAAGGTCTAGAAAAGCAACTTATTCAGTGGGTCAGCGCAGACGATGAGAAAACCAGAGATCGGATGATGAAGAATGCACAAGCAGTATCCAACAGAGGAATGGATGCAATTCTAGCTTTGATGGGTAGGGGAATTGGTGAGGTAACTTGTCAAAGGCTGATGAGGAAGGTACAGAGAGGAGATAGAGAAGGATTGCTAGAAGCAATTCATGTAGCAGAAATAGAATATGCCAGAACTAGAAGGTTCTGGGGCTAATCAGAATCCAACTCAAGTAGATTAACTCTCTCGGCAGCCTCAACAACATCTCCTTCTTCCCACCAATCGACAGCAATGAAAGTGGGTCTTTTGCCATGGTCATCAATACATTCCAATGCCCTTTCAACCATGAAATCGACATCGTTTGCTTCTCCAGCTCGAGTAGGGTCAGACAATCCAGCTTGATTTTTGAGCCAGTTATTCATATGGAATACAGCTTGGTTAGCATCTCCTCTCAACACACTACAATCCATTGATGATGTGTCATCATCAGCATAATTTGTAGTCCAACTATGGGTCAAGAAATCATGGAAATATGGATGATTAGAATCGCTAGACTGCTCCCAAAATACTACCAATCTTTTGTCCATATTTATCAATTCAATCAAAGTTGGCCATTCCTCGTTCATGCCGTGGATATACATCATTTCGCTGAGCCCAACATCATCGAAAATCTCTTTCAAGTGGTCTGCCTCAACATGATTTTCAATCAATAGTGTAACAACATCTCGTTCCTCACTTTGCATCTCAGATTCTAATTTGCTAAGCCAGTTTATCGGGTCCACTTGTCCATACGTGCAGGGGCTAAAACCTCTGCTTGAGTCACCATGACAAAACCTAACCTGGTTGACATTTTGATCAGCTGTTGTAAGGTAGTGTGTGTCTAACATAAACGCTCTGATGCCTGCATTCCATTGTGCTTGGAACCCTGTTCTGTGATTACTTGCAGGATAGTATATGTTGTCTTCGTGGGTTGAGAAGGCATTGTGAGTTTCAGGGAAGGTCACATCATCATAAGTCCTGTGACACAAAATCACCAATCCATTGCAAGGGATTGTTTCTAGATACTCACAAGTACCATCATCCTCTGTTGCATTCGAGTCGTAATTTTCAGCATCACTGTCAGTACATCCTAAAATGGGCTCAGGTTCTTCTTCTTCATACTCACATGATCCATCGTCTTTGGTTGCGTTAGGGTCGTGATTAGTTGCATTTGAATCCGTGCAACCCTCTATTACTTCTGGCTCGGAAACCTGTTCCTCAGACATTCCATCATCGACATCATTTCCATCAAGATTTATGCAGCCCGGTGCGAGCATGACTAAAATCACCATGAATAGTGACTGCGCTCGCATGGTAGCCACTACTAAACCGTAGATTTGAACGCACCGGTTTGTCTAATCTCATTCGGGGATATCTATTGGTCGGATGTTGATTCCAGCCTCTCGAAGCATATCGGTTGAGATTTTGAAATCCTCCTCCCATCTTTGTGGAGGTTTGTTCTTTGTGGAGTATACCACTTCTCGAATACCTGCTTGAATTAGGCTTCTAGCGCACCTTGAACAAGGTGGCCAAGTAACAAATGCTGTGCTGCCTTTCAAGGAAACTCCGATCCTTGCAGCATGCATAATTGCGTTTTCCTCGGCATGACAAATCAGCGGGTATTTCTTATCCCTATCATTCAGCCGTCCGTCATTATCTTCAATTCCACGAGGGAATCCATTGAATCCAGTCGATCGAATTTCACGGTCTTCACCAACTACTACGCAGCCAACTTTTGTGGAGGGGTCCTTGCTCCATCTTGCGATGTGCTCGGCTAATTCCAGAAATCTGATGTCCCATTTATCGCTCATCAGACTCCCTCATCTTATCCAAATACTCCTTTGTCATTAAAGTATGTCAGCACCAATTTCAAGGTGGGATAATATGTTTCCACACAAATATAGCGACCCTGTTACGAGTATAAAATCACAATTTTCTTTCAGAGATTCTAAACCTTTGACGGGGTCCTTGATGTGTTTGAGTCCAGCGATTGGGTTCTCTACCCCAGGATATCTACCCCCTTGTGGTTCTGTTGTTATTATATCCACAGGAGGTTTTCTCAATACCATGCCAACAAGAGGCTCTATGAATTCATCCATGTCATTTTGAGGAGACGTGCCAAAAAGTAGAGACCATTTCTCAGGCAGTAACCTTTCTATTTCAGGAATTGCTCTTTGCATTCCACTTGGATTGTGAGCGGATTCAAGTAAAATCGAGGGATTTCCTTGAATCAATTGCATTCTACCCGGCCATTGAATAGGTCTTCGAACGAATGAATAACCAATCATAGCACACAAACGTTCTGCTAGGTCAGCGGCCTCATCCATGAAGGTCGATTTTTCTGGCATGTAGAATCTAGCACTGATCGCTTCATCTCGCATTGCATTTCTAACCCTCGGAGAACCAGGGTCTCTGATTAACATGGGCACACCAGGTCTCCAAATCGCCGCCTTCTCCCTAGCGACTTTTTCGATAGTATCTCCTAAAATTTCACTATGTTCGAGACTCACAGATGTAACTAAACATCCCACAACGTCAGCACTTCTTGTTGCGTCTAGTCTCCCTCCTAAACCAGTTTCTAGGATCATTATTGAAACTCCTGCATGTCTGCAAGCGACAAGAGAAACGAGGTATGTAATCTCAAAAAAAGTCAAGTCTATATTTAGATCCTTTATTTCTTGCAGTGCTCTATCGAAATCGTCACTAGAAATTGACTTACCATCTACTCTTACCCTTTCTTCAATGTTGACAAGATGTGGGGATGAGAAGAAACCAACTCTATATCCTGCCCGCACTAGACCCATCACTAACTGAGCACACGCGCTTCCTTTGCCATTTGAACCAGCAACATGGATGCAGTCCATGTCTCTATCAGGACGATTAAGGGCTTCTAGTGCAACGGTTACTCTTTCCAATCCAAGGTCCATACCTTGTGATTTTTTAGAAAACAACCATTCTCTCAGTGACGGCATTTACTTTGGCCCCGTAGGGGCCAGTATATCCAATGATTAGAAAACCACCCTCACTCTCGGTTGAAACTATGGGGGAGTCTACGTCTCAAGACCATATCCAGCGCGTAGAGCGTGAATTGGCGAAAGAGGACTCACTATTTCGCAATATGATAGAGCAAGCACCAGGCATGATCGGCATGGCTGGTATGTTCGTTGTAACCATTTTTTTGGGAATTTGGCTCCAGCCTTGGTTTGACTCAGCTGGATTACAAGCATTTGGAGAGTCAGGTTCAACACAAGCCCGCTGGATAGTTCTAGAATTGCTGGCAATTTTTGCGTTCACATTCCTGATATTGTGGCTAGCTAAAAAGCACCTCCAGCATTTCATAAAATACGGATTGCTATTTGTTTTATTCCTAGCACTATGCTACACAACAATTCCTGGCGCTCACATTTTACTAGTACCAGACGTTGAGACTGAGCCGTTCGAATTTACAGAGGTAATGGATCTTGATGAGGAGGTCGTTTCAATCAATGCAGATGGGTCAATGATTACCCAGGTAACGAAATATACAGATGATATGTTTCCTACTTTTGAGGTAAATAAGAGATCAGCTAACATGTCTTTAGAGTGGAGTAAGGAGTTGGATTCATATCCCGGAGCACCGTTCTTTACTGTAACCGAGGGAATTTATGGAATAACAGTAACAAATGGAGCATGGATTTGGTCTTTTGACAAAGAAGATGGAGATATTCTCAGTAAATATGCTTGCTTTGAACTCGATGGATGGGATAACACATTGGAGAATTTGTCAGTAATTCCGGAGATAATTGAATGCGTCACTGCTTTGGAGATAGTGGAGAATGAGAATGGTGATTTTGGAGAGGCTAAGGGCGCCTTGTATATCACAACGCCAGAAAATAAAATTGTTAGAAGGAATACATTCCATGGAACGAATGAAACAGTTCACCAATCGAGGTGGGATATGCCTCAGTTGCAGTTGAACTCCGACACAATATTTCACAACAAACAATATGACGAAGATAGTCTACTTATTGCAACAGAAACTAGAGCGATAATGATTGAAATCGAAGAACTCGCTGATGCATACAATGAGCCCGGTCCTCGACCTGATAAATGGGAAGATCAGGTTAGTGTTGAATGGCAATATGAGGTGGATGACAACTTTACAGCATTCAACGTAATTACAAACCCGTGGGATGACGATGAAGAGGTAATCTTAACAGGCACGGAGAGTGGAGAAATCAAAGTCTGGATTATCGATGATGAAATAGACGAGATATTTGAAGAGGAAGAACGCTTTGGCGGCGAAGATTCGTTCGAAGGCCCAATTCTGTCAATCAATAGTTTCGATTTAGACGAGGAAGACGGGGATGAGTTATGGATAACAGATGCGGATGGCGTCCATGGATTATTTTACGAATCTCTTACTGAATACGTCACAATTGAAATCGATTTTGAGAATGTTAGAGCAGTCTCATCTGAGGGAGCAACAATTCAGATGGTAATAGACGGCAAATGGAATGATACGTTTGGAAATCCAATGATTGGTGCAGATTTCCATACTGGAGAATTTGATTCCGATACTATGTACAATAGCTACGGAATACAGTTAGATGATACGGCAATCTTGGTCGGGTTGGGTTTGGCGGTTGTATTGATGGTGGCCTTAATCATTAGACCAGAGTGGTATGTCGTTAATACAGTAGGTGTTCTTGTTGGTGCTGGGGTAATTGTGATGCTAGGAGTCACCTTTGTTCCAACACTGATTGTAATTTTCATGGTTTTAGCAGCTATCTACGATGCTTGGGCTGTTTACAAATCAAAACACATGCTAGATTTAGCAGATACAATGATTGGACTAAACCTGCCAATATTGCTTGTTGCACCACAAGAAAGTGGTTATTCAATGCTGGAGGAAAGCGACAGTTTGCGCCCGGCAGAGAAAAAACCAGAGAGCTCTTTGCCAGCAGATGCTAGCAAACATGTAAAGATGGTAAAAAGGAAAAAGCCGAAAGAAGCCATGTTTATGGGTCTAGGGGACGTTATATTCCCAGGAATGCTAGTATTATCATGTGTCAACTTCGTTCCATCTAACGGGCTTGCAGTAGGCCTAAGTGCGCTAATTGGAGGATTGATTGGCTATCTGGTTTTAATGACATACGTCGCCTCTGGCAGGCCTCAGGCAGGATTGCCTTTACTGAACGGTGGGGCAATAATTGGTTACATTATTGGTGGATTGCTATTCGTTGGTAGTGCTGCCTTTTCGTTTGGTATTTCTTTGTAGGTGAGTTGAATGTTGAGTATGGACTTATTCCGGAATCAGGTGGATAAGATTCGTGATGATCATGACAAAAGAGGAATATCTCACGAAAGTATAGACCGGGTCTTACAACTTGACGAGGAGTGGAGAGGCGCCCTAAAAGAGATGGAAAATTCCCGCAGAGAACGCAATCAGGCTGCAAAAGGAATTGCAGAAGCTAAGAAGAAAGGTGATACTGAAACTTCACAAAGAATTATGTCGGAAGTGAAAAACCTAGGAGAAAAGATTGCAGCTTTGGACGAGAAGGCTAAATCCCTACTGGATGAGAGAGATAGAATTAGGATGAGAATTCCTAATCTTTTGCATGATGCTGTTCCGGTCGGAGATGACGAAGAAGGTAATACTCAGCACTCATTACACGGCGTAAAACCTGATTTCTCCTTTGAGCCTAGAACTCATAATGAATTGATTGAAATGAATAAATGGGTCGATTTGGAAAGGGCTGCAAAAATTGCTGGTAGCCGCTTTTTCTTCCTGAAGGGAGATCTTGCTAGACTCGAGATGGCTTTGCAGACCTATGCGGTAGATTTCCTTGTAAACAGAGGCTTCACCTTCGTTCAACCGCCAGTCATGATGAACCGACCAGCGTATGAGGGGGTTACAGATTTATCAGATTTTGAGACTGTAATGTATGGAATCACCCCTGACCCGCTTTACATGATTGCAACCAGCGAACATCCGCTAACAGCGATGTACATGGATGAAGTGATCGAGCCAAGTCTTTTGCCAATCAAGATGGTTGGTGTCAGTGCTTGTTTCAGGAGAGAAGTGGGGGCGCACGGTCTTTCAGACCGTGGAATTTGGCGAGTACACCAGTTCACAAAGATTGAACAAATTGTTATTTCTCATCCTGATGAATCTTGGGACCATCATGAAGATTTGTTGCAGAATTGTGTCGACCTTTGGGATGAACTCGGACTACATTACGAGGTAGTAAACATCTGTACAGGTGATATGGGAACCGTTGCGGCAAGGAAGTACGACTTGGAAGCATGGCTTCCTGGTGCTAATGCATTCAAGGAAATCGTCTCTTGCTCTAACTGCACAGATTATCAGGCAAATAGGCTCAAGATGCGTTACAGGACTAGTGATGGTAATGCAGCAGTCCATACTCTGAACTCAACCGCAGTTGCAACAAGTAGAGCATTAGTAGCCATAATGGAGCAAAATCAAGAAGAGGATGGTCGTGTATTAATTCCAAATTGCCTAATTTCTCTTATGGGCGGTAAAACGCACCTAGAGCCATGTAAATGGTAGAGGCCTGAAGTCTCATTGTCGAATATGTCACAGTGTTTGGGGGCCACCAGCAGGCATCTCAGGCAGCATGAAGACCGTATCACCACGCAGGCTAGGGCCTACATCGAAAGTAGCGAATATTCCTATGTCAGCTATGTTATGAGATAGAGAGAACCAAGTTCTTCCGTATGCATCTACTCTAATGTCTAGGAAGTCGCCAAGTCCACCACATCGGTTGTAACCACAATCTGTGACCGTATCGATAGGGTCATCGTCGCCGTTAAGTTGGACAGTTGTTAGTAACGGAGTCTCATTGAAAGCATCGGTTGCGTAAGTAAGGTATGCGTTCCAAACCTCATCATCTCCCTCAGTTTCACCGACATAACCGAAGGCAACAGTCCCTGCGTCCCCTGCGACTACAACTGGGAAGCCTGTGCCGGACAGATTGATTGGTGGCGCAATCATTGTAGCGTTAGACCATGTGTCTCCCTGATCTCTTGAATATGACCAGTAAGGCATGTTGTCAAGACCCATCCACATGGCGTGAACGTTACCTTCTGTATCTACCTCAACCTGTGCTTCTTCTGCATTCCATGTATCAGCAATACCGGTATCTGTTGTTGGAAGCACATGCTCAGTCCAGCTTATTCCTGCATTAGTGGTTCTAAATACAGAGTAACCGTCTCCTGTGCATCCTTTGTTACCTCGGTAGAAATTACCATCGACACTACCTACCAAGTGGGCAGACAGACCTCCTGAGTTGCAAGTTACAGGTGCTCCTGAGGTTTCAGGACCCCATGTAGCGCCTCCATCTTGACTTGATGAGCATAGTGGGTGAGGAGCATTTCCGTTGATACAGAACATCCAGGTTGTTGGATGAGCAAATGCTGGCATATTGCTACTTGCTATCGTCTGGTGGTCTTGGACAGAATAGAGTTGCGTTGCAACACTTGGGCCATCCCATGAAACTCCGTCATCGTCAGACCACTCAACGGTCATTCCAAGCAAAGCATGCATGTCGAATTTCATAATTCGGCCTGTCCATGGATCAACATAGATGTAGGGATCGTTGGAATTCACTATTGGTAGTAGTGGGTCATAGACATTCTCACAAGAATAGGATAGTGTGTCATACATCCCTATCAAATCGCAAGATACAACCGCTGTTGAGCCTCCTGGGCCATTACCGTATGAACTCATCACCATAGTATCGGTCTGCGTAATTCCCATAGTCGGCTCAAATGTTGACATGCCTATGCCGTAATATGTGCCAGTTGCCAAAAAGGGGGTGTTTCTTTCACTAAAATCAAATTCATCATTGCCCCAAGCATCAACTGCATCTGGCATGTGATACCAAGTCAAGTCAGGTTTTTCAAAGTCCCAAACGGTTTCTGTTCTAGTAATAGGTTCAGCCTCTTCCTCTCCAAAACACCCAACAAATGAGGCACTTATCATGAGTATTGTGATGAAAATAGGTCGCATTCACGCACCTCCAAACAAGTCTGCTCCAAGTAATGGGAGTAGCACAGATGCATCTCCTTCTACGCAAACATTCGGTGCCTCAGGTCTCATTTTACCCCAACTAATGGCTTCCTTTAAACGAGCACCTGACAGGCTACCGTCGTGTTCTGGCGCTGTTGTAATGTAGATTGCAGAATCTAAGCCGCCTCGGTATTGATTCCACCAAATTACGTGATGTTTTGAAATCCCTCCCCCTATCATTAACGCATTTGATTTTTCAACATCCCAAGTTAAGTCACTCATTACTTGCTCATCAGCGAGTGTATCTATGTGAAAATCTCGGTATTTTTGTCTAAACATGAATAACTGCGCACCTATGCTACCGTCAGTAATTCCCGGAATACAAACAGGGATTTTATTTTTGTAAGCCCAGTAAATTAGTGAATCAGGTGTTCCTATTCGCTTTCCTAATTCCCACACTAGATGTATCGAGCCGAACCCAATCCATGCCTCTGCACCCTCTTTTCCGGTTTCTCTTAATCTGTCATCCCGGATTTCTTCAAGTACTGGCATAACCACTGCCTCGATAATTTCGCCATAACTTGCATTGGGAACAATTACATTTCCTAATCGCATCAATTGATGTTCGCCTAATTCAATGTCATCTAATTCAAATGCACCGTGATAATAGTGCTTGTAGGCTCTAGCGATATCGTGGTCTAGCATTCCGCAGGTTGTTGATAAAACATTGAACATTTTTGTTTTCACGGCTTCAACAAAAAACCCTCTGGTACCGGTTGCACACAGGCACGCAGGGAATGATAACCAATTTGTAACCAGATTTGCATCTCCTCCGACTTCATCTATTTGTTTCCGCATGTCTTTGAGAATATCTCTTGCATAAGCTAGTTTTGTTGCAGTAAATCCTCCAGCATTTGCCATCTGGTCGATAAGCGACTCTGCGTTTGAAAGTTTTGCAAAATCGTAGTCTTCGACAGGCTTGTCAAACGACTCAGGATCTATTGCCATGTGTGACCGTATCGGGCCTTTGCATATGAAGTCGATTATCAAACTACTTTGATTCCATTTCTATGATTTTATCTCTAATAATTGCGGCCCTCTCGAAGTCCAATTCTAGCGCAGCCTGATTCATCATCTTCTTTAATTCTTCAATTGTAAAATCGAATTCTTCAATTGGTTGAGAAATATTGCTTTTTACAGAATTTGAGGTGCTCCACATGCCTGCTCCGACTTTCAAATTGCTCGCCCAATTCCCATCTTTTCTTCCCCCCTTTGAGGCGACTAATCTTTTACCACCAGCAGTACCAGCAATCAGATCTTCAATGTCGCCTCCCATAACTGGAAGTGCTTTTTGTATTGTAACAGGGACAATTCCATTATCATCATTATGCTTTGACTGTCTTTCTCTTCTTTCAAGCGTTTGACGTATTGCTGCACCCATTGGAGGACTTACAGAATCAGCATACAAAATTACCCGCCCATTGGAATTTCTTGCAGCTCTGCCAATGGTCTGTAACAGGCTTCTCTCATTTCTTAAGAAGCCTTGACGGTCAGCATCAAAGATAGCTACAAGACTGACCTCTGGAATATCCAATCCTTCCCTCAATAGGTTGATTCCGACGATGGCGTCTATGTGACCGATTCTAAGCGCATTAATAATTTCAGTTCTCTCAATAGTGTCGATCTCAGAATGCAGATAATGCGCCTTGATTCCCATCTTGTTGAGATACTGGGAGACTTCTTCTGCAAATTTGATTGTGAGAACAGTAACGAGGGCTCTCTCTCCCTTCTCGATTCGAGCATTTATTTCTGAAAGTAAGTCAGCAACCTGGCCTTCCGTGCCTCTGACTTCTATTGCGGGGTCTAATAGGCCGGTAGGCCTAATCTCCATTCTTGGGATATCCTCAATCATCTGCAACATATCATACATACTTTCAGAGTCGGGATGCTTTTTCGAATATTCGGGTTCGTTAACACCGCCTCCGCCTGAAGCATGCCTCAATCCTAGCGGGATATCTTGCTCAGTCGTCTCACAGAAATGCAATAACTCTCTTTCACCTGGCGTAGCGCTGACATAGACCATTTGGGGGACTAAACTCTGGAATTCATGTATCTTCAATGGTCGATTATCAGCAGCAGACGGCAGTCGAAAACCATGCTCAATCAAGTTCAATTTCCTACTTCGGTCTCCCGCATACATTCCGCCTACTTGCGGTAGAGTGACATGGGATTCATCCATAATCACTAGGAATTTTTCAGGATCTCCGTGGAATTGTTTAGCTGCTGCTGAAAAGAAATCTAAGAGGCAGTATGGCCTTTCTCCTGGACTTCTTCCATCAAAGTGCATAGAATAATTTTCAACTGCGGTGCAGTGTCCTACTTCGCGGAGCATTTCTAGGTCATAATTGGTCCTCTGATCCAGCCTGTGTGCTTCTAACTCCTTGCCTTCAGATTTCAACTCAGCAATTCTTCCATCCAACTCGGTCTCTATATTCTCAAGTGCATTTTCGAATCTTTCTGGCGATACCATGAAGAATTCCTTTGGGTGTATCCAGGCTTCTTCTAATTCGTCAAGGATTTCCCAAGTGACAGGGTCGCAAATCTGTATGTGTTCTACTCCATCAAATCCAAACCTAATTCTCAAAGGATCATCTCTACTCGGCATCCAAACATCCAGGTTTTCTCCTCTTAATCGAACCTGCCCTCTCTCTAAGTCTGTTGAAGTTCTTGCATACTGTAGAGCAACCAACTCTCTAATCAGATCGATTGGTTCAATTTCTTGACCGACATGAATTCTGCAGTGGTAAGACAGGAATGTTTCAGGGGCATTAAGTCCGTATATGCAAGATACAGATGAAACGACGATACAATCAGGACGACTGACTAGGCTGGCAACCGTGGCAAATCTTTCTTGTTCAATTCTTTCATTTATCGAGAGTTCTTTATCGATGTACAAATCTCTTTTTGGGAGGTATGCTTCTGGTTGGTAGTAATCATAGTGTGATACAAAATACTCGACGCCATTCTTAGGAAATAAACCGGCCATCTCTTGGTACAGTTGTCTCGCTAATGTTTTGTTGTGACTCATTATCAGTGTGGGGATGTTCAACCTCTCAATGAGGTGTGCCATTGCGAATGTTTTGCCCGATCCCGTTACACCTAAAAGGACACATCTTTCTTGTTTATTTTTCAATTGAAAAACTAATTTTTCAATTGCTTTTTCTTGGTCCCCCGCTGGGCTATGTTTTGACTGTAATTCGAACTTTGAGATTGAAGGAGAAAGCGTGTCTTTTACAGCCCCTTCCAGGGCCTTCGAGATATCGAAGGGGTCGCTCATACTTCCATCATCCTA
>Ga0160422_10002235_pt1 | contig 12100 bp, 2 predicted proteins | sample Fk160mmetaG_FD_108192 | JGI IMG/M metagenome (GOLD analysis project Ga0160422, IMG submission 108192) | Marine microbial communities from the Central Pacific Ocean - Fk160115 60m metaG | ecosystem: Environmental > Aquatic > Marine > Oceanic > Photic zone | place: The Central Pacific Ocean...
TACAAGAATCCACTCTTAGAATTTCTTATTTTGCCCGATACAATTTTTAGGTCGCTTACAGTGACAGTCGAACCAGGAAGTGCCTTATGACATACACCTGATACTGTGTTGGGTGCTGCTACAACAGTTACATTATTATTTGTTGCACTCACAGCACTTACAACGTTGAATGTCACATCAGTTTGACCACCAAGTTTATATGCAATGACATCACCTATTTTAAAATTCTTTACCCAACCACTTGTACCACTGGTAATGACACCACCACTTGTGATACTAAATGATCTACCTGTAAGGTCTTTCTTAGTCTCTAATACAACATCGGCAGAAAAAGTTCTAGATGCTGCAGTTGATCTGACAGATTTTACATCACTTAGATCAAATGCAGTTACGTCTGTAACTACTCTACCATTTCTCTCACCGTTGATTATTATTTGCTCATCATTTATAAACTTACCTGATACCTGATTCAATACAACAGTCGTACCATTTGATACTGCAGTCTTTAGAAATCCTCTAGCACCAGAACTTGATCCTTCTACAACAGCAGGTAATGCTATATCAATGTTCTGGTTTATTGTGAGTTGTGTGTCTGTCTGTATATCAAATAACATCAACTCAAAGACACTAGCATTTCCAGTATATCCAGCATTCTGTAATTTGTAGTCATATACCCTTGCTCTTCCTATCTCTGTTCTTGCTGTTGCTTTGTTAGACAGTAATCTTTCTTTTTGTAGTGATACGTAGTCAGAGTTAGCAGCAGACAACTTGATTTGTGCACCGTTGAGTGCATTGTTGAGTCTTAGTTTGTTACCTGCCTCAAATGGCACAGCAGATGATTCTACAAGTCTAGTGGTTCTTGGTTTTTCTACATCTATGTGAGTAGAACCATGAGTCTTCACCTCATACCCTTTTACATATGCTTTACCAGGTCCTATCCTGATGTTCATCAAGTCTTTTGATGGTGTGTTACCCTCATCTGTGATTTGTTCTGGAAAGTATGTGCCGAATACGTCAACCCTATTGTTCAAACACTCTTTTGCTTCTAAGTCAAACTTATCAACGTAATAATTACCACTCTCATCAAATGTTCTTCTTGCAAATTCTTTTGCTATCTCACTGTATACTGTGGTATCTACAATCTTCTTAGTTATACCATTCTCTATACGTTGTAATTCTATAAAGTTCTCGTCTTGGAAATCTGTTAGTCCTTTCTTAATAAGAGAAACACTAATCTTGAACCTATCAGCACCAGGAGCAGTGAAGTTAGAGAATCCAGCAGCATTATCATATAAACTGTTATCATCAACAGCAGTGACAATCTCTTCACTAACATTGAGTCCTACCCTGAAAGATGCAAATGGTTCGTATTGATTCAGTATAATAGTTTCTGGATTTACTTCAATAAAAGATCCACGGACAAACCATACACCTCTTGTAATAGCAAAAGCAGATCCTACATGTGTTGCATTTGAATTGATTGCAGTTGCAAAATCACTACCAGATGTGATAGTGGTGTTGCCATACGTAAAATCAGATAATGTAATAAGTGTCTCACCATCTAGAAACACCTCATTCAAAAAGTCATCAGATGCCTTCTCGTACTTGATATAAAGTGTGGTATGATTTGTTTCTGATGATGCAGCAGACAATACCTTTACACACTGAGCAACGATACCAGATGTCTTACCTTGTATTCTAAGACCAACTAATTTGTCATAGTACAACTCTACAGGAACACCAAAAAATGTAGATTCTACCTTGACAGATGTGTATTGACCATCGTATTTGAATACGCCAGGAATTATCATCGACCCTTCTTTGAAGAAGTGTTTACCCATCTTCTCAACCTGTCCTTGTAGGATAGATTGTAGAGTCGTTAGCTCTCTTGCTTGAACTGGTGTGCCAGGTTTGAATAGAACTTTGTTGAAGTTCTTAGACGAATCATAGTCGTCAAAATATGGACTGACGTTTAGGTTGGTGTTCTGTGGCATCGTTAGAATTCTAAGATGATTTTAATATCTTCACGTTGGTTAGTCGCTCTTGTAACCTCAGGTCTATGGTCAATGTAGATTATGTTACCAGAGTATTTTTTGATCTCTGGGTTGGCAAGTCCACTGTTGTAAGTTTGACCAAAATAATATGTTCTTGCATTGACTGTTGTCGATACTCCTGTGAAACCTGTGTCGATTGACAATGTTTCTGTACCAGTTGTAGTTGTCACAATCACATCGTTGCTTCCCCCTGATGGGTTCGCTTGAAACCTATTTAGTTTGTATCCGAAGGTGGGTACATTGCCTGAGGAGTCATTCGTAGCAACGGATCTGTCTTGCCAATACTGCAATGTTTTAGTCACAGCATCATATCCAATAATCTTACCTATTGCAGTAGATCCGACACCTACATTCTGTGTCACACTTGCATCAGGAGACACAACCAAACTTGTAGTTGCTGCACCTGCTAGTCGTAATCCATATACACCTGACGCAGACGCTGATGTAAGTAAATTTGTACTACCATGTACCTGAGGATTCTCTATGATACCAATACGAGCAAATTGGTTTCCTGTAGGGAAGTCAGGGTTGGTAACATCACTGTTCTCTATTCTAGAATATACAAGTATTTTGTTAGCACCAAGTTCTCTATAGATGTCAGCACCATGTCCACCTGGCGGTGGTATAATAACTGAGAACTGTGATGCAGTACCTGTGTTTGTGACCACTGAGTCAAGATCTAAAGTAGCAAAGGAATATCCTGAACCACCATTTGTTACCTGAACTGCAGATGGTTGACCGTTGATGAATGTGACAGATGCCAGACCGCCATCTCCATCACCTCTTATAGGCACACCATTCTTTGTTCCATTGAATGCATAGGATGCACCCGTCACGTTTTCAATAACTATAGTCTCTATCTTACCATCAACTGCTGCGTTTCTTACATCTGCCACATCAGTGTTTGTTGACCAGTTAGCAGGCACAGGAATGTAGTCTGCACTGTCAAACTTGATAATATCGCTTGGTTTTATAGTATAAAGATATTTCCAAACATATCCATCACTTTCTAATCTAGGTTGTAGATCTGTATGTGTTGGTTCTTCAAGTGATATAACACCTGCACCACTATTAGAAGGTGCTGCACCATTGTATATGCACTCATAGACTCTAAAGTCTGAGTTCATCACATAATAATTTGTATTGTATAAAGCAGTAGCACTTGTCTGTGGAGACAGATTGTTTATACTATAATCTTGACGATACATCTCATATATCGTACCGCTTGACCAAGTAATCTTTTTGATTACTCTTAGCACATCATTAGATGTGATTTTCTTTGCAGAGATTAGAGTGTCATAAATGTCGTCATGCTTGTCAAAGTTGTCGATAGGTGCTGGAGTGTTAGTATTCCAATCAGATGCAACCGAGGTTGCGTTTGGTAAACCTATGAAAACATAATAACTGTTGTCGCTAGTGGAAATACCACTAACAAAGTTTGTCGCATTTAGAACTCTAATCTGATCGGTTATGACAGCTGGCATTATTTAAATCCGAAAGTTAGCTCGTAATTGTTATTTATGTGTAGTCCAGTAATAATTTTGTTGTCCTCTGAATTGTTGGAGCAGTTGTTATACCTGTAAGTCCGTTTAGTGTGTTCGCAGTGAACGCTAAACCTACAGCACCCGTGTTGAATTTCGCCCAACTATAGTGACCAAAGAAGTTACCTGTGATTGTGCCAAGTCCAACTACATCTACACCATGACCTGACGCTATCTCGGTGGATACTCTGATAACTGCAGTTGCTCCCACCCTTGCAATGTCACTCACTTGGAACACACCATCCAGTGCAACTGTAGTCATACCTACGGTTGTTGCACCATTACTAGACTTTGCTGTGACACCGCTACCTGCGTTTGATCTACTTATGACGAAGTAATCACCTGTCCCTATCCCTGTTTCTGTAAAACCACCATATGCATTGTCTCTTAGCACAGAGTTAGCTGGTATAGAGAAATCAAATTGTATACCTTGTGCAGTGGTACCAATACCAATCACATCACCATAATCACCTTCTACAGTGACACCAGTTATCTCCTTATATGGATTTGTGAATCCTGTAGTTCCAAAACCAGTGTTGTCCTTATTTGTGTCAACAATACGCACACCGAAACTTGTGGTGTTTGGATCTTCTGTCTTGGTGAATGCCACAAGTCCACCCCTTGCATACACAGATGTATCTGTTTTTGCAACGTCAGCAATTATATTGGTAGCAGGGAATATTTGACCTGCATACAAACCTCTCGCTTTGCTGACCTTTACACCATCTACAATCTTATCATCTTGTTGTTTTCTCCATGTCACAGGTCTCATAGGTATCTTGACATCTGTGATACCTTGCTGTTTGTAGATAGTTGTTTGTAGTGTGTCTCTCGATATTGTCTCCCTTATTATTCTAGGGTCTTGTGTTAATATTGCTTTGTTATCAGGTGGTGTATTGATTGTTATAGTATCACCCTTCATTATAGTTTCAATTGCCTCTGCTGTTCCCACGTCAGCATCAGTGCCACGATAGAACAACACCTGTAAAGAGGATCCATCAGCAGGTGGTTCTGTAAATCTTATCTGTGTTCCACCTGTGAAGTTATATGCAACGCCAGGTTTCTGTAATACGTCGTTGATAAAAATCAACAACACGTCATCTAGACTTATAGGATTACCATTAGGTTTCTCAATACTAACAGCAGTGCCATTCTCAGTAAGTGTAAACTGTGTCTTACTTCCATTAAACTCATCTGAGAAATCATCTAGTATCTGGAATTTACCTAGTGCCCAACCTGCAAACTTATCATCAGATGTTGATGTCACAGTAAATTGAGCAGGTATATGTGGTTCTCTTGATGGTATACCAGATATAGTCAAGGTCTCACCCACAGTATATCCATAACCTGTATTTGTAAGCACAGGCTCCGACACACTGCCAGCAGCACTGACGACGATTGTTATTGATGCTCCTATACCAGTGTTAGCACTGACAAGTTTTATATCATCATAACCATAAGGTGAGTCAAACAGAAGTTGTGGCACGTTTGTATGTGTGTAACCTGCACCTGGCGTACCCATAGTTACAGTCTTTATATTTCCATCTTGTATAGAGAATGTGCCTGCAGCATTTGTAGTAGGGTTACCACCTCTGACTGTAACTTTGAAATCTGTGCCAGCACCTCTATATCCTGTTCCTGTAAATCCCATAGCAACAGTTATAGTACCAAAACCAGATACAACAGCAGTTCCAAAACCTGTTTGTAGTGGTTGATATCCTATACCTTGAGTATTACCAAGACCAGATATGATACCTCTTCTAGGTAATCTATTTGCGTTTACATCTGAGCTGCTGTATGTCTCAGTCTGACCTGATATAGCATTACCTGTAAATCTTATAGATGTGATGCCAGTTGATGACACGTATTCATAGTCTGTCTCTGGTTTCTGGAATGTGTTGTTGAGCAAGACCACACCAAAGTCAGATGTTATACCAGTGATATTAGAACCACCACTCTTCATAGTAAAGGTCTTTGCTATGCCAGTAAAACCATCAGACAAATCATCTAGTAAGAAGTTACCTGAATAGTCAGACCTTATAAACGCTCTACCCTGAAACTCACTACCTTCCACAATATCAGCAACAAGGAGATTGTGTGTTCCTATACCTGCTGAAGTCAGTGTGATACCAATACCAGTAACAGCATCACCTTTTGTGTCAGCAAAAGAAAAGTTATTAGTTGCATTTTTGATTATAAAATAATCTCTATTACCTACAAGTGGTGCAGGTGGTGTAATAGATCTTAGTTTGACCTGTGTTCCTGTCTCAAATACCTCTGTCAATGCAGTAAACACACTGGCACCAACATCTACAGATGCAGATGATACACCCACAGTCTGTCTTGTTCCTCCAAAAGGAACATCTGCAAAATGTATTCTATCTTTTCTAATCTGATAGTCACCCTTCAGTTTTGTTACCGTGGCATTGCCAGTATGAGGTTCCTCGAACGTGCCTAACCATGCCCTGTCAAGCAGAACATTATTTGGCATCGTACCAAACCCTATAACTTGTATTCTCAGTATCTCATTACCTATCTGTACTAGATCATATTGTCCGAACCCTCTTATATCAGCAAATCTTACCTCACGATTCAACATTGTATTCTCTGTTGTAGTCGCAGTGCCAGTATTGATAATTGGCGATTGTATTACATTGTCAATTGATACAATGCACTTCGTATCTAATTTTTGTGCTGTAAATCTGTGTGTTGTACCTACACCCACAGTTGTCAAACCTATAGGATCATTTGCTATGGCAAATGGTTTTGTTGCAGCAAGTTTGAATCTATCTTCATCAACTTTAATAACAAATACTGACGATGGAAGAGAAGTCTCTGCACCTATACCACTACTCGTGTGATCTATACCTATGGCAGTATTACCTTGAGTGTCATAGGTTAGTTCCTCACCTGTCACATAGAAGTGATTTTTTATAACAAACGTATCTGCACCCAGAAGCACATTCGTGCTTGAACTACCATCAAACTCATGAGAGAAGATAGGATCTGTCTTATGTGTCAGTCTAAAAGACCTCTGAAAACTTTCGGATTCAGTGTTGAATTGTTTGTTGACGGATGCTAGTTGAAATGACATTATAGACTAATAATTGCGTCGGATGCTACTGCGTCAGGTTTGTCAATTTTAAGTTCAGCAACCCTTATGGTATATGCTTTATTAGCAAGGGGTGTAAATCGTAATTGTGTAGTGCTACCTGTAATATGTATGTCAGTATTGTCAATGTTACGCTTCTCACTATCTGCAGTATAGATGTTGTTGTACTTAGCGTAATTAGCGTTACCACCATATGAGTTAGAAGCAACAACAAAGACAGAGTATGCGTTGTCTGTTGTATTGTGAATCTCTACATGATATCTACATGTTGTGTAGTTTGAATATGACTTTGTTGATATTACCTGTACTGATGGAGAACCAGTGGCAGTCAATGTGGTGAATGTACCGTCAAGTTCTGTGTCACCTACAACATATGTGCCAGGTATTCCAGTGTTACCATGTGTTTGTGCAACACCTACTGAGCGTGACAATGCACTAACTGTCACAGCAACACCCACAGGTGATGTATGTCTCAACTTCAATACGTTAGACAACATGTTGATTTGGAATGTACCTACATCAGTGTCTGCATCCATTCTACCAAAATTAGTAAACAGAACCTTGTTACTACCATCTGCTAACCATGTAAACTCATCAATCTCTTTCTCAAAACCTGGCGATCTTGCTGCTACAAGGATGCTACCTGACTTATACAATGTAGCGTCTATAGCATCTACCTCCTGTACAACTGGAGAACCGAATACGTTGAGTGCAACTGTCTTACCCTTATACTCTTGGAAACCAAATGATGTCGAACCTACACCTACACCGTGAGTCAATATTTCCTTATGGAATGTGATGTCATAACTGAATGATGAGTTATTAGGAACAAATAAGACACTTGCTAGAGGTCCTGATGTGTCAGTTATAAACTCTCCTAATTCAGAGGTGTCAGATAATGTAGAGTATGTGTTGAGATATGCGTCTGTGCCATCATGGAACACAACAAATTCTGAATACTGTGTTGCGTTTACAGATATACCTAGTGCAGTATCAAGAACAACCTGTGCGTAATACTTGATAGCGTTGATACCATCACTGCCAGGTCCTCCAGTCAACATGTCAAAGGTATCAAGTTCTACCGACCTGATGAGGTTAGGATCTGAGTAGAACTGTGGACTAAGGTCATCTAACTCCAACACTCTATTGGTATTACATATAATTGCATCACCAAATCTACCAGACTTGAATGTAACCTCATCACTAACTGTCAAGAACTCATCTGTGTTCTCTGTAACTAAGTCAAATTGATGTTTGTCATGTATAGATGCTTCTGCATCAATCAATACAACACCACCTGCACCTGATGATATACCGATAGGTGGTGGTGAGTTGTCATTGTATCTGTAACTACCTATACCTGCAGGCACTGAGTTTATGAGCAGGTCAGAGTGCTTCTTGAACCCAGCTATGTGTGTGAGAGAGTCAACAGGTTCGCTCCATGATGCTATACCAACTGTGCTCTTGAGTGAGTATGCAAAGTTCTGGTAGTAGTCATTATCCTGTACCCTTTGATAGAAATCAGATAGTTTACCTGTGTCTCTTTCCCAACCAAATGGTTTCTCAATTGAACTATCAAGTGTAAAGTGTCCTGTGTATTCTTGTGTAGACTCTATAGTACCACTTGCATTGGAGAACTTACCTGAGATAACATCACCAGTGTGGAATCCTACAAGACTGTCAACACGTAATACATTACGAGTCTTACCAACACCCTTCACAACCTCTGCAACACCACCACCTGTGCTTGTTACAGGTTCACCATTCAAGAATGTGCTCTCTATAAGATTGACTTTAAACTTAGCAAGATCTCTATCCAGCGATACTGTTCCATACTTCAAGTAATTGTGTACGCCAGGATCTTTTGTAACTTTGTATTGTATTGTTGCTTGGTTTACATTACCAAAGTTAGTTGTAACTCCTGTCAGTGTAAATGATTGGAATCCATAGTCAGAAGAGTTGAATCCATTACCTGTTGATACACCCACATTCTCAACAAATACTTTATCACCTACTGTAAATGGTATTGGTATGGCAGTGGTAAATCCTGTGATAGGTGTCTGTAATCTGAGTGTGACAGTTTGATTATTGGATGTGTAGATAGCACTTACAATTCCTACACCGTTGCTGTTGTCAATAGCATATAACTCTACATCACCACTGCTAAGACCACCGCCCTCACTTACAATCTTGACACCTGTGACTGACCCACCTGTCATCTGTGCCTCAAACTGTGGTTCTGAGTTTACAGTATTTGTTTTACTATTGTAGATTGCAAAGTTAGGTGCAGTCAGATAATTTCTACCTGTGGATGTAATAGCAACACTCTCTACACCAAAGTTATCTTTCAAGAATATGACTTGTGGCACTGCTGCTTTTGGTCTCAGTGTGCTGTCAGAAGGATAGTCATAACCAAACTCTACAATATCAACTTTGTCTATCGCTCCTATGTTACTTCCAAATGCTTTCAAGTTTGCAGATGATCCTGTGGTAGATGCAACAGAAACCTCAGGTGTATCAGTGTATGACAGACCACCTGCTTCCAATGCAACACGTGCTATACCACCAGTGATGTTACTAGAGTTTGTAGTGTAATCTATTGTCGATGCACTACTGTAACCTACAACCTCAGGCAACTCAAATATGTTGAATGTAAATGTGTTACTTGTTGTGCTTGTTATACTATGCTTACCTGTAAACTTACTATTGTTTACAAATATCTTAGAGTAATCTTTTATAGTAGTATCTACCTCTATAGTCTTTGTATTCTGTAGTGGTAAGAACTTGTAGTATAAAACATCAGGCACTTGATTGTTGAACTTGATGTTTGTGAACGACCCTGAGTTGCCAGGTATACCTTGTTCTTGCACCTCTATAACAGATACACCTGATCCTACAAATGGTTTGTTGAATTTAGAATCAAGATAGAAGTTTAGTTTTGTATTCTCTAGTGACGAGTCAGATGTGTCAACTTTTAGAGTCGTACCATCTGTCAATGGTAGTGGTGGATTTATAGAAGACCCTATGCTTACAAATCTTGTGCCAGGATCATACACTGCAGTCACAGAGCTTGTAGCAGATGAGACAACAGTCATGTCTATCTCATCATCTTTTTTGAATGTGTGATCTACTTCTGTTGTTGCAACTACGTTTATAATTCTTACTGTCCCTGTTATCTCACCTCTTTGTGTTGTGAATGAGTGTGTATTTCCTATACCTGCGTTTGCAGAGAACATAACTCTCTGTAGATCAGATCCAATACCAGACTGTGTTGTGACAATACCAATCAAGTCGTTATTAAGTTTCTGTACATACACCTCAGGTGGTAGTGGTCTAGTAAAGGTAACATTGACAGTCTTCATAGCATCTGTCTGATACTTTATAGATGTACCTGCACCTGGCGAATACAATACCTTGTCACCTGTCTCAAATGGGTGATTTGGAACGTAGATAGATCTTGTTGGAATAAACTTTTGTTTTGTCTCATTGTTGAAGAACGATACAAGTTGATTACCACCTCTACCTGCAACTGTGACAGTGGTGCCTATACCAACACCGAATGTATTACCTGTTCCTACTGCAGTCTCAGCGTTGAAATAGTAACTTTGATCAAGAGGAGTTATTAATTGCAGACTGTCATCTAGTTCAAAGGTAAATTCCTTCTCAAGTCTATTGATCTCAGTTCCAAAGGAGTGAGCAGCAGCAACTGTTCCATTCTGTGCTCTCAACATCTCAAGTCTATTGTTCTTTACATCAAAGTTGACAATTTTTAGTTGCTCAGATCCTATAGTGACAATATCATTTACCCTAAACTTATAATCTTTTACGACATCTGGTAACCACTCATTTAGAACTACACTGGTTGACATTCCAAATGTCTTCATAGTCATACCTATACCAGATCTGACTGAGGGCACGTCTATCTTTGTTCTTACCTCTAGTGCACGGTGTGTGCTTGTTGATATACCTATGATCTCTACGTTTGCTTTGTTAGGTATGCCATGAGGGAATGTGGCAATACCAGTCACAGTTTGATTTTTGACTACAAGTGTGGTGTTAGGATATGTGGTTACAGTAGATGTAAATGTTGTTATGCCAGGTCCTGTAATACTTGTGACCTTACCTATCGCACCAGTACCACCAGTGTCTTTGTTATCAAAAACTAACTTGTCATTTACGTTGTAATCTTTACCTGACAAAATAATGTCAATTTTCTCAACAGATCCAGTTTTTGTTTTTACTATCTTAGAGTTGAGAGTTGAGTTCTTGTTTGAGTTACTTACAAATTCGTACTCAGCAATATTGTAAGGTGTTGTATTCCTTACTAATCCTAAAGTTGCAGGGTCTATGTCTTGTGAGTTGTCACCTGTGTTGAATGCATCTGGTTTAGAATGATATGAGTCACCTATGATGTATGGGAATACAGGTCTCCTTACTCCGTTGAAGGGTGAGGTAGGGTTGTTGATAGGTGTGGTCTCAACAGTGGTGTAGTATGCGTACACACCATTTGGATATTCAGGTGTAGCAGCAAATCTACCATTGTGCTCATCCAAGTCACCTACACCATCGACATATGTAAAGTCTTCTATAAAGAACCCTGCAGGGTATTTTGTAATGCTAGGTCCGTCAACCCTTTGACTTGCTAACTTGGTATAACCAGACTCTAGATATTTGATTGCTCCATCTACAACAGCGTAAGGACCGTAGATAGGGTGCCCATCAAACGCCCATCCTATGATAGGAGAATGATCTTGTCCAAAATCTTCTAGGTAGTCACGTAATTTTCTTGGAACATAATAGTTGACATATGGGTTACCATTATCAGCGTCTGTAATATTCTCATAGAATCCATCGTCGTCACTTACGTCACCAAATCTTGCAAATCTATCAACCTGATTCACTGTCCACTTCTTGATAACACTTGAGAATATCGCATCTGTGCCAGGTGTTGCTGCTCTAGCTGTTGTTGATGCTTGAGAGTATCCAGCACCTTTTTCTATTATATCGATAGAGGTTATACTACCATTACTTACATTTGCTTTTACTTTCGCTCCTACACCATCACCAGTGATTATAATATCAGGTGTACTAAAGAAGTTCTCACCACCATGCTTGATAATAATCTGGTCAATTCTACCATTTACAATGAAAGGTTGTAGGAAAGCATTCTTACCAACTGTTGTTTCTATGACAGGTTTATAGTTGTCGTTTATAACTGTAGAACCATAATCACTTCCCTTGTCATACACATGCACTGCAGTGACGCTACCACGGATGATAGGTGTTGCCTCTGCATTAGATGTGGATATACCTTGTCTTCCACTGATCTCTACAGATATAGGTGGATCTTGGAATACATGTACACCCAATCCATTATTCGTAAAGTTTATAAA
>Ga0160422_10002236_pt1 | contig 12095 bp, 10 predicted proteins | sample Fk160mmetaG_FD_108192 | JGI IMG/M metagenome (GOLD analysis project Ga0160422, IMG submission 108192) | Marine microbial communities from the Central Pacific Ocean - Fk160115 60m metaG | ecosystem: Environmental > Aquatic > Marine > Oceanic > Photic zone | place: The Central Pacific Ocean...
AAAGAAATAACATAGCTAATGTTATTAGAAAAATAATATCTATAATCTTCTTTTTTTTCAACTTTCAGAATATTACTAGGCATATCTTTGACGCTAAAATCAACGACCCCAACTTTAGTTTTACTAATGTTTGGTTTATTTAAAACAGCGGTGGTTCTGGTTGTTGCTATACTGTTTATATACTCTGGTTCTGGAGAAAAAATAAAGTTTGATTGTTTGGAATTGTTTTGAATAATTGTTTCTTTCAAAAGTTGTGTGGTGCTGTCACCTTCAAAAATAAATTCAAATGATTTTTGTTTTTTATTTAATTCAGATTTATGGGTAAAGGATAGTTTTTTATTATTGAAAAATATTACACCACTAATTCCCCTATCATCAAAATATTTCATGAGGTTTAGTGTTACTTCGTCGTTTACATAGATGTTTATTGAATCTATATAGTTAACAACATCTATTCCATTTGAGATTAATTTTTGATGAAGTTTTTCAAGAATTTCTGTTTGGTTTTTATTGTTTTCAATAGTGTAACAAACAACAAATTTTTTTAAAAAGTAACCAGAGTTTTGAGAAAAACAAGGGATACAAAAGATAAAAAAAATGAAGGTTAAAATAATGTTTTTTATTTTTCTCATTAACTAGTAACACCGATTAATAAAATATATTTTATTTAAATATACTTTTATCAAATTTATTATAATAAGGTTTTATATATTCGTTGTGGTTTAAATTATTTGTTTTTTTATGATAGATAAACTAAAAGAGATAAAAGAAAAATATTTAAAAGTAGAAGAAGAGCTTTCTAACCCCGAGACTGTAAAGGATATAAAAAAATATACTTCATTAAATAAAGAATATAAATCATTAGGAAAGATTGTAAAAAAATATGATGAACACAACCAAACATTATCTGGAATTAAAGAGGCAAAAAGAGTTTTAGAATCAGAAAAAGATGAAGAGTTTAGAGAAATGGCAAAAGAGGAGTTAGAAAAACTCTATAAAAATAAAGAAAATGAAGAAGAAACTTTAAAGGTCTTGTTGATACCAAAAGATCCAGACGATGAAAAAAGTGCTATACTAGAAATAAGAGCTGGTACGGGTGGTGATGAGGCGGCAATATTTGCTGGTGACTTGCTTAGAATGTATCAACTTTATGCAGAAAAAAACAAATGGTCGTTTGAAATTATCAACTACAACGAAGGAACCTCTGGTGGATATAAAGAAATAGTTTGTTCAGTTGAGGGAGAAGATGTATTTGGTAAGCTTAAATTTGAAGCTGGCACTCATCGGGTTCAAAGGGTACCAGAAACAGAAACACAAGGACGTGTTCACACTTCTGCTGCAACAGTTGCTGTTCTCCCAGAGGCAGAAGACGTAGAGTTAGAAATCAACACTTCTGACATTAGAAAAGATACTTACAGGGCATCGGGTGCGGGAGGACAACACGTAAACAAAACTGAATCTGCTGTTAGGCTAACCCACGAACCAACAGGTGTGGTGGTTGAGTGTCAAGACGGAAGATCACAACACGCTAATTATGACAAAGCCCTTAAGGTATTAAAGTCCAAACTTTATGAAATTGAAGTTAAAAAAAGAAATGATGAGATTGCAGGAAAAAGAAAAACAATGGTTGGATCTGGGGATAGGTCTGATAAAATAAGAACATATAACTTCCCTCAGGGTAGAGTTACGGACCATAGAATTGGTTTCACAACACATAATCTGCCGGATGTTTTAGCTGGAGGGTTGTTCACGTTTACAGAGAATTTGAGAATAGCAGAAAATGCAGAAAAAATGAAAGCGGGTTTGGATGGTTGATCAAAAAGAAATAAAATTAAGCGCCCGACAAAGAGGTTTTCATTTAATAACAAACGAAATTATTAGGTACATACCAAAAATTACAGGTATAGTAAATGTCTTTATGAGGCACACCTCTGCAAGCCTGACGATAAACGAAAATGCAGACCCAACGGTTAGAGAAGACTTTGAAATGCATTTTAATAAAATGGTATCAGAAAAAGAAACTTATTACAAACATACTTATGAGGGTTTAGATGATATGACCTCACATATTAAAACTAGCATCCTTGGATCATCTATAAACTTTCCAATTAAGAAAGGTGTTCCTTTGTTTGGAACCTGGCAAGGGATATATTTGTGTGAACACCGCAATGGTGGAAAAACTAGAAAAATTATAATTACTACCTATGGAGAAGCTTAAATGTTTAGTCTTTTTGTTTTTTTTAATTGGCTGCACACAGAAAGATAAAACGGCTATCAACCACTATGTCTTGAACGAACCCTTATACGATTACAATGTTGAGGAAAAAATCAAAGAACTAAACATAATACTTCCTGTACCAGGGGAACCAATTGCAAACTATGCTCCGACAGTTAGGTTTTCAGAGACTAAAAACACTTTTTTGGTATATGTTTCTGGAACTGGTCCCAGAAAAGAAGACGGGGGTTATATTACCGGCCGTCTCGGAGAAGATATGACTATTGAAGAGGGTTATAAGGCGGCTAAGTTAACTGGAATAAATATATTAGCCTCTTTAAAAAAAGAAATTGGTGACCTCAACAAAGTAAAACGTTTTGTTAAGGTGATCGGAATGGTGAATTCAACATCTGATTTTTACCAACAACCCGCTGTTATTAATGGGTTTTCTGATTTTATTGTAGATGTTTTTGGGACACGTGGTAAACACGCCAGATCCGCTGTTGGAATGGTTTCTTTGCCAAGTAATATTCCTGTAGAAGTAGAGGTTGTGGTGGAGGTGATTAGGTAAGGTTTTCATAAACACCACATACACCTTGACCACCACCAACACAAGCTGTAACTATTCCATATTTTTGTTTTCTTCTTTTCATTTCGTTTATAAGTTGAATAGATAGTTTGGCACCTGTCATTCCCAACGGATGTCCCAAAGCAACAGCACCACCATTGACATTTACTATTTCTTTATTTAAGTCTAAAGCTTTTATTACTGATAAAGCTTGTGCAGCAAAAGCCTCGTTTAACTCAACTTGATCAATTTGATTTATATTAAGTCCAGCAATGTTTAAAGCTTTAGGCACAGCCTCTGCTGGACCTATTCCCATTATGCTAGGTTCCACACCCGCCGTTGCGTAAGAAACCATTCTAGCAATGGGTTTAACATTTAACCTTTTAATCATATCCTCAGACATAACAACAACAAAAGCAGCACCATCAGACATTTGTGAAGAATTACCAGCTGTAACCTGGCCCCCCACTTTAAATGCTGGCCTGAGTTTAGATAAAACCTCCATGCTTGTGTCTTTTCTTGGGCCTTCGTCTTTAGAAACTGTCCACTTTTTTACTTTTCTTTTACCTTTTTCTAAATATACCTGTTCGACGTTATAGGGAAGTATTTCATTATTAAATAAGTTTTCTTCAATTGCTTTAGTGGCTTTCATATGTGAGTTAAAAGAAAAATAGTCTGAATCCTCTCTTTTAATATCATACTTTTTTGCAAGTTTTTCAGCGGTTAAGCCCATATTTAAATAATAATCTGGATTATTAACTGATATATCATAATTAAGAGCAGATTTATAACCCGTCATAGGAACCAGACTCATTGATTCTGTTCCGCCAGCAATTATACAATCTGCGGATCCTGCATTTATTTTAGCGCAAGCAAGATGAATAGCCTCTAATCCAGAGCCACAATACCTATTAATCACAAGCCCAGGAACTTCTTTAGGAAGAGAAAGTAAGGATATGTACCTAGCCATTTGCATACCTTGTTCAGCTTCTGGAACAGCATTACCAACAATAAGATCGTCTACCATTTTGCCTTCTAAACCTTTTGTTGTTTTTACAAGTGATTTAATAACATTTGCCGCTAAATCATCTGGTCTAACAAACCTAAATCCTCCTTTTTTTGCTTTACCAACCGCTGTTCGTAATCCGGAAACAATATATGCTGATTTCATAATACTAATTTCTTAATGGTTTTCGTTTAAATAAAATTGAGTGCATTCTTTCAATAGTTTTTTGTTCTCCACACAAACTAATCATCGCTTCCCTTTCAAGATCTAATAAATATTGTTCACTAACAAAGGTTTCTTGGGTTAAATCTCCTCCACACATTATATAAGCTAACTTTTTTGCAATAACCTGATCATACTCTGTAATATAACCACCTTGTTTCATGGTTTCTATACCAGCGTTAAACATTGCAATTGCAGACCTTCCGTGGACTTTAATATTTTCATTTGGGCTTGGTTGAACATAACCACTTGAAGCCAGACTTAATGCTTTTTCTTTAGCATCTTTTAATAAGAGTTTTCTGTTTGATGTTGTTGCATCAGATACTTGAATAAACCCTAAATCTATCCCCTCCTCTGCTGAGGTAGATACCTTTGCTGAAGCAATATTCATAAACCAGGTCATAAGTGCGTTAAACTCTGGATCCCCCTTTTTATAACTTTCTGATAGTCTTAAAACAGCTTCTTTTGTACCACCTCCAGCCGGAACCAAACCTGCTCCCAATTCAACCAAACCAATATAAGTTTCGTTGTGTGCTTGTATTGCGTCAGCGTGAAGACTAAGTTCACAACCACCACCTAAAGTTAAACCAGATGTTGCAACAACCACAGGAACAGAAGAATATCTAGCCCTCATTGTTGTGTTTTGGAAATAACTTACACCTTTGTCTATTTTATTAAAGTCTCTGTTGCCAGCCATCATAAATAACTCCCCAAGATTAGCACCAGCAGAAAAATAATCAGCCTCGTTACCTATAACCAAACCTTCAAAACTTTTTTCACAAATACTAATAGATTCATTAATTCCATCTAAAACCTCTTTGCCCATGGTGTTCATTTTAGTATGAAATTCTAAATTTAAAATACCATCCCCAATATCGTATAGTGTCGTTCCTTCATTTTCCCAAACCACATTATTCTCTTTAAAACCATCCAATATTATTAGATCACTAGAACCAGGAATCTCACAATATTTTTTTAAATGAATATCATAATACTCTTTGATATTGTTTTTATACCTGTAAAAACTGTTGAAGTCTTCTTTTAACATGGCGTATACCCAATTTGCTGGTTTTAAATCAAGACTCTCCATTATTGAAACCGTCTCTTTTACGCCCAAAATATCCCAAGTTTGAAAAGGACCAAATTTCCAACCAAAACCTGAACATATTGCATCGTCTATCTTATAAATATCGTCACTCACCTCTGGTATTCTTAGAGAACAATATCTAAAAGAGTCACAAAAAGTGGATCTATAAAAATCACCATACTTTCCTTTCATGTTGAAAAGGTATTTTAACCTTTCTTTTAAACCATCTATCTTTTTTGCTTCTTTTATCGACGGGTCTATTGTTTTTTCTGGCTGCTGATAAGACAGTGTTTCAAAGTTTATTTCCATAAACCTCTTTTTACCATCTTTATTAATCTCTTTTTTATAAAAACCTTTCTTTGTTTTATCCCCCCAAAGTTTTTTATCATATAGGTTTTTAACTAAAGCTGGCAATTTAAAAGTTTCTTTAGATTCATCATTATCTAAGTCTTTAAGTAAATTATTTGAAACATTAACGGCTGTATCTAAACCAACAACATCCATTGTTCTAAAAGTGGCTGATTTTTGCCTACCAATAATTGTTCCAGTTAATGAGTCAACCTCTGAAACGCTTAGAGAAAAACTTTCAACAGAATGAATTGTTGACATTAATGAATATATACCAAGTCTATTTGCTATAAAAGCGGGAGTATCTTTACACAAAACGGTTTCTTTTCCTAGAACTAAAGAGCCAAATTTTAAAAAGTAATCAATAATATATTTCTTTGTTTCAATGCCAGGTATTATTTCCAGTAAACGCAAATACCTTGGTGGATTAAAAAAATGTGTCCCAAAAAACATTTCTTTAAAATTTTTGGACCTTCCTTTTGAAATATGATTTATTGGAATACCAGAAGTATTAGTTGTAATGATTGTATCTTTTCTTCTATGTTTTTCAATTAAATCATAGATTTCATTTTTTATTTTTAAATTTTCTACAACAACTTCTATTATCCAATCTACAGTGCTTACGAGTTTTATATCATCTTCAAAATTTCCTGTGATTATTTTTGTGTGTTTTTCTTTTTTAAAAAGTGGAGATGGTTTTGAATGAACTGCATTAGATAAAGATTCATTTACAATTCTATTTCTAACTTCTAGATCATTAAGTTTTTTATTATTTTTTAATTCTGTTTTATTTAATTCTTTTGGTGTTATGTCTAACAATACTACCTCAAAACCAACATTAATAAGATGACAAGCTATTCTTGAGCCCATAATTCCTGACCCTAAAACTGCTATTTTTTTTATTTGAATTTTTTCCATAATACAATTAAGCAAGGATAAAAAATGTGAAACAATTTTTCTTACAAATTCTAAATATATTTTTCAACAAGATAAACTATAAATGTTAATATTTTAGATCAGTAGTTTAAATTGATTAGTATTATTATGTTCATATGTTAATAAAAGATATAAAGAATATATAAACAAATTATTAATACATAAAATACTGATTTAAAGTGTTTTATAACATGTCTTAACTTTTCTTGTAATATTAATGTTTAAAAATAAGTGTTAATATTTTATTAATATTTCGTGTCAACATAAAGTAAAAATTTAAGATTATTCTTCTAACATTTTATCCACTTCTAAATCAACATCGAAAAGAAGACTTTCAATTAGCCAATTTGATCTTACTTCAATCTCTTCTTTATAATATATTATTTTTTCTGTGTTTTCTTTTGACTTAACACTTTTATAATCCCACTTATTATTTTTATTTATATCTTCAACTACTCTTAAAAAATATTTACCAGGATAAACTTTTTTAAAATTAAAAGATAAATTTTCTGAACTGCTTTTGTATGTTCTTCTAAAATCAGTAGATATCAATTCAGTGAAGTAATTATTGTTTTTTATAGATTTAATTTCTCCTTGAACACCACCATAAAAATCTTCACCTTTAATTAATAAAGTTTTATTGATAGTATTAACGGTATCTTTATCTATACTTATCAATGACCCTTTTTTTAATTTAAAGTTTATTTTATCTCTTTTTATATTTTTTAAATAATTAATACGCTCAATTATTGTAGAGTCTCCACCCCATTTAAGGCTATCTTTCTCAATATCAGCTATAAGTTTATCTAAATATGATGTAGCAGAATCCTTTTTCAATTTTATTAAAAGGTTTATTTTGTTTGTATATGATGTGTCTATTTTTAAATAGAAATAATTATTTGGTATTCTTAACGTATCAAAGCCAAACCAAAAATCAATGTTCTTAGATTTAAGAGGTTTTGAATACGATATCATCATATTTAATGTGTCGTCAAGTTCCGTTTTTTCATAGGTGTTAACTTTAGCGGTTATTTTTTGTTTTTTTGTTTCCTTCTCATCAAATTTTACATATAGACTATCAGTAGTTGAATATCCAAAAACATCGTAGGCCTGGATTATTGTTAATATTGAATCTAAAGAATAGTTTTTTTTGTATAAACTTAAAATATTGTTATCGTTTAAACTATAATAAAATGAGTTTTTTCCAATGAAATTTATACTATCAATTTTTTTTGAATAATTGATATCAAAAACATCACCCTTAACCCTTGACCGTAGAATACTTATTTCTGATACATCTTCTGCATATATTGGTATAATAAGTTTTGTTTCAGAAGTGTCAATTTTTATACTTTGATGAATCACACCAAATTTTTCAGCTTTATATTCGGCAGTAAAGTTTTTGTTTTCATCAACATATGCGTAAACTTTATAATATCCTGGTTTTATATTTTCAATTTTAAAAAACCCATTCTCATTAGTAAAAGAAAAATATAAAGGTTTTTTTGTAAATAAGCCAAGACTATCATCTTTTGGAAATAAACAAACAAGAGATCTTTCAGGAATAGAATTTTTTAATGGGTCAAAAACAAAACCGCTAATGTGTGATGAGTCAATAACATTTCCTGTAGAAAAAATATATTTTAAATCAAGAGCTGGGTTTCCTTCTGTTACATCTACAACACCATCTGCAAAATTCAATATATATGTGGTGTTTCTATTAAACGCTGTATCAAACGATAAATTTAGTGTGTTTTTTTTATATTTTATTTCTTTTTGCCCTTCATAAAAAGGAGAGATTATAAGGCTTTCATTAAGCTTCGAGGCATCAATTGGCTCTGTGAAAATAAAATTAAAAGCTCTATTGTTTTGTTGTATTGACCTGTTTTCCGGATATGAAGATAATAAATCAGGGGGTATTGTATCTTTGTAACCACCAGTTAAGGGTGTTACCTGTGCACAAGACAAAACCAGGCTAAGTGCTTGAAAAAAAAAAATAAACCTCATGTTTTAATAATATATATAATACTAGAATATTTTCTATTAAAAAAAGCACAAATGTTTGACCAGAGTCCGATTATTGTGCCCTTAATAAACCAAAACAAACTGTTTGTGTTTTTTTCACTTAAAATGGAAACATAAATAGCATCAAAATAAAGCGGTTTGATAGATTCGTTTTTTAACCCAAGGCGTTTTAAAAGCGAATTTAAAGATTTTGGGTTGAAGTGGTATTGATGTCTAGGCACATCATAACCAGCCCATGTTTTTCCATAATAAGTGTTATCGTATGAATCTTTATTTGGTAAAGCAATAATAATTCGACCACTCTTATTTAAAACACCCTTAACAAACTTTAAAACAGCAATAGGGTCTTTTGTGTGTTCTAAAACATGCCAAAGTGTTACACAGTCATATCTTTTGTTTTTAATGCCGTTTATGTCATGATGGATTTTTTCTTCTGTTATTTTATTTATTGGTTCGTAACCTTCAGCATGTAAACCGTTTTTGTTACAAAAGTTAACGAAACTGCCAGAACCAGACCCATAATCCAACAAACTTTTTATACCGAGTCTCCCTAATATATTAAGTTTATATCGATTATTTATTTTTTGAATAAATTTATAAATTAACGAAAAAAGACCGCTTTTTTTTTGATATGAGTGATACTTTTCTTTGCTATAATAAGTTTCTAGCCTTTCTTTACTTAATTTGGGTTCTGTAAAACCAACATGACACTCTTTACATTCAAAAACATTAAACAATTCTCCACTAAAAGAGTAATCTTTCACTTCTGCCTTTCTTTTTGTTGTTTTAGATTCACATAGTGGGCATTCAACAACCATATCCTAAAATTTATTTATTTCTTCATATAAACCATTAATACGGAAACATCTGAGGGGCTAACACCACTAATTCTAGACGCTTGTCCTATTGATTTTGGTCTTACTTTTGATAGTTTTTCCTTTCCTTCAGCAGAAAGTGACTTAATTTTTTCATAATCAAATCCTTTTGGTATTTTGCTGTTTTCTAATTTTTGTATTTTGTTTACTGTATCAATTTCCTTTTTAATATAACTTTCGTACTTTATATCAATCTCGACCTGTTCAATTTCAACCTTTTCCTTTGTTTTAAACATATGAACTGTGTTTTTATCTTTTATACTTTCAAAATAAACGTTTGGTCTTCTTAACAGTTCTTCTAAGCTTTTCTTTTCTTTAATTGGTGAAGACTCAATTTTTTTAAGAGAGCTGTTTACTTGTTTGGGGCTTAATTTTGTTTTAGAGGCATATTTTTTTATTTCATCAATGTTTTTTTTCTTTTTTTCAAGATTTTCCAATCTTTTTCTAGACGCTAAGCCTAAATTAAACCCAATTTCTGTAAGTCTAATGTCGGCATTATCTTGTCTTAATAATATCCTGTGTTCTGCTCTTGATGTAAACATTCTATAAGGCTCTTCTGTTCCTTTATTTATTAAATCATCTATAAGAACACCTATATAGGCATCAGATCTTTTAAGAACAAACTCTTCTTTTCCTTTTATCTTATTATGTGCGTTTATTCCTGCAATTAGACCCTGACACGCAGCTTCTTCATATCCCGTCGTTCCATTAATTTGTCCCGCAAAATAAAGTCCAGCAATTGGTTTTGTTTCAAGGGTATGATTTAGCTGTGTTGGTGGAAAATAATCATACTCAATAGCATATCCCGGTCGAAACATTTTTACCTTTTCAAACCCCTTAATGGAGCGAAGTGCTTTTATTTGAATATCTTCGGGAAGCGAAGTGGAAAACCCGTTTACATAAACCTCAATCGTATTCCACCCTTCTGGCTCAACAAAGATTTGGTGCCTTTCTTTTTCTGCAAACCTTGTGATTTTATCCTCGATTGATGGACAATATCTAGGTCCAACTGACTTTATTCTTCCATTGAACATTGGTGATCGAGAAAAACCCTCTTCTAGCAGCTCGTGGGTTCTTGTATTTGTATATGTTATATGACAAGACAACTGTTTCTTTATTTTTTTCTCTTCAAGGTATGAAAAACAACCACCGTGTTTATCTCCCGGTTGTTCTTCCATTAATTTATAGTTTAAAGACCTTCCATCAACCCTTGGTGGAGTTCCTGTTTTCATCCTTCCCGATTCGAAACCAAAACTCTCAAGTTGTTCAGTAATTCCTTTTGATGCACCCTCTCCACTTCTTCCGCCACCAAAGTTTTTTTCTCCCACATGAATTAATCCATTTAAAAATGTTCCGTTAGTTAAAACAACTGCTTTTGATTTGATTTCTACCCCTAAACCGGTTTTAACACCTACAACTGAATCATTTTCAATAAGAAGACCAACGACCATTTCTTGCCAAAAATCAATGTTTTTGATTCCTTCAAGTTTGTGGCGCCATTCTTCCGAAAACATTTGTCGATCGTTTTGTGCTCTTGGTGACCACATTGCTGGACCCTTTGAAAGGTTTAGCATCCTAAACTGAACTGTACTTCTGTCTGTTATAATACCCGTTTGCCCCCCTAAAGCATCAATTTCTCTTACTATTTGTCCTTTCGCGACACCCCCTATTGCTGGGTTACATGACATTTGGCCAATTGTTCCCATGTTCATTGTTGCTAATAAAACTTTAGAGCCCATATTAGCAGCAGCGGCAGCAGCCTCACAACCCGCGTGCCCAGCCCCAACAACTATAATATCGTATTTATTAAACATTTTAGGTTTGTTCCACGTGGAACGTTTAGTTTTTTTTATACAAAGAAATATATTTATTTTCTAAAGAACGCATTCTTTTTTTCTCTTTTTTTGTTTTATCTGAATACCCAATTAAATGTAAACAACCGTGTGTTATAAGCCTAATAATTTCAAGTTCTCTTGTGGTTTTATAAAACCTGGCGTTTTCTGTTGTTCTGTCTACACTAATGTATAGATCACCTTCAAGTTTGTTTTTGTCCTCTGAAAAATCGAATGTTATAATATCAGTATAATAATCATGGTTTAGGTATTTTTTATTTATTTTTAAAAGATAATCGTCACTACAAAAAATACAGTTTATTAACCCAAGCTCTATTTTGTGATCTAAACATATTCTCTTGACAAGTTTACGGGTGCCTTTTGTGTTTTCTAATTTGTATGTTTTTTCTTCCGAAAAGAAGTTGGTGAGGTACATTCTAAAGCTTAAACAACATATCAACAACCCTACCACCATCCTTAAATTTAGCTTTATCCGCAAGGTTTTTAATTAAAAAAATACCCCTACCTTTTATTTTGTCAATGTTTTCTGGGCTGGTAGGGTCAGGAAGGTTTTTATGATCGAAACCACCACCCTCATCTTCAACTACAAAACGAATACTTTTTTTATTTTCTTTGAGTTTAATTTTAACCTTTTTCTCTTTATCCTCTTTGTTACCATGAACAATAGCATTATTAACGGCTTCAGTAACAGACACAAGCACATTACCATACACAGACTCTTTAATTTTAATTTTCTCCCCTGCGTTTTCTATAAAACTTTCAACTACAGCTACATTTTCTTTTATAGAGGGTATTTTAACTATCATTTTTGTTATCGTATAAACAAATTAAAAATCATATTAAGATATATCTAAACTTTAATTATACGAAATTTTAAATATTGAGGTTTTAAGTATTGTGCTTACCCGCACAATAATTTTTTGTTACATTCCGTTTCCGGCTGTTCCTAATGCCGTTGTA
>Ga0160422_10002237_pt1 | contig 12094 bp, 11 predicted proteins | sample Fk160mmetaG_FD_108192 | JGI IMG/M metagenome (GOLD analysis project Ga0160422, IMG submission 108192) | Marine microbial communities from the Central Pacific Ocean - Fk160115 60m metaG | ecosystem: Environmental > Aquatic > Marine > Oceanic > Photic zone | place: The Central Pacific Ocean...
AAAATATGATTGGATAATCGACGCGTTTTAATTTCGATTTTCCGAACCTTTTTTAAAAGTTCTTTGGTTTCCATTCTAAGGTACTTCTACTTTATTCAATATCTGATCTATAATATCCTCAGAACTTATATTTTCAGCTTCTGCTTCATAAGTTATGCCAATTCTATGACGAAGTACATCGTGACAAACAGCTCTTACATCTTCTGGAATAACATAACCTCTTCGTTTGATGAAAGCATAAACTTTCGCTGCAGTAGCAAGATTGATAGAACCACGAGGAGATGCGCCAAAAGAAATTAATGGACTTAAATTATCTAAACCAAATTGATCTGGATAACGTGTTGCAAAAATAATATCAAGAATGTAATTCTCTATTTTCTCATCCATGTATACAGTTTTTACAACTTCGCGGGCTGTAAGTATCTGCTTCATCGTAACTACAGGTTTAACAATTTCATATTGACCATTTAAACTATTTCGCATAATGGTATGCTCATCTTTTTGTTTTGGATAATCAATAACAGTCTTTAACATAAAACGATCTACTTGTGCCTCAGGTAAAGGATAAGTTCCCTCTTGCTCTACCGGATTCTGTGTAGCCAAAACCAAAAATGGTTCTTTCATAGCAAATGTTTTGTCACCTATTGTCACCTGACGTTCTTGCATAGCTTCTAATAGAGCTGATTGAACTTTTGCTGGGGCACGGTTAATTTCATCAGCTAGTATGAAATTTCCGAAAATTGGACCTTTCTTAATGCTAAATTCATTTTTAGGCATATTGTATACATTGGTACCAATAACATCTGAAGGTAAAAGGTCTGGCGTAAATTGTATGCGGCTAAATTTTCCATTAATAGCTTTTGAAAGCGTATTAATCGCTAAAGTTTTTGCAAGGCCAGGAACACCTTCTAATAAAATATGTCCATTTCCTAGTAGGCCTATTAATAAACGTTCTACCATATGACTTTGACCAATAATAACTTTATTCATCTCCATCGTTAATAGATCTACAAAAGCACTTTCTTCTTTAATTTTGTCGTTGATTTCCTTAATGTCTAAATCATTCATTTCAATGTGATTATTTTGTTTCGAACTTTATAATTGCAAACATAAATGATGAAATTGTTTGCTTTGGTTAAGCATCCGTTAATATGCGTTAATTTCTGTTAAATTAATAGCTAAATTATAATAATATAAACTGTTTAATTAATCATTGCCATGAAATTTTTAACACGAAATTTTATTAATGATTCACATAAATCTAATTTTTCAATATTTTAGTGAATTAAATAGTCGTATAATATTTTTAGGATGAAAACTTTATTATTAAGAGTGTCTATATTTTTTCTTTTATCAATCTCTTCTTGTACAGAGGAATCATGTAAAACGTGTACAAGTATAACATCTCATGATGGCGTTGTACAAGATGAGCTTAATTGGACTGCTGAATATTGTAATGACGAATTAGAATCAATAGAAAACTCAAGTCCGGTTACATTATACAATAACAATTATACAAGTGTAACTGAAATTACCTGTAATTAGTTCTATAAAATGATTGAAGCTAAAACTAATTTCTATTAGTTAAAAAATCTTTAAGCTGATTATATCTTGTTCTTGAAATACATGTTAATGGAAGCCTAACATGTTCTTCACAAACACCTTTTATCTTTAAGCAAGCTTTTACTCCAGCTGGATTTCCCTCGGCAAAAAGATGGTCAATAACTTCAAGCTGAGAATAATGTAATGCTCTTGCCTTTTCAATATTACCCAACAAACCCTGACTTACCATCTCAGAAAATTCTTTAGGCTGTGCCATGGCCTGTACAGATATTACACCTTCTGCTCCCATAAATAACATGGGTAATGTTAAAGCATCATCTCCTGAAAGCAATTTGAAGTTAACTGGTTTATCCCTTAGAATTTGCATGATTTGTTCCATATCTCCTGAAGCTTCTTTAATTGCAATAATGTTCTCAAAATCATTTGCCAGACTTAATGTTGTGTTAGCAGACATGTTTGAAGATGTTCTTCCAGGAACATTATATAGAATAATATTTGTCGGACAAACTTCAGATATGGCTTTGAAATGTTGGTAAATGCCTTCCTGAGTAGGTTTATTATAAGCAGGTGAAACAGATAAAATAGCATCAATACCCGAAAAATCAGTAGATTTAATTTGAGCCACAACATTAGAGGTATTATTTCCGCCAATACCAACAACAAATGGTATTCTACCATTAATTTCATGTTTTGTAAAAGCTACAATCTTATTTTTTTCATCATTATTTAAAACAGCACTTTCACCTGTTGTACCCATTGAAACAAGGAAGTCCACACCTCCATCAATTAAGTATTCTATTAAATTAGATAAGCCGATATAATCTATTGATTTATCCTCATTAAAAGGAGTTACAATAGCTACACCTGTCCCTTTAAAATCTATTTCCATTACTTATTTAAGATTGTTTGTTAATTAGGTAATTAAATTATTTGGATTAGAAATTTATCTGCGTTTATTTCATTATCAAATATAGTAATATCCTTTTTTGATAGACTAATATAAAATAACAAATAAAAAACATATTCTAAATAGAATTCTCACTAATTAATTACCTTTTAAGACTAATAACCATGGGGTTATGATCTGAAGAACGGAAATACGAAGAATCAGCAAGATTTTGAGAATAATTAATCCAATTAGGATAAATTGAGTTAATGTTCCACGTATATACTTGATCTATATTATCTCTAAAATTATCACTTACAAAAACATGGTCGAGACTACCTTTTTTTCCTTTATAAATGTATGAGTGGTTAACAGTTTCTAATCGATTTAAATTTTTAGACTGAAGTAATTGAATTGGATCTTCTTGACTATAAGCATTAAAATCTCCCAATACTATAATTTTATCATCATGATATAGTGAATCTATTATATCTAATAGAGATTTTGCTTGAAGTGTTCTTTTGAAGTTATACGAGGCTTGACCATCCTTTTGATCTAAATTTAAACCTTTAGCATTCCTAGAGCCCTTAGATTTAAAATGATTTGCACAAAGAACAAACTCCAAACTATCTTTATAAATAAACCTTTGAGATAATGAAGGTCTTGAAAAATTAGGATGGTTATGATACTGTGCTTTATACTTTGTTTCAACTACACTAGGATCATAAATAATACCAGTTTTAATAGGATAATCACCTACCACTCCTAGAGTGTGAGCAATTTCATATTGTCTATCACCATGCTTATTAAGATAGTCACAAAATTGTTGAATGGAACTAAATTCATCTTCTCCATCATTTTCAAGTTCCATCATTGCTAAGATATCTGGATCTACTGCATAAATTGCAGAAGCTAATTTTTTCAACTGTAATTGATATGCAACATAACTCTTTGCGCCACGTGAAGTAGGGAATCCCTCTTTTTTACCATTACCATTAAATAAATTATAAAGATTGAAATTCATTATTTTCAAATCTGAGTCTAAATCTATTAAGTTAGGTGGGACGTGTTGCTCAACAATTAAATCATTGACTAGCCTTAATTTATAAGTATTGTTAAACTGTGAAACAAATCCTTTTATGTTAGAGCATTTTGCACCTATTACTACTTTGAATGGGTCAATATATAGGGAATCAATTTGAGGAAATTTAAGATCAGACAAGTCATCAATGTAAATAGAGTTTAGCTCTTGTTGTAATGTTAAATTAGCTATTTCAAGAGAATCATCTTGAGCATCAAATAGTTCTGTCTCCTGAATTAATTCACCTTTTGACAATAATAACTGACCGTATTTATTGAATTGATATGAATCACTAATTTGAAGGCTATCATTAATCTCTACAAGGCATCCTTCAAGTTCTTCCCATTGTTCATCAGAAATCGGTAACGAAATTTTCTCTACATTAATAAAACGATTATGAGAGAGTATTTTTATTAACTCAACATTATCTAGTTGGGTTTCGTTGTTTTTTTCAATAATTATTGCATTTAATAATACTTCATCACCAACTGAAACATGTTCTGAAGAATTTACAAAAACACTTTTTTTATAAAAGTATCTAGCGTCTTGAATATAAAAACCTCCTAATTGACCTTTATCCTGAACAACACCAGAAACCAAACCTCTGATTTCCAAAATGGTATTTTCTTCAGCTAATACACGAATATCTGCTACATCCATATAGTTATTGCAAGAACAAAACAATAAGACAAATAAGATTGTTAAATATTTCATTTACTTACTCTAATTTAAGATTTTCATCACCTTCTTGATAAGGTAAATAACTTACGATTAATTGCAACATTTCATCAGTGGTTTTCATACTACCGTTTTCTCCAGAAATAAACTGTGGTGGATTAAATGGATTATCCATATTATTTAAAGTATTATCAAAAGTTGCTTCAACTTTAATTAAAGACCCAGCAGGTAAATGTAGAATCTTTTTAAAAGTATAAAAATATTGCCATCTAAAATTCCAATCATCAATTTTAATTAGTGGTATAGTATCACCATTAGGCTTGACAGCATATGCTTTAAATTCTTTACCAATTAAATGCATATGAGGGTTTATTGTAAGTACAGATATATCATCGGGAATTATAGTTTCTGTTTCAAATTTCTTTATTTCATTAGGAGCAATTACTAAAGGTGGTTTCACAGGCGATATTCCTTGCGTCCCTAATATAAATTCACCAATCTGTCTTCCCGGAGGAGTCTTATCAAAATATATATTAAAATGTGAATTATCTGAATCTTCTATTGGTGTAGGGCCAAAATGAAGATCTTTAACTAAAATAGCCGATTGTTTATTAACTCTATATCCGCCTATTCCTTTAGGATAAACAATAGGTTCAACTCCAGGAAGATAATTAGAAACTGATGGTAATAATTTAGGAAAGCTACCATCGTTATAAGGTATATTAAGTTGATGAAAAGCAGAAGAATCATTGTGAATATCACCATTTAAAATAGGTTTAACATGCTTTAAATGATCAATTTTTTCTTTGTCATAGGTTATTAAATGTGCATTTAAGTGATGAACTAATTGTTTATTATCAGGAACAAATTCAATTAATCGAATATTGGTATCTGTAACTAATTCAAATGGCAATTTTGTAACCATAAACCGATCTTTATTATCACCTGGTATAATAAATGGATTATTTAATTTAAGAACTAAATCAGGATCGCCGTATTTTTTTTTTGATGTTGGTAAAAAATTCGAATCTTTTATTTTAGATGTGTCGCCTGGTATAGAACCTTGATCGTACCATTTTTGTAAAATCATCTTTTCATTTACACTAAGAATTTTTTCACCAATAAAATGACTATAATTAGGATCTGCAGGCCATGGCGGCATATAACCAGTAGATGTTACATAAGCAATCATTTTGGCTCTTTTAGCAACGTCATGATAAGAATGCATAGAAAATGGAGCAGGGCCATTTTTATAATGACATGGTGTGCAATTATTAAAAATTATAGGTGCAACATGATCAGAAAAATTATATGTAGTCCTATATTCAGAACAACAAATAATACTCATTATAAAAAGTAATATTACAACATATTTATTCAATGAAGCAACCAATCGCTTTTGTTTTTTTAATCCTAATTTCTTCCCCATTAATGAATGATTCAATAGCGTCTTTAAGATAATACTCTGATACAAATTGTCTTTTACGCCCCAGCTTCCCTAACCAATTGTCTATCAAACCTTGATATTGGACTTTATTATTTTCATCTATCAAATAAACTTCAGGGGTAATTGATGCCTTTAAATCATTTACTAAATTATAATTGGTATCATAAATGATATCAAGAGGTAATTCATATACATTTAAAAATGAATCCATTTCTTGTCGAGAATAAGATAAACCAGGTAATATACCATAGAAATTAAGATCATTATACTCTATCTGTAACTGTTTTATTTCTCTTGTATAACTTTGACATAATGGACATTCAGGGTTCAAAAACACAAGAACTTTAACACTCTTATCATTAAAAAAATTTGAAATACTATCATTTCCATGACAAGAAATGAATAGAACTAAAACAGAAAAAAATGTTATCGAGCATCTCATAAATTGACTTTGACCCAAAAGTAATAATTTTGATTTATCTTATTAAAATGGTTTAAAATAATAATATCAAAAAGCCCAAAAATAAGTATATTGCATTATAATATTTAGAGGTTCTTTCTCAGAAAAATATATACTTAACGTGAAGATATATTTAATTTTCTTAAATATCTTTGTGTATAAATATTTGAGGTTATTTCCAATCTAAAAAATGTACTAAAAAGAAAATAAAATGGATGAAATTTTAAACTGGCACTGGTGGATGTATGCAGCTGTTCTCTTTTTCATTTTAGAGGTTTTTACACCCGGATTTATTGTTGCATGTCTAGGGTTGGGTTCTCTAGTAGCTGGCTTAACTGCATATATGGGATATAATATTGATGCTCAATTTATTGCATTTTCAGCAAGCACATTAATAAGTTTATTCCTCATTCGACCATTGTTATATAAAAAAGGTGAGAAACAAGATAAAATAAAGACAAATATGGAGGCCTTAATTGGACGAGTCGGATCTGTTTCTGAAACTATTGATAATTCATCTAAAAGCGGTAGAGTATTAATAGACGGCGATCAATGGAAGGCTTTATCTTTTAACGATGAAATTATTGAATTAAATAATCAAGTAGAAGTTATTTCTATCGACAGTACAATTATAACAGTTAAAAAAATCTAATATGGGAATTACAATCATTACATCACTTATTGCAGTACTTGTTGTTGCATTTGCACTTCAGGGTATTAAAATCGTTCAACAGTCTGAAACAGTTATTGTAGAACGATTAGGAAAATATCATAGCACACTTAAATCTGGTCTTAATATTATTATTCCATTTATAGATCGTCCGCGCCAAATAATTTGGCGCTATACTTCTGAGGGGCCAATGGGAAACTCTATTGTAAAGTATGTTAAAGAAAATAGAATTGATCTTAGAGAAACTGTTTATGACTTTCCGAAACAAAATGTAATTACTCGTGACAATATTGTTACAGAAATTAATGCTTTAATTTATTTTCAGATTATGGATCCAGTCCGAGCAGTATATGAGATTGCCAACTTGCCACAGGCTATAGAGAAACTTACTCAGACCTCATTACGTAATGTGATAGGTGAAATGGATCTAGATGACACACTTTCATCTAGAGATACAATAAACACAAAACTTCAAGAGATCTTAGACGATGCTACAAATAAGTGGGGTGTAAAAGTGAATCGTGTGGAATTACAAGATATAAACCCACCTATGGATATTCGTGAAGCTATGGAAAAGCAAATGCGTGCAGAAAGAGATAAAAGAGCAACTATTCTTGAGGCTGAAGGATTTAAACAATCAGAAGTCTTAAAAGCAGAAGGTGATCGCCAGGCTGAAATTAACCGTGCTGAAGGTGAAGCTACTGCAAGAATTACTGTAGCAAATGCAGAAGCTGAAGCCTTAAAAGTAGTCACTAAAGCCATTAAAGAGTCAAGTGGAGATCCTGTCAATTATTTAATTGCTATGAAATACCTTGAAACACTTAAAGAAATGACTTCTGGTGAGGATAATAAAGTGGTTTACGTACCTTATGAAGCAACTGGTGTATTAAGTTCCGTTGGAGGTATTAAAGATTTACTTGTAACTAAAGGGAGTTAACCTATATTTATAGGTCAACAAAATATATACCTCCTTATCTAAATCTATTAAATAATAATTAGTTTTTAGATTGATTACTACATGAATAAAATCATATACAACATCGTCTTTTTTTGCGTGTTTTTTCTTTTTATAGACTTGTACTTTTGGCAAGCACTAAAAAGCAATTTTCTATTTAACTTAAAATCTAACACCCTTTTAAAGGCTGCTTATTGGATCGTATCAATATCTACGATACCAATTATGATTTATTCAATGCTGAATTACCAGAACCCCGAATCTCCAAAGTATTTAATTATTGTAAGAGCGGTTATATTAAGTATATACCTAGCGAAATTCTTAGCTTGTATTCCATTGTTTATTGATGATATAATTAGAATTTTTAGATGGTTGTATGCAATTCTATTTCCTGCAAATGATACATCGAATGGAAATACTTCAATATCACGTTTAAACTTTTTAAAAAACCTAAGTTTTATCATTGGATCATTTGTGTTTGGAATTATGTCTTGGGGTATTATCTATGGAAGATTTAACTTCAAAAAACATAGACTCTCTATACAACTTAATAAATGGCCAAAAGAATTAGATGGTTTAAAGATTATTCATATATCTGACTTACATCTAGGGAGTTTTACGTCAACAAAACCCATTAAAGATGTTGTTGAACTTATAAATAATGAAGAACCAGATATTATTGTATTTACTGGGGATTTAATCAATAATTCATACTGGGAAGCTGATGATTTTATTTCAGATTTAGCTCAATTAAAAGCTAGACAAGGAAAATATGCCATACTCGGCAATCATGATTACGGTGATTATTTAGGAATTGATAAGAATACTCAATCAGGAATGAATAAATGGCAGTCAAATTTTAATAAAATGATTGCAATTCATGATAAAATTGGTTTTGACTTACTTTTAAATGAAAACAGAAAAATAGAAATCAATGGAAGCGCTTTTAATCTTATCGGTGTTGAAAATTGGGGCGCTGGTGGATTTGCTAAGTATGGAGATTTTAACAAATCAGTTGCCGGCTTAGACAGCAACTTAAGTAGTATATTACTATCGCACGATCCGTCTCATTGGGAACATGAAGTTATTAAGCACCCTTTTCCAATAGAACTTCAACTATCAGGGCACACTCACGGAATGCAATTTGGTATTGAACTAGGTGGTTTTAAATGGAGCCCTGCAAAATTTAGATACCCTCAGTGGGCGGGTCTATATGAAAATAAAGAGCAGAAAATATACGTAAATCGTGGCTTAGGTCATCTCGGATACGCTGGACGCGTAGGTATATACCCTGAAATATCTATTTTAAAAATATTCAGCTAATCATGGATACAAAAGTAAGTATCTATGATTCATGTAAAGACGTTCCTATTAACGAATGGGAGAACCTCTTAACACCAAATGATGTCTTTCTGTCCATAAGTTTTTTAAGTCTTATAGAAAGATATCACAAGAATGAAATTTCGCCTCACTACATTGTATTAAAAGAAAAAGATAAAGTTATAGGGATACTGTATTCCCAAACATTTAAATTGAGTAGTAGAAAACTTAAAGAATACATAAATCATGGTAATCCTGGGTTTAATTTCATTAGACTTTTAAAAACTCAATTGGCAAACTTTGTTAATCTAAAAGTGGGATTTTTAGGGAACCTATTTCTGACCAATGAAATAGGTTTTAAACTTCATCCAAATTATTCAAATAAAATTGATTTGAACAAGGTTCTTAATCAACTTCAAGACCAAAATCATAATAAACTAATTTTAATACCTCATTTTTATAAAGATAATTTTGAATTTTCAGACCAATATTTTAAGGAAATTAATGTAGAACCAGATATGCACCTTAAAATTCCAAAATCATGGCATTCATTTGAAGATTATTATGATGCAATTCAATCAAAGTATAAAAAAAGATATAGAAAAACACTTATTAACAGCAGTAGTATTAAGCGAAAAGAACTAAATCAATCAGATATAAAACAATACGCTCAAATGTTATATAAACTTTTTAACAAAGTTTATAATAAATCAAGTTTTAATACAGCAAAATTTAACACAAACATTCTTTCAGATTTAAAGGAGTTCATCCCGAACACATCAATTGTTGGTTATTTTATTGGCGATAAAATGATCGGATTTTCTTCTAATATTCTTCTTAACCATACAATGTATGCGCATTTTGTTGGATTGGATTATAAAGTAAATAATGAATTAGACCTTTATAGTAAAATGCTCTATGATAAAATTGAATATGCTATTGAAAACAAGGTTGAATTGATAAAATTTGGAAGAACTGCAAGTGAATTTAAAAGTAATTTCGGAGCTATAGCTCAATCAAATATTGGATACGTATATGATAGCTCAGGGATTTTATTGAGACTACTTAGCCCTTTACTAAAGCTTATCAAAGAAAAAAAATGGGATCAGAGAAATCCATTTAAAGAGGAAAACAAAATTTAATATATTACCTCTTACGAATCAGCAGCATCCCCAAAAAGCAAAGTGCTCCATTAACAATCAGGAGCTCAAAGCCAAAATGGAAGCCCCACCAGTCAGGTGCTTTTAATTGCAGTATATAGCTTAATATCGGAGCCAATAATACAACAGGAATAATTAAATGATCCTTGATCTTCCATTTGGTAAACAAGCCAAAAGCATACATCCCTAATAAAGGCCCGTAGGTGTAACCCGCCACCTTAAACAAGGCGGAAATGACACTCTCATCATTGATGAGCTTAAAGATCAGAATGACCAAAAACAAGATCACAGAAAACAAAATATGACTGCGTATTCTTATGCTAATTTGCTTAGAAGCTTCTTTCTTTTCAATGGCTAAGAAATCCACACAAAAGGAAGTCGTTAAAGCTGTTAAGGCAGAGTCTGCACTGGAATAAGCAGCAGCAATTAATCCAAGTAAGAAAAATAAGCCCACAACAACAGGCATGCTCTCATGCATGGCAACGGTGGCAAACAGATCATCACCTGTAGCCGAAATACCTACCTGATTGGCAAAGAGGAAAAGTAAAGCGCCAAGTCCCAAGAACAATAGATTTACAAAGACCAGAACGATGCTAAACCAAAACATATTTTTTTGAGCGTCCTTAATATTTGGACAGGATAGGTTTTTTTGCATCATATCCTGATCGAGTCCGGTCATAACAATAGCAATAAAAGCACCAGCCAAAAACTTTTTCGGGAAAAATGAATCGGAGTTTGCATCTTCCAAAAAGAACGTTTTTGAATACTCCGACAGCGAAATTTGTTCTATAGCCGTAGAAATACTAAAATTCATGGCATCAGCTACGTAATAGAAGCATAGAACAACCGCCACAATCATAAATAAAGTCTGTAAGGTGTCGGTCCAGATAATGGTTTTTATTCCCGCCTTGTGTGTGTACACCCATATTAAAGCGATGGTTAGAGCTACCGTAGCTGCAAAAGGTATATTCCAAGAATCAAAAACAAGAATCTGTAATACGTTAGCCACTAAAAACAATCTGAAAGAAGCGCCTATGGTTCTTGAAAGAAGGAAATAAAATGCGCCAGATTTATAAGACCAAAACCCAAAACGACCTTCTAAATAGGAATAGATCGATGTAAGGTTTAATTTATAGTACAAAGGCATTAAAACAGTCGCTATTACAGTATACCCTACCAAATAACCAAGAACCATTTGAAAGTAAGAAAACTGACTTGTAGCCACCCAACCGGGAACAGAAATAAAGGTAACTCCGGACAAACTCGCTCCGATCATTCCAAAAGCAACTATATACCATGGTGACTGCTTTTTCCCAACAAAAAAGCTTTCATTTCCATCATCATCAGAAGTCATTTTGGAGATAAAAATCAATAAAGCAAAATATCCGACAAGAACAGAAATAATCATTACAGGCGTCATAGAATCATTTTTAAAAAATCTAATATATAATATCCTATTGATTCTTGCTTGTAAAAAACTATTTTTGAGCTATGAATTACTCATCAAAGTTATTGGAAAAAGCTGTAGAGGAATTCGCCAAACTCCCTGGCATAGGAAAAAAAACAGCTTTACGTTTGGTTTTAAACCTTTTAAATCGAGAAGTAGATGATGTAACTCGCTTTGCAACAGCAATTACATCCCTTCGTGAGGAAATACGTTTCTGCAAAAAATGTCATAACATTTCTGATATCGAAATCTGCCAATTATGCTCTAACCCTAGTAGAGACAATTCTACATTATGTGTTGTTGAAGATATACGTGATGTTATGGCGATTGAAAACACACAACAATACAGAGGACTTTATCACGTTTTAGGAGGAGTCATTTCCCCTATGGATGGAATTGGGCCTCAGCATTTGAATATTGAATCGCT
>Ga0160422_10002238_pt1 | contig 12088 bp, 9 predicted proteins | sample Fk160mmetaG_FD_108192 | JGI IMG/M metagenome (GOLD analysis project Ga0160422, IMG submission 108192) | Marine microbial communities from the Central Pacific Ocean - Fk160115 60m metaG | ecosystem: Environmental > Aquatic > Marine > Oceanic > Photic zone | place: The Central Pacific Ocean...
CCTTTGGTAATGGATGCTTCGGAGTCCGCTTGAAAGTTGCATTTTCCGTCCGAGAAGGAGGGGAAGATCCAAAGTTGGGAGACGCATCCTTTAATCAGAAAGGTATCGATTTTGTAGGCATCTTCCAGACCCGGTAGATCCTTGGCCCGGTCGATGACGTAGGTGAGGCGTTCGAGGTGATCTTCAAAGGGAATCAATTCCTCGACCAGTTGGTCTCGTTTGTCCTCAATGCTCATGATCGGCATGCCCGCTCTTGCCGGAAAATTCGATGGGTACGTTTTCGTAGACGAATTCCATCAGTTGGAGTTGGGGGATCACCGCTTGAAGAGGGAGCAGATCGCTGATGCGTTCGGTAGAGGTAAAGAGGGAGGTGTTGCCGACGGTTTCACCGGTGGCGGTATCGGCCACGGGTTCGCAAAGGAGAGTTCTGCTGGCGTTGCCTTCCACAGGGATCTCGATCTCGATCGAGGGAGCGGGGATGCGAACGAAGTTCTCCGCATGGGCGTCGAGGACGTAAATTTGCAGAAAGCCGTCGGGATGAAGAACGAGCTCGAGGTTGTATCCGGAGCCGTGTTCTCCGACTTCCACGAGTTGCCCGCCATGAGGAGCGACGTGAACGTGATGCCCGCCGGAACCGCTTTTGCCGGAATCTCCACCGCAACCGAGGAGGAAGAGGCAGATAGTAAGAAGGAGTGAAGTTCTCATGTCCTATTTCACTATCCGCAAAGTACGATCCGATCAAGCGTAAGGGGGTGCGAATCCAATCTTTGCGCGAATCGAATTTCAGTGTGGTCAAGTCGAAGGGGAGGCTTTTTACTCCCATGCTTATGAAAGCCCAATCCCTCACCTTCATCACCGTTGCCCTAGCCGTAGGTCTGTTTCTGTCAATCGGAGCTCAGGGCAAAAAGCCAAACGTGGTCATTGTCATCACCGACGACCAAGGATACGGAGATCTCGGATGCACCGGAAATCCGGTGATTAAGACTCCGCATACCGATAAACTTGCCAACGAATCGGTCTGGTTGGACGATTATCACGTAGCCCCAACCTGTTCTCCCACGCGGGCGGCCCTGATGTCCGGTCACTGGACCAATCGGACGGGGGTTTGGCACACCATCATGGGACGCTCGATGATCCGGGCGAACGAGGGTACGCTGGGACAGTTTTTCCGGCAGAACGGCTACGAGACCGGAATGTTCGGCAAGTGGCACTTGGGTGACAACTATCCCTACCGCCCGGAGGATCGTGGCTTTTCCGAGGTCTATCGCCACGGGGGCGGGGGCGTGGGGCAAACCCCGGACGTTTGGGACAACGCCTACTTCGACGGGGGATACTTTCACAACGAAAGGATCGTACGGGCCAAGGGTTTCTGCACCGACGTCTTCTTCGAAAAGGGGAACGAATTCATCCGTCGATGCGTGAAGCAAGGAAAGCCTTTCCTCGCTTACGTGTCGACCAACGCGCCTCATGGCCCTTTTCATTGCCCTCAGAAATACCTCGATATGTACAAGGACCAATCCGATAAGATCGCCTCGTTCTTCGGGATGATCACCAACGTCGATGACAACGTCGGAAAGACGCGGGCCTTACTCAGAGAACTCGGAGTTCATGAGAATACGATCTTCATTTTCACCACGGACAACGGCACCGCCAGCGGCCAGGAGATTTTCAATGCAGGAATGCGTGGAAAGAAGGGGAGTGAATACGATGGGGGGCACCGGGTGCCTTTCTTTCTGCACTGGCCGGATGGAGGGATGGACCGCAAGCACGTGGTAAAGACACTTTGCCATGCGGTGGACGTGGCTCCGACTCTGCTTGAGCTAACTGGTTCCACGAAGCCAAAGGGATACGAGTTCGACGGTCAATCCATCGCGGCTCTGCTCAAACCGGGTGCGCAGGTCGAGTGGTCGGACCGTTTCCTGATCACCGATTCCCAACGGGTACGAGATCCGGTCAAGTGGCGCAAGTCTTCGGTTATGAGCCAGCGCTGGAGGCTGGTCAACGGACAGGAGCTTTACGATATTCAGAAGGACCCTGGGCAGGAGAAGAACCTCGCCGAGGAGAATTCCAAGCAGGTTGAAAAGATGCGGGCGTTCTACGAAAGCTGGTGGGCTGAGTTGGAGCCGACTTTTGCGGAGACCACGGAGTTGCACGTTGGGCACAAGGATCATCCGGTGGTCAGCCTGACCAGTCACGATTGGATCCAAGAGGCTGGGACGCCTTGGAATCAGGGGCATATCCGCAGTAAATCTCCCTTGCGCAAAGGCACGGAAGGGAAGCACTCGGGCCATTGGGCGCTGAAGGTTCTGAAAACTGGGAAGTATCGAATCGAGGTTCGTCGCTGGCCAAGCGAGTCGGGTAAGGCAATCAACGAAGAGCTCGAACCGGGAGGTGATGTGCCCGGGGCCAGCAAGGCTTTTCGGGCCCAGACGGGGCAGGGGATCGAAGCCCGTTCCGCAACCTTACGCTTGAACGGAAAGGATTTGCAGACCCAAGCGGTCACAGCGGGGGCCCAATCGATCGTCTTTGAAACTCGCCTCACTAAGGGGAAACACGAGCTCTCACCCTACTTTTCGGTACCCGAGGGAGAACTCGGCTGTTATTATGCCATAATATCAACCCTTTGATTGGGGAAAAACGATGAAGAAGCTGCTTCTGTTATCCGCTCTTGTACTTTGGGGAGGGAGCGTTCTCCATGCGAAACCGAACGTGGTGGTCTTTTTGACCGATGACCAGGGTTGGGGAGACCTTAGCATGAATGGTAACTCCAATTTGGAAACGCCGAATCTTGATTCCCTTGCCCGGGACGGAGCTTCCTTTGATCGTTTCTTCGTGAGCCCGGTCTGTTCGCCCACCCGTGCTGAATTTCTGACTGGCCGGCATCATGTCCGCAGCGGCGTCTACAGCACTTCCGCGGGAGGTGAGAGGATGGACCTTGACGAGACGACGGTGGCTGATTTGTTCCGCAGGGCGGGCTACGCAACCGGCGCTTTCGGGAAGTGGCACAATGGGATGCAGTATCCCTATCATCCTCTGGGACGCGGGTTCGATTATTTCTACGGTTTCTGTTCCGGGCATTGGGGACATTACTACGATGCCCTCATGGAACGAAATGGTGAACTGGTCAAGGGCAAGGGCTTTTGCGTGGATGACTTCACCACCGAGGCGATGAGCTTCATCGAACGGACGGTGGAGAGAGGTAAACCGTTTTTCGTCTACGTCCCCTACAACACTCCTCACAGTCCGATGCAGGTCCCGGATCGATGGTGGAATAAGTTCAAGGACCGGAAGCTGGAGGAGATGATGCGCAACCGTAATCCGGCAAAGGAGGATCGCCTGCATTTGCTGTCGGCTTTGGCGATGTGTGAGAACGTCGACTGGAACGTGGGAAGACTGCTCAAGGAGTTGGATCGCTTGAAGGTGGCCGAGGATACCATTGTGGTCTTTTTTCACGATAACGGTCCGAACGGCACCCGTTGGAACGGGGATATGGAGGGTCGTAAGGGTTCGACCGAAGAGGGTGGAACCCGTTCGCCTTTGCTGGTGCGCTGGCCCAAGTCGATCAGGCCTGGCACCACGATCGGCGAGATTGCTTCGGCGAGGGACTTGCTGCCCACTCTGACCGATTTGGCGGGGATTGAGGAGAGGCCCGAGAAAGCCTTGGATGGCAAAAGCCTTAAACCCTTGCTTCTCGGTTCCGCAGAGCAATGGAATTCTCGTAATTTGGTTTCCTACTGGAAGGATAAGATTGGAGTGCGGGGACCGCGTTTCCGTCTGGGCTACAAGGGCGGTTTGTTTGACATGAAGAAGGATCCGGGGCAGCGGACCGACGTTTCCCAAAAGTTTCCCAAGGTAAAGAGGGTTTTGGAGAAAAAGGCGGACCATTTCCGAAAAAACGTTCTGCCGGAATTGGGGGAGGATGAGCGACCTTTTCAAATCGGACATCCGGGGGTTTCATGGACCCAGGTTCCGGCCCGTGATGCGATTCCTCACGGGGGCATTAAGCGGTCGAACAAATTTCCCAACTGCAGTTATTTTCTCAACTGGAACAGAGAGGAGGATTTCATATCATGGCAGGTCGAGGTCGGACAGACCGGAATCTATGATGTCGAAATGTGGTACGCCTGTCCCAAGCGTGACTTGGGTGCGGAGCTGGAACTTTCCTTTCGGGGCGAGACGCTTGGAGCCAAGGTGGTTCGGGCGGTGGACCCTCCCTTGCTGACCGGGTTTGACCGCAAGCCGCGGGTCGAGGGTTACGTTAAATTCTTCGAGCCGATGAACTTGGGAAGAATACGCTTGTCCAAGGGAAAGGGCGAACTTCGTTTGCAGGCCAAAAAGATACCGGGTGAGCAGGCCTTGGAATTCCGCCTTCTGATGTTCCGGCGGGTGGAAGCGAAAAAGGGCTAAGCGGCCTGTTGGCTCTCCTGCAGAGCAAGTTGGCGTTTGAGTTCGCGAAAACTGATCATCTTACCGTTCACTTCGTCCCAAAGCCTGAACTTGATGGTTTTGAAACTGCCGAAGAAGCTAAGCTCAGGCGCCTGCTGGAAAAACGGGTCGGAGTAGTGGCAGCGTTCCAAATTGTAGTTGGGGATGAGAGGATTTAGGTGATGGATGTGGTGAAATCCGATATTCCCCGAAAACCATTGCATGATCTTAGGCAGGTTGTAATAACTGCTGCCTTCCATGGCGGCGGAGGTGTAATCCCAGTCCTTGCCTTGGGCCCAATAGGTATCCTCGAATTGATGTTGCACGTAAAATAGCCAAATGCCGCATCCGCCCGCCACCGCCATCATCGCAACCTGAATCACCAACCACGGAACGAACCCGTAAATCATGCTCATGGCCACAGACCATAGAAGCAATGCGAAGTTCATCAGATAGACGGAACGCTTTTCGCGGGGTTTGGCCTTCGAGGAGGGAATACGTTCGAGGACGAAGAAGAGAAAGAGCGGAGCGATCAGAAAGAGTACGAACGGGTTGCGCAGGAAGCGGTAACTCAGTTTGATCCATCGCGAGGAGGTAAGGTATTCCTCCACCGTAAGAGTCCAAACGTCTCCGATTCCTCTCCGATCCAAATCTCCGTTGGTGGCGTGGTGCATGGCGTGTTCCCATTTCCAGTGATGGTAGGGAGTGAAGGTGAGCATACCGGTGAAAAACCCGAGGGCGTCGTTGGCTTTCTTGGACTTGAAGAAGGAGCCGTGTCCGCAATCGTGAAAGATGATGAAGGTCCGGATTAGAAAAAGGCCGGCGAGCATGGCGGGCGGAATGCATAGCCAGAGGGAAAAATCCTTAAGGAAATAGAGCCCAATCCAAATGCCCAGTACTGGAAGCAGAGTGTTGGTCAACTGCCAAAGAGCCCGCCGGAGATCAGGTTTTTGGAATTCCGCGACGAGTTTCTTCCATTCCTTGGTCGATCGTCTGCCCGTGGAACTAGCTTTTTTTTGGTTATTTTCTTCCATCCTGCTGAAAGCAGATCAGGAAATCCGAACGAAGGCAAGGGTGGAAAAAAGCCCTTTTGGTCGAGATTTTCTGATGGGATTATTTCTTTTTTGGCATCTTTTTTCGCTGGGCCGCTTCGATTGCTTGCGTTGAAAATCCGAACTTGGCCTGACGGTCGCGTTGGTGACGCAAGCGATCGGGATCCAGGAAGACTCCGGGACGAGCCGGTCGGTGAGACTGTTCGGCGAATTCGGTCAGGCGGGCGAGGATCGCGGGTTGATACTTGGCCATGTCTCTCCCTTCGCTGGGATCCTTTTCCAAGTCGTACAACTCCCAGTCGGAATCACGCTTGGGCTGAATGGCTTTCCAATTTTTCTGCCTGACCGCCACTTGTTGGCCGTATTCCCAATAGAACATAAAGTGTTCCTCCTGAGGTCGCCCCGTCATGCCTTCCCCGAGGAGCGTGGGTGCAATGGAGATTCCGTCGACGTCGGAGGGGATGCGGGCTCCGCAGATTTCCGAGAGGGTGGGGAGGACGTCCGGTTGATAAAAGATATGATCACTGACCTGGCCCGCAGTGACGTGTCCGGGCCAACGAACAAGGAAGGGAATCTTCAAACCGCCTTGGTATAAGTTGCCCTTGCCTCCTCGGAATTCGACTCCTGTGCTAGGGCAAACGTTGGGTCCGAAGTATCCGCGGGGGTAGTCCTTGGATTTGAAGCGGTCCTGTCCGCCGTTGTCCCCGGTGAAGAAAATCACGGTGTTCTGCTCGAGGCGAAGTTCCTTGATCAAGTCCATGATTTCACCCAGCTGACGGTCTAGCATAGAGACCATGACGGCATAATTCTTGGCGTCTTGTGGGACTTTTGGATCTTTCATCCACGCTTCCTTTTGGTAGAGTTTCCAAGCGGGTTCGTCGGCAGGTACGTCGAACATGCCGTGAGGTGGCGTGAAGGGGAGGTAGCAAAAGAAGGGCTTCTTACTGTTCTCCCGAATGAATCGGACGGCTTCTTCGAAGATCGTATACTGGGCGTAGGTCTGTCCTATGCGTCCGCCGTTATTTCCGGGCAGAGGAACTTCCTCGCTGTTGCGGATGAGGTAGGGTGGATAAAAGCTGTGCGCATGAACCTGGTCGTAATAACCGAAGAAGACGTCAAAGCCGTGCTTTTCGGGAACTCCGGTGGAGTCTCTTCCACCGCACCCCCATTTTCCGAAGCCCCCGGTGGCGTAGCCTTGTTCCTTGAGAAGGGTGGCAATGGTGACCTCGTCCGCCCGTAGGGGGGTGCCCCCGTCATTGGCGCGCACCGAGGCGTTGCCAGCGTTCTTGCCGGTCATAAGGTTGCATCGCAATGGAGCGCAGACGGGAGAGGCGGCGAGGGCGTTGGTGAAACGGATTCCTTCGCTGGCAAAGCGATCGACGTTGGGCGTCTTGATGCGAAAATTACCCATGTGGGAAAGCTCATAGTATGCGAGTTCGTCCGCCATCAGGTAAATGACGTTGGGTTGGTGACCTTGGCTCCAGACGGAGGAAGCGAAGGCAGTGAGGGCGATAAGCGCGGCAAGGAATCTCATGGCAGGTGGGCTAGGCGTTGAAAATCAAAACAGGACTAAAGGATCAGCCTAGTTCAAACTTTGCGGATGTCGAGCCCATCGAACAACTTTACGGGCAATCGGAAAGAGAGAGACTGTAATTTTAAGGAAGGTTTGAGGGAAACGGACTTCGGGGCTATTAAAGAAAACGGGAGGGCACTTCACTGTGCAAATCCAGAGCGACTGCGATGTTGAGAAAAGTGAGCTCTCCCATGGTGAGGCATTTTTCAAAGCGTGGGTCATGATGCATTTTGCCCAGCTCTGCGCGCAGCCGCTTGAGCTTTTCATCACTGGAGATACGGTCATCGCACATCGATTCGCGCAGCCGGGTTATACGGGTGGGGGCGACGTTGAAGCGACGCTTGATCAGGGTTCGTTCCTCCCTCTGGTACTGGTGGCTGGTCTCGACGTTGATCAGGTTGCTGCAGAGTTTGACCACGGGAAGATTGTTTTTGAAGAATTGAGGTAGGTAGAAGGATTTTCTTCCTTCGTAGCACTGCTGATCAAAATCGATTGCCCGCACCCGGTACTGGTTCTGCTCGAAGTCCGGGGTCATTTCCACCACATAGTTGTAGGCCCGCATGTCTCCGAGGAGGCGGACAAAGCAACGCTCGTTGAACTTGATGAATTCCTTGGCCAAACGGACTTCGTTGAGGTCTTCGCGCTTGAGGTAGTTTTCGATGAAATCATCTCCGGGGACTCCGATAATGTGCTCCTCGACCAGGGTGTCCCGGTCGACGTGAAAATTAATTTCATTGGGGGAGAGCAGTTGCTCGAGTTCGAGTCCATAGATGCGGGAGGCGTCCGCTTTCTTAACGTAGAAGTAATCGTGGTTGTCATTGTACTGATTGACGATGCGGATGCGGAAGGGCTTGGTGTTTCCGAAGGTGCAGTAATCGACCCGATCGACGTAGAGGTTGTCGAGAATCTTACTGTCACCGCCTGAGCGCAAAAGAACGTAGATCCGTTTCAGTCCCTCAAAGATATCCTTACCATAATGCTGATCGTAAACCATGGTCTGCCACAGGGTATCCTCGTTCTTGTCGTTCATCAGCGGGTAGGAATCCACGCTTTGGAGAAGATTTTCGTACTCGACGGGTAGCGACATCTCGCGCTTATAGTGAGTCAGGTACTCACGCAGACGTCCGCTGATGGGGAAGAATTGCTTCTTTTGCTGGAGGTTTTCCTTGGACATATCCAGCGGTCAGTATTGACCACTCATGAATTTACCGCAAGGTTTGCTTTGCGGTCAAACGCATGGCAAAGGAGAATTTACTTGGGTTCGCCGATTTGCTGGGCCATGTAATTTTCCAACCCGACCCTTTGGATGAGGTCTAGTTGCGCTTCCGCCCAATCCACGCTTTCCTCGGATTCCACCACCATGCGTTCCATGAGTTCCCGGCTGCCGGAATCCTTATGGTCGATGCAGACCTGAATGGCTTCATTGTAGGTGTTGACCCCTTTCATTTCCATTTCCATATTTTTGGAAATCTGTTCTTCCGGGGTCTTGCAGGCATGGATTATGTCATAACGGGCAATTTCGGGGATTCCGTCAAGGTAGAGAATGCGGTCGATGACTTCCTCCGCATGTTTCATCTCTTCGATTGATTCCTCGTAATAGTGCTTGGCCAGTTTATGCAAACCCCAGCTTTCGCACATCTTGGAATGGATGAAATACTGGTTGACTGCGGTTAATTCGATGGTGAGCCCCGCATTGAGAGACTCGATTACTTCAGGTACGCCTTTCATGAACATCACAATAAGACCCCATCTTGCGAAAGACAAGAGTAGAGGGCGCGAAATTAGGCTAGGCGCACTGACACAACTTGGAAACCACGCCGCAAGCCAGACATAGCGAGCAGGGTCCGCATTGGGCTGGAAATCCAGCGAGAACGCGTTCGATCCTGCAGGAGCAGGCTCGGCAACCGGTGCCCGCCTGAGTCAGATCGTTGATCTCTTCGAGGGTTGCTGCGTTTCCCACTTCCATGGCCATTTGAATGGTGGAAGCCTTGACCTTCATACATGTGCAGATGGTGGGGTCGGACTCCGCCTTGGGAGTTTCGATGACTGGATCAACAAGGTTCACAAGAGTTGCTTCGTACATGAAGTGGTTTGAAAATACAAGGCTTTATTGAGAATGAGACTTGATCTCAATTATCAGGTTAATTATGAATGTCCTCTGACATGAATCAATTAATGAGATTTAGGACGGGTTGGCTCTTTTTTGTACAGACCCTTTTTTTTCAAACGATTTTGGGACAAGTAGACCTGGTTGAGAAAGTGAATAATCCCAACCCCGAAGGATGGGCCAACTTCGGACTGAAACTTTCCAGATCCGCCAATTTTTTAACTACAGGTTCAAGGTATGCGGATGTATCGGTAGATGGAAGCGCGATTTATGATTCGGGGAAGGCTTACGTTTTCAAGGTCGATGAGTCGAATGGTAGCGCCACTTTAATAGATAGCTTTCCTTCAAATGACCCTTATGAAGGAGGGGGTTTTGGGTATACCGTATCTTTGGATGATGGGAAATTAGTCGTGGCCTCGAAACCACAAAAATATCACTTTTACACGGCAGAGGGTTTTTATGCGGATACGAATCAATCGGCATCGGTCGAGGTATATGATGTCGATGAGAACGGTACCGCTATCTTTAACCAAACCATTCTAGCTCCGGACAACCTGAGCACTCGGGATAGCTTCGGACGGAATCTTTACCTCAATAAAGACATCTTGACGGTTCCGGGGATCGATTACAATTCTCCAACCGATTCCGATGGGAATGCCACAAGTCGAATTTACAGGTACAGATTGGAGTCCAACCAAACGGCCACTCTCATTCAAAGCCTTACATTGCAGGAAGAAATCGTCGATCACTACGGCGAAATCAACTTCTCGCAGTACGGGAATCGATTCGTGGTTGGTGATCCGTATGATAACAACGGATCCGCAGTGGATGGGAGGGTGAGCATTTACACGGTGGAGGAAGATGGAAATCTTACCCTCACTCAAAGTTTTCGAACACCCACGGACATGATGCCCGTGCAAGATCAAAAATCCAATGGGTTTGGCCGAGCTCTTGCTCAAGTGGGGAATTTCCTTGCAGTCGGGGCTTTTAAGGAATCTCTCGATTATCAATATGTAGGCGCGGTCTATCTTTATAAATTCGACCAAAATGGTGAGGCTCAGCCTTTTGCAAAAATTTTACCCAACGATTATTCTTCCGTATCAGAAAATTTAAAGTTCGGTCGTTCGATTGAGATCCAGGAAAAACCGGATGGAACCGCAACTATGTTCGTTTCAGCTTATCATGATGAAGCCGGTTCACTCTACGAGTTTAGCCTGGATAAGAATGGTTCCACGCAATTTGCCAGTAAAACTCGTCCGGTTGACGGAGTTGAGGGAGACCGATTTGGAATTTCGCTCGAAAGTTCGGGTGACTTTTTATTCGTGGGGGCTTACGAACAAAGTTATGGGGACTTAAACGAATCCGGTGCGTTTTACACTTATCGCACTCCTGAGGACAATGGAGATGCCAATAAGTCACTTTACAATCCGGTAACTCAGGAAATGGTTTCCGCTGATTTGGCCGCCAAGAGCAACACTTCTCCTTGGACAAAGCTCGATCCGGTCGACTATCCCGATTTCAATCATCCTGCCTATTACAGCACTAAGGTTCATCAAGTATTGGACAACACCGAGGGAACTCAGGTGGACGGATGGGTCCTTACGGCATTTGTGGATGGAGCAAGTAATCCTTATGAAGAAATCAATGATGATACAACGTCAGACTCCGATTTGGTTCTATACAATGAAGACACTAAGGTAGTGATTACTCCTGAAGAGATTGATGCGAAGACAACTTCTGACACTTGGATTTCTCTGAGTCCGACCAGGTATGGAGACAAATACCAGTACCCTGCTTATTACAACCTAACGGGTGGACATTACGTAGTCCAAAACAACGGGACAGTAAGAAATGGTTGGATTATCATGGAGAAAAGTTCAATTGTCACTGAAGTTGCAAAGGTATTGTTCAATCAAAGCACTGGAGAGGTTATTACCCAAACTCAGGTATTGGCAAGCGAATCCGCGACTTGGATGATGCTGGTGCCTGCTCAAGACATCGATGGAGTAAAGTATTACGTCAATAAACAAGGAGATCGGTTCCCTTATCCGGCATACTACAACTTTGACACTGGGGGTATTTTGGACAGTTCGGAAGGAGATATGGAGGACGGTTGGATCCTCACCGATCCCTCGAGCGCAGTTCTGACGTACCGAATTACACTTTCATCGTCGGATGGCGGAACAGTCACGGGTGAAGGAAATTATGAGTTGAAGTCTTCGGTTCGTTTGGCCGCGACTCCATCCGCAGGATACCTCTTCACAGGGTGGGGCGGGGAGTGGGCGGGAACTGATAATCCGGCGGTTTTCGAGGCCACCGCCGACCTTTCCGTCGAAGCGAATTTCGCCAAGGATTTGGCGGATTCGGACGGAGACGGGCTGAGCAATTATGACGAACTCGTGGTTTACGATACCAACGTAAGTTCTGTGGATACGGATGGAGACGGTCTGACAGACAAAGAAGAGTTGGACAACGGGATGAACCCCTTGACTTCCGAGAAGGATATGGTTGACAAGCTTTCCCTGATCATGGGAGCTCGAGGTGCCGAAGCTACTCCGTACACCGATGGTTGGTTTTACTTGGAGGGCAGGGGCTGGCTGTTCACCAAGAGCAACCTTTATCCTTACTTCTACGATCACGCTGCCGGAAACTGGCTCTATTTCAAGAGCGGTCATGAAATTCCAAGGTTTTACGAGTATGCAACCCAACAGTGGATCGACTTGGGTGAATCCGATTAGATTTATGAGATGCGAAGCTCTTCCGAGACTTTTCATTCAGTCCAATGGGTGCAATGTCCCTTCATTTCTGGCTTTCGCTTGATAATGAAACTTTCAGGGATTTTCCCTTTGGCCTTAAGCTCTGTCTTTTCTGCGTCTTCCATGGCGGAACCGAGTAGCCTTGAGCCCATGACTATCCTTGCAACCCGATCCG
>Ga0160422_10002239_pt1 | contig 12088 bp, 10 predicted proteins | sample Fk160mmetaG_FD_108192 | JGI IMG/M metagenome (GOLD analysis project Ga0160422, IMG submission 108192) | Marine microbial communities from the Central Pacific Ocean - Fk160115 60m metaG | ecosystem: Environmental > Aquatic > Marine > Oceanic > Photic zone | place: The Central Pacific Ocean...
CTCAACAAAGTATTAATGAAGGTATAAAATTTTCAGATTCAAAAGATTTAGTTACAACAATTCCTTTTGTTAAAAATAATGAGTTTAGATATGAGTGGTTGTTGCCATTCAATTTAACTGATTATTCTTGGTTAGTATATGTTTTGATAATAACATTAATAGTGATTTCAGTATCAAATGGAGCTAATATTACTGATGGACTTGATGGCTTAGCTGCTGGAACATCAGCAATTATTGGAATTACTCTTTCAATATTTATTTATCTATCTGGTAATGTAATTTTTTCTGATTATCTAAATATAATTTATATACCAAACATTGGTGAATTAGTTATTTTTTCTTTTTCATTTGTTGGTGCATGTATAGGTTTTATATGGTATAATTCATATCCAGCTCAAGTTTTTATGGGTGATACTGGAAGTCTATCCATAGGAGCAGTGATTGCAGTTTTAGCTGTATTAGTAAAAAAAGAACTATTAATTCCAGTCCTGTGTGGGGTGTTTCTTATTGAAAATTTATCTGTTATAATTCAAGTGCTTTATTTCAAATATACCAAAAGAAAATTTGGAAAAGGAGAAAGAATTTTTTTAATGGCACCTTTACATCATCACTACCAAAAAAAAGGAATACACGAAACAAAAATTGTAGCTAGATTTTGGATGGTTGGTATACTGCTTGCGATTTTAACTTTAGCAACACTGAAACTCAGATAGAATGATTGATTGGTTTAAAAATAACATACAAGGTGATAAGTTAATATGGCTTATTGCCATTTCTCTTTCCGCAATTTCATTATTAGCAGTATACAGTGCTACGGGTTCTCTTGCTTATCAAAAAATGGGAGGAAATACAGAGTATTATTTGTTTAAACATTTTATTTTGATTGTTCTCAGTCTTATTGCAATGTGGTTTGCGCATAAGATAGATTATAAATATTATTCTAAAATCTCACTCGTTGGATTATATATATCATTACCCTTACTTCTTTTTACGTATAAGTTTGGATTAAATATTAACGAGGCATCTAGATGGATAAATATTCCTATAATTAATCAAGCATTTCAACCTTCAGATTTAGCTAAACTTTCCTTGATAATTTATTTATCAAGTTTTTTAGCTAAAAACCAGAATTATTTGGAAAAATTTAAAACTTTAATGGTCCCTTTTATATGGATTGGGACAATATGTTTATTTATAGCCTTAACAAATTTATCAACTTCATTAATTCTTGGAGCTACCTCCATTCTTCTAATGTTTATTTCAAGAGTCAAAATTAAACATTTAGGTCTGTTGATTCTTTTTATTGTTTTTAGTGGTACGATTGCATTATTAACTGGTCAAAGAGGTAAGACTGCATATAGTAGGGCATCAAATTTTATTTATAAAAAAGAAATACCTTTCCAGTTAGAGCAAGCCTATATAGCTGTATCAACTGGAGGTTTATTCGGTAAAGGGCCAGGGCAAAGTAATCAGAAGAATTTTCTCCCACAGTCCTATTCGGATTTTATTTATGCTATTATAATTGAGGAGTATGGATTCATTATGGGTATATCAGTTATTATTCTATACCTAATATTATTATATAGGGGACTATTTATTTTTATAAAATCATCAAAACCATTTGGAGGCTTATTGAGTGCTGGTCTTAGTTTTGCATTAATAATACAAGCTATAATTAATATGTGTGTTGTAGTTGGATTGCTACCTGTTACTGGGGTTACTCTACCTCTAATAAGTATGGGCGGTACATCCCAATTATTTACTGGAATAACTTTAGGAATCATTTTAAGTGTTAGTCGTCAAAATAATTTACAAGAAAGTTATGCTTAAGGATGAAAAAAAAATAAATGTAATATTATGTGGTGGCGGTACTGGCGGTCATATATTTCCTATGATTGCAATTGCAGATGAATTGAAAAGAAGAAATAAGCAAAATAATATTTTATTTGTAGGTTCCAAAGATAGAATGGAAATGGAGATTGTTCCAAAATATAATTATCAAATTATTGGTTTGTGGATATCAGGTATAAAACGATCTTCAATGATTCTAAATATATTATTATTAGGTATGCCATTTATATTTAAAAATATATTTCTTCCCTTTAAAATTTTATTTTCAATAATCCAATCAATTTTTATACTGTTAAAATATAGACCGGATATGGTTATTGGTTTTGGCGGGTATTCATCAGGACCATTCCTATTTATATCTTCAATTTTAAAATATAAAACCGCAATTCAAGAACAAAATTCTTATCCTGGACTTACGAATAAAATATTATCTAATCGAGTCGATATGATTTTCATTGCTTATGATAATATTAAAAAATATATAAGTAATAAGTCCATATTTAACTATGGAAATCCACTTAGAAAAATGAACTTTAATAGTGATCAAAAAAATTCTTATGATTACTTTAAACTTGATAAAAATAAAAAAACAATATTAGTATTAGGAGGAAGCCTTGGAGCAAAGAGTATAAATGATGGGATTCTAAATAATTTATCTTTAATAAGAGAATCTTCTTTTCAGATTCTATGGCAAACAGGAAAATATTACTATGAAGAAATAAATTCAAATGATCCCGGAATAAATAATCTTATTATAAAACCCTTTATAAAAAGAATGGATATAGCATATAAAGTTGCAGATATTATTATATCTCGGGCTGGAGCAATAGCTATTTCTGAATTGTGCATCATTGGTAAGCCAGCAATATTAATTCCATCACCGAATGTAATAGACGATCATCAGACGAAAAACGCATCTGAAATTCAAGAAAAAGGAGGTTGTGTTATGATTAAAGATACGGACTGTAAAGATCTTATGATGAACGAAGCTATATCTCTTATTTCAAACAATAAAAAAATGAATTTGATGAAGGATTCGTTAAAAAAGTTAGGTAAGCCATTTGCCTCAAAAAATATAGTTAATAAAATATATAAGTCTTTATTATGAAAATAATTAAGAAAATTTTGATGGTGATGACTAATATTATTTTTTTTAGTTTATTAATAATTTTCTTTGGAAGTTCTGATCGGGTAATTAAAAAATATAAAATAAGTTCAGATAGCACTTTTGTTCCGAAAGATAAAATAGTGAATATTCTCGATAACTATTTTACTATAGACACCTTAAATATTAATTATAATAATATTGAGAATACACTTAAATCTAATCCTTATATCAAGGAAGCAACACTTTATAAAGATCTTATAGGTAATTTAAATGTTATTGTAAATCAGTTTCAACCAATTGCTAGAATCGTATATGAAAATAAATCAAAAAAATACTTTGATATTGATGGTGAATTATTTCCAACATCATTAAATTATTCGTACAGAGTTCCTTTAATATTTTTACCATCAAAAATTAATTTTTTAAATAACAACTTAATTAATTCTGAATTTGGATTTGACCTTTTAAATATGGTAAAGTATATTGAGAATGATAAATTTTTATCAAAAATTGTATCTGAAATTGAGGTAGATAATTATAAAAACATTATTATTCGACCTCAAATTTCAAAACAAAAAATTATTTTTGGTTATCCTGATGATTTGGTTAATAAATTCAAAAAAATTAAAATCTTTTATGAAGATATTGCGCCAGCAAAAGGTTGGAATACTTACAGTACAGTTAATGTAAAGTATAGAAACCAGATTATTTGCGATAAATAAATTAATAAATGAGCGACATTAAAAAGAAATTTTATACGGCATTAGATATTGGAACCTCTAAAATTTGTATGATTGTTGCCGAGGAAACAGATAATAATAAATTAAAAATTATTGGTTTTTCAGAAACAGAATCTGAAGGGGTCTCTGAGGGGATGATTCAAAACCTTATAAAAGCTACCACAAAAATTAAAGAAGTAATTAAAGAAGCTTCTAGAGTTTCAAATGTTCCCATAAAGTATGTTAATGTTGGTATTGCTGGTAAACATATTAAAAGTTTTAGTACTCATTTATCTATAGGTCTTCAGAATAATGAAAATGAACCTGTAGAGATTAATAGAAGTCATGTTAAAAAATTGGAGGACAGGTCAAAAAGATCAGTAATTCCAACTAATCATAAAATAATACATAGTATGCATCAAAAATTCACAATCGATGAGGATCACGAATCTGTTGATCCGATTGGTGAGTTTGGAAAAAAATTAGAGGCGGACTTTCATATAATAAGTGCAAATAAAGTTGATATAAAAATTATGGAGGAGTCGATTAAAAGGTCTGATATAATGTGTAAAAATTTAATATTGGAACCTATAGCTTCTAGTTTAGCATTACTTGATGATAATGATAAAGAAGATGGGGTATGTTTAGTTGATATTGGTGGAGGGACTACTGATATATCTATTTTTCATGATAATATAATTCGTCACACTGCTGTTATTCCATTAGGTGGAGATATTGTAACTCAGGATATTAAAGAGGGACTAGGACTACCTCGACACCATGCTGAGGCATTAAAAAAGAAATTTGGTAAAGCTCTCTATGTTAAGCGCCCGGTAAAAGAATTTGTAAAAATAAAAGGTGAGGGTCAAAGAGAGGATAAAAAAATTCCACTGGACTGGTTATATAAAATAATTGAAGCAAGAATGGAAGAAATTTTTGAAAAGGTTCATCAGGAAATTTTAAATAGTGGAATGAGTGAAAAGTTATCTGCAGGAATTGTTATTACTGGTGGTGGTTCTCAATTATTGAATTTAAAACAGCAAGTTAAATATATAACTGGATTAGACGTGAGAAAAGGTTTTCCATCATCTTATTTGACTAAATCTGAAATTGTAAACTTAGAATATCCAAAGTATTCTACTGCTGTTGGGCTTTTATTGTGGGATTTCGCAAATACTATAGGTTCTAATCATAACGTAATGAAATCGTCATCTTCATTACCTAAAGTAAATACATTTGGAAAATTAGTTACTGAAAGAATAAAAGGTTTTTTAAAAGATGATGAGTTAACAGAATTTGAAGATGAAAATTTATAAATATGTCTTTTGAGTTTGATATGCCGTCACATCACAAATCAATAATTAAAGTTATTGGAGTAGGTGGAGGTGGAAGTAATGCAGTAAACTTTATGAATTCTATTGGTATTAGAAATGTTGAATTTATAATATGTAATACTGATATTCAAGCACTTCATTCCTCATCAGTTAAAAACCAGTTACAAATTGGTATGGAGTTAACTAAGGGTCTTGGGGCAGGAGCCAATCCGGTTAAAGGTAAAGAAGCAGCATTAGAAAGTAGCCATGAGATCAGAGAATTACTCAGAAATGATGGAACAAAAATGCTTTTTATAACAGCAGGAATGGGTGGCGGTACTGGGACAGGTGCTGCACCAATAATAGCTCAAATCGCAAAAGAATTAGATATTCTTACTGTTGGAATTGTAACATTACCCTTTGAATTTGAAGGTAAAATCAAGATGGACAAGGCCCTTGCTGGTATTGATGAACTTAAGATTAGTTGTGATAGTGTTATTACTATTCTTAATCAAAGACTAATTGAAATATATGGTGAATTAAGTCAGACTAAAGCCTTTGAAAAAGCTGATAATATAATTGCAACAAGTGCAAAGTGTATTGCAGAAATTATAACTGTTCCTGGTCAGATTAATGTTGATTTTGAAGATATTAAAACTGTCATGAAAGATGCGGGATCCTCCGTACTTGGATCAGCTGAAGCTTCAGGTATTAATAGGGCTCAAGAGGCAGTAGAAAATGCAATTAATTCTCCATTACTTAATGATAAGGATATTGATGGAGCAAAAAAGATACTTTTAAATATTGTTTCAGGAGGTGGTGATAATGAATTATCAACAATTGAATTGAATACAATAACTAAATTAGTTAATAAGTCTGCATCCCCTAATGTTGAATTTATTTTTGGTACTGCAATTGACGGAGATCTTGAAGATAAGGTCAGAGTTACAATAATAGCTACTGGTTTTAATAATTTAAAAAAGAATAATTCTTTTAATCAAGAAATTGCTTTTGATGATAAAAATGAGGAAAGTCAGATAAACCTATTCGATGATAATAATATAGAATTTATTCAACCTGATGAAGTTAAAGAAAAGAATGAGGAAGTAATACACGACATAAATGATGATTATAAAGAATATGAAGATACTTTTGAATCTGAAAATATTATATCTACTAATGATAAGTCCGAAGATGTAATTATTGAAGAGTTAGATGTATTCGATCAAGATGATAATGATGATTCAAATAAGAAGAATGATTATCTTTTGAAGAGAAAAGAAAGAATTAATAATCACCAGAACAGTAATTATAAAGACGAATCTTACGAACAAAAATTGGCTATCCCTGCTTTTAAGAGAAAAAATATAGTTTTAGAAGATGAGGAGGAATCGACTTCAGACAATACTAAAACTCTTGATTTTAGTGAGGAAGATTAATAATTATTTATAAATTTACTCTCACATAAAAAAATCGGTAATGAATTTTATTGTATCATCAACATATCTTTTGAAAAATCTTAATTCAATAAGTGGTGTTATAACTTCAAATCCAGTTGTGCCAATTCTGGAAAACGTTCTTTTTGAGATTGAAAATGGAAATTTATTAATTACTGCATCTGATCTTCAAACATCTGTTTTAGTAGAACTTCAAGTAGAATCAAAAGAAGATGGGAGTGTGGCTATTCCAGCGAAAATTTTAATAGAAACTCTCAAGAATTTACCAGAGCAGCCAGTGACTTTTTCTATTGATGAACAGAATTATAATATTGAAATCAATTCAGATAATGGTAGATATAAATTAGCAGGTGAAAATTCTGCTGATTTCCCAAAAGTACCTGAGGTTAATGATGGATATTCATCTGTTTTAGATTCATCTGTTTTACATTCTGCTATATCCAACACTATTTTTTCTACAAGTACTGATGAATTGAGACCGGCAATGACTGGAGTATTTTTTAAACTTTCCTCTCAATCATGTTCATTTGTTTCAACTGATGGACACAGACTCGTTAAATATATTAGAACTGATGTGAAAGGTGATGAGGTTGAGCATGATATGATATTACCAAGAAAGTCTTTAAACCTATTAAAATCAATATTACCAACAGAAAAATCATCAGAAATAAAGTTAGAGTTTAATGCTGCAAATGCTTTTTTCTCTTATGAAAATGTTAAGATGGTATGTAGGCTTATCGATGAAAGATATCCAGATTATGAAAATGTAATTCCTGGTGATAATTCAAATATAATAACATTAGATAAATCTGATATTTTAAGCTCATTAAAAAGAATATCTATATATGCCAATAAGACAACAAATCAGGTTAGACTAAAAATTTCTGGCTCAGAGATATTAATTTCTGCAGAGGATTTAGATTTTTCAAATGAAGCTAATGAAAGGATTTCTTGTGAACATGATGGAGATGATATTGAAATTGGTTTTAATGCCAAATTTTTAATTGAGATGCTTTCAAACTTAAATTCAGAAAAGATATCATTTAAACTTTCTGAACCTAACAAAGCAGGACTTATTGTTCCAGGTGAAATAAGTGATGAGGAAGATATTACTATGCTTGTTATGCCTGTAATGTTGAATGATAATGCTTAATTTTCTATTACTTTTTTTTTTCAATATTTCAAGCATTCAAAATAATGCTATATCATTATCATCATGGGTCAGCAAAATTGATGACATTCAAGAGGTAAGAATTTATTCTGATAACTATTTTGCAGTTTCAAAGTATAATATTGAAGATAACACTTTTATAAGTGCTCATGGTGGACTTTATTTTATAGATGATAAAGGATATTATGAAGTTTTAGAATTTAATTCTATTGATTCTTCTAGAGTAGGAGATACTATTTATTATTCTGATTTTACTTTTTCTAATGAAGTTTTTGATGATGGTGATGAAGAAGTGGATGTCGTTTATTTAATAATTAATAATATTAAATATTTACCTAACGTAGGGAACTATAATGATGGTGGTTTAAATGGATCTTGGTTAATGAGTGGTATTGAGAGGAGAGGGGAGATGAGAATGAGAGATGTAAATAGGCCTCGAAAGACATTGAAAATGCTAGGAGGCGGTAGGTTTCAGTGGATAGCATACGATACTTCGAAGAAAGGCTTCTATGGTACAGGTGGTGGTACATTTACTGCAGTAGACGGAAAATATGTTGAAAACATTGAATTTTTCTCAAGGGACTCTAATACGGTTGGTAAGTCTTTGGGATTTAATTATCAAATAAAAGAAGGAGATTGGCATCATAAAGGATTTAGCTCAAAGGGAGATCCTAAATATGAAATCTGGACAAAAAGAAAACAATAATATTTGCGCATGTGGCGGAATTGGTAGACGCGCTAGGTTGAGGGCCTAGTGACTAATATTAGTCGTGGAAGTTCGAGTCTTCTCATGCGCACTATTTGAACTATCCAAAAATTGAGGATAATTTCATTGCTACAGTCATATCACCATCAATTTTCATTTTACCAGACATAAATGCATTCATTGAGCTAGTCTCTTTATTTAATAATTGAGTGAAAGTTTCATTACTAAGAGTAATAGTACAATGAGCATCCTCATTCTTATTACTTACATCAGGGGGGGTTACAGTGTCATCAACTCTTACACACCCATCATCAAATACAAACTTAACTATTGATTCCATATCCCCTGGAGATTTTTGAGCTAATTCATCGACTCTTTTTGTAATTTCATTTAGATTCATTTTTCTTTTATTTTAATTTCAAACATACTGGGCCACCACTTTCCTGTTACTAAAATTGATTCATTTTCTAAATTATAAGCAATACCATTCATAACGTCAATATTAGTATTATAGTTTTCTCTTTTTAATAATCCTTCAAGATTTATAATATTCTCAACCTCCCCAGTCTTATAATTTATAATTACAATTATATCTTTACCATAAATGTTAGCATATATTTTATCATTGATATACTCCATCTCATTTATATTTTCAACTTTACCATTATTATCATACACTTCTATGTAATTATTAATTTTAAAAGATTTTGGGTCAATAAAAAACAGTTTCTCTGTACCATCACTCATTACTAAATTGTCATCGATAGTTGTAAGTCCCCATCCCTCAGTTGAGTAATTAAATTCACCAATTAATTCTAATGTATTCTTATCTAAAATTAATCCTTTTTTACTTTTCCATGTTAACATGTATAATTTATCATTATAAACTGTAATCCCCTCGGCGAATAATTTTTTATCAATCATCAACTTATTAATAATTATATTCGATTCCATATCAACTTTTTTAATAAATGATTTACCGTATTGTCCTGAACTTTCAATTAAATATTTACTTTCATCAATTAGAAGTCCTTGTGTATAAGTCTCAGGGTCATGAGTTATAATTTTTATTAATTCATACTCTAATTCTTTTGGTTTCTGATCTGGGTATAAAAAAATATTTTTACTTTTATCTTCTACTGAACCATCATCAAAAAGAGTTCTTATTTTTATATTATATCTACCATATCTCAATAAATTATTTGTACTAATATTAATTTTATTTTTAAAATTGAATGTATCTTTATTTAATAATATAGTTGATTCTTTAATAGATTTTTCTTTTGAATCAGATATAATATTTATCCTTATAGAGTCATTCTTTTTTATTATTTCATTTGAATTTGGAGATATAATTTTTAGATATGATTTTATTCTAGGAGATTCTATCTTTTTTTCTATATCACAAGAAATTACTATCAATATTGCTATTAAATAAAAAGAAAGAGCATGTGTTTTACTTTTTTTCATCAATTATTTTTAAGCCTAATTCTGTAATATTAAATCCAATACCAATTTCCTTATTTTCATAATTTACAATTGATATTTTTCTAAGTAAATTTTTTTTAACTAAAGTTGAAAAGGATCTACTCAAAGAAGCTTTGGCTTTTTTTAAAAATTTACATTCACCTCTTATTTGACCTCTTTTATGATTTCCGTCTTTTCTTTCGTATTTTCTTTTTAAAATCTCAAAGTTTTTTCTTTCCTCACTTTTATTATGAAATATATAATTTTCAGTTTTTATAAATTTTGTTTTTGGCTTTATCTTAAAATAACTGATAACTGGTTCATAAAAATAAATATGAGCATGAGATTCTGAGTCTAACTCTATAATTCCATAATCTGAAACGGGTCTTGATATAAAATCCTTTTCTTTCTTATTTTTGTAGTCTAATAAATCATCAATAGATGAGTTGATTATATCTAAGTTACTTTTAGTTTTATTTTGATTAGTTACAAATCTTTTGATCTCGTCAGAATTAAGATCTAGATCTTCGATAGAGATATTTGATTTAATTTTAAGTAATATAAATTTTTGTAGAGATGATAAATACAATTCTATACTGTTATCGTATAAAATTATTTTTTTTATTATTAATTTCCAAAAATTGCATCACCTCCTTGGAAATCAGAAGGGTCGAAATTCCTATTTCCTCCTCTCCTTTTCTTTTGATTAATTCTGTACTGAAGAGATAGTCTAAATTCTTGTGTTCTTCTCCATGCAAATTCACCGACAGTAAAGAAGTTATCAGTTTCTTTCCCACCTCTCTCGTACCTTCTTAATCTTGATTTTGTTAGATCTCTCACCGTTAGGCTTACAGTACCTTTTTTATTTTTAAAAATGTCCTTGGATAAACTTAAATCAATGCCGTAGGAAGATAAATTCTTTCCTTGTGGTGACTCAGATGGTCCCCTATAATCAAAAGTAATTTGTCCCTCTAGTTTATTATTAAACATTTTTATATTATTACTTAATCTAGTTCTCCAGCTGTATGAACTAGAATAAAAGTTTTGGTTTTTAAATTGGCCATCTGTCTCAGACTTGAAAAAATTAAACGATCCAGTAGTCCTGAACCATTTGGTAAAATCAATAGAACCATTCATCTCAATTCCGTAGGCATTAGTAAAACCGAGGTTTACAGGTTTGAAAACTGAATATCCTGAGTCATTCACATCAAAAATTCTCTCGATCTCATCTTTTGTATATCTGTAGTAAGTACCCACATATATATTACCAGATTTAAATTCTTTTAAAAATCCAAGTTCATATGAATCAGTTAATTCTGGTTCCAGGAAAGGATTCCCTTCCCAATTAAATCTTCCGTCGCTTAAACCCCAAAATGGATTTAAATCCCAGAATCTAGGTCTTCTTAATCTCTTACTGTAACTAAGTTGAAATGAAGTATTATCAGAAAGCTCGTAAGTAAAAAATGCAGAAGGGAACCAATTTGAATATTTTAAAGTTTGTTCTTCATTGTCCTCTTCCATAATGGCATAGAAGTCTGTGTCTTCGTATCTCACACCTAGTTGGTATGAAAATTTACCAGTTTTATTACCAGCTTGTAAATAAAATGCATTAACGTCTTGATAATAATCATAAACATTAGAAAGAATTGTTCTATAGTTCGACCCAAACCACTGACCAGCATTATAGTTATTAGACATCTTGTCATAATCTCTTTTATAACCAAGTTCAATTTTGCCCTTATTATTATTAATTGGATGGGTATAATCAACTCTAATATTTTGGTCGTATCTATTTCCGTCAGATCTAGAATCTTGTATAAGATCTCTTACATTCTCTTTGTAATCACCAGTATTTTTTGAAATATTATCACTCCAAGAAAAATTAAACTTTAGATTGTGACCTTTTTTTTCAAAATTTTTAGTGTAGGAAAGGTTGTAGCTTAAATTTTCACTATCATCACTGGATGACTCTATTCTTTCGGTCCTTTGAATTTCATTAGATTGACTATCATAGTCAATATATTTATTGATTTCGTCACCATCTCTGTTACTAAATCTAGTGCCTATTGAAAAAGAGAATATATTTTTACTATTTGGAAAGAAAGAGAATCCAGCTCTTCCACCATATGATAAGCTATTGCTTGTTCTATCTCTATCAGCGTAAGATGAATAAGGGGTATCAGTAAGAAAATAATCTGAATCACGAAATCCTCCACCTTTGGTGGTTCTTTGATTTGCACTTAATGAAGCAAATACTGAAAAGTTTGATTTCCTGTAATTGAAATTTGTAGAAATA
>Ga0160422_10002240_pt1 | contig 12087 bp, 9 predicted proteins | sample Fk160mmetaG_FD_108192 | JGI IMG/M metagenome (GOLD analysis project Ga0160422, IMG submission 108192) | Marine microbial communities from the Central Pacific Ocean - Fk160115 60m metaG | ecosystem: Environmental > Aquatic > Marine > Oceanic > Photic zone | place: The Central Pacific Ocean...
CGATATCATAGCGCGTTATCGCCGGCTTTGCGGTGACGAGGTTTTTTTTCTCACTGGAGTTGACCAGCACGGCCAGAAGATGCAGCAGACCGCCGACAATGAGGGGGTCAACGTGGCCACTCTGGCGAACCGCAATACCCGTAAATTTATCGCACTTTGGGAAAAGCTCGGGGTGCACTATGACGGCTGGGCCGCCACGACCGACGACCTCCATAAGAACTGCGTCCAGAAAATCCTCTCGGCCCTGCACGATCAGGGTCAACTCTACAAGAAGGCTTACAAGGGGTTCTACTCCGTCAGACAGGAGCAATACCTGACCGAGAAGGATCGCGGTGAGGATGGACAATTCGGTGAAGAGTGGGGTGAGGTGGTCGAACTGGAGGAAGAGAACTGGTATTTCAGGCTCTCAGAGCATGCTGACTGGTTGAAAACCGCCGTTTCTGAAGGCTCGCTGGGGATCATTCCGGAGTTTCGGCGTGCCGAAGTCCTCAACGCAATCGAGCGTGCCAGTGAAACAGACCTCTGCATTTCGCGTCCCAAGGATCGCCTCCACTGGGGAATTGAACTCCCGTTTGATGCCGGGTTTGTCACTTACGTCTGGTTTGACGCGCTCATCAATTACATCTCCTTCGCTGGATACCGCAGTAACGGGACTGCCTCGCTGCCGGATTTCGAGACTCTCTGGCCTGCCAACGCCCATGTGATAGGAAAGGACATCCTCGTCCCAGCTCATGCCATCTACTGGCCCTGCATGCTACGCGCGATGGGATTCACAGACAAGCAGATGCCAACCCTCCTGGTCCACGGCTGGTGGAACATCCGGAGGAAGAGCTCGGAAGGAGAATCCGGCGGACCGGAGGAAAAAATGTCCAAGTCGCTCGGTAATGTCGTGGACCCCGCTCACTTGTGCGAGCGTTTCGGAACTGATGCCGTTCGCTATTACCTTGTCCGGGATATCGTCACCGGCAAAGATAGCGCCTTCGATCTTGAACGGCTCATCAGTCTGTTTAATTCCGAACTGGCGAACGACCTGGGCAATCTGCTGAACCGGTCCATCAACATGACCAAGCGGTTTGCCGGAGGATTACTCCCTCCAATTATTTACGATGATGATGCATGCAAGGCAGTAAGGTCTTCCCTCGATAAGACTACCAGGGACTACCGCTCAGCGATGGACTGTTATGATCTCCCCGGTGCCTTGAAGTCGATTAATGCACACGTCGTCCACTGTAATCAGTTCATAGAAAAAAATCCTCCTTTCGAGCTGAGGAAGGAAGAAGCCCAGCGTGATCGGGTTCTGGCCATCCTCTATCACCTCTGTGAGTCGTGTCTACACCTCTCGATTCTTCTTTCGCCCTTTCTACCCGAAGCATCGGACAAGATCCGCAGGCAACTGCGTGCGGAAAGCCGCTTCGAAGGTCACCTTGAGAATCTGGCATGGGGCCTCCTCGGTCCCGGGCACATGACTGGGAAAGCCAAACCTGTCTTTCCCCGTATCGTTGTCGACGAGGAGAAGGGCTGAAGAGCCCCATGGTTTTGAGCACTACCGTCCACTGAGGCTATTGATCGTCTGGAAGATCGCCGTGATCATGAGGTAGGCCATCGTTCCAATCAGAAGGGCCATCAAGATAAGAACGGCAGGCATGATCAGGGCCATGATCCGCTGAAGCGAATTGTTCAACTCCTTGTCAAAGCGAACCGCTGCTCTCTGCAGGGCCTTGTCAATCTTGCCTGTCTGCTCTCCAACTGCCACCATGTCGATCAGCAGCGAAGGGAAAATTCCGGCCCGAACCATCGACTTTGAGAGTGAGCGCCCGTCCCCAACCATCTCAATCATTTCATCCAGATGTGCCCTCTGGTGAATGTTTGGCGTCGCGTCCCTCGTCAATTGCAAAGCCCGGAGGAGAGGCAGGCCATTACCCACCAGATTAGCCATCGTCTCCAGAAACTGAACAAAGAACCTGTACTCAACAACGCGCCCGAACAATGGCAGGCGCAACTTGATCCGGTCCCAAGCTGGTTTGTTCGATTCTGCATCTTTCCACGCCTTGAACAAGATTGCCAATGCGACCAAAAGAATCAGGAGGACAGGCCAGAACTTGGAAAAGAATCCACTGAGGGCGATAAGAACCTTCGCTCCCATGGGCATCTCCGCTCCGGGCGTACTTTCAAGAAGAGCAGTCAGCTGCGGAATCAGTTTCGTTACGAAGATGATCGAGACCATGATCCCGGAGAACATGAGGAAAGCTGGATAGATCAGGGCAAGGGTTACTCGGCCCTGTAATTCCTGCAGAGTCTTGAGATAATGAGCCTGCCGTTTCAGGATGGTATCCAAGGCACCGCTTGCCTCCCCGGCTGCCGCGAGCGAGCAGTAAAGAGGTCCGAAGCTTGGGCTGACCCGGTTGAGAGCATTTGAGAAACTGTTACCGTCACGCACGATCTGGCGCAACTTCAGCGAGATCACCTTGAGGTTGCCAAGCTCCTGTCGACTTTCCATCGCCCGAAGCGCAGGTTCGAGCTGCAATCCGGCTGCGAGCATGTCACTCAGCTCTTCAGTGAACATGACCACCTCTGCTCTCTTAAGCTTGATCGGCCCTTCAGGAATCTCCTCCTTCTCAGTCGGGGATGCCTCTCCATTCTCCTTCTCCTTTCCATTTTTATTTCCCGGCCGCGGTGTCGCCTCCTTCGAGGGTGTTACGCCGGCTCCAGCATCACTTACCTTGATTGGCTGAAGCCCTTGTCGATCCATCAAGCGGAGCGCCTCCTTTCTGTCCGCCGCCTCAATCTCACCATTGGTGACCTGTCCGCGCTTGAGAGCCTTGTATGCAAAATGTGGCATGGTGTCCTATGGCGTGCGAAAGCCTACTCAGATTCTCCACCAAGGTCGGAACTGGTAACGGAAATCACTTCCTCAATGGTCGTCTGCCCCTGCATCACCTTGGTCCACCCATATTCTCTCATGGTCTCATACCCTTCCTTTATGGCCAGAGCCTTTACCTCACTGGCGGGGGCTCCTTGGGCAATAAGTTCCTGCATGGGCACCGTAAGCAGGGCGATTTCATAGATTGCGAGCCGGCCGGAGTAGCCAGTACCGCGGCAGTGATCACATCCGACTGCTTCATAGGCCGTTCCTTCAAGATCGAGCGGAATTCCCAACTCCTGCTTCTTCTCTTCGGAAAGGTTAATTGGACGGCGACACGATTCACAGAGGCGGCGGACCAGTCTTTGGGCGAGGAACGCCCTTACAGCTGCTGACAACAGGAAGGGTTCGACTCCCATATCAGTCAGACGACCAATTCCTCCGAGGGCATCATTGGTGTGAAGGGTGCTAAACACCAGGTGGCCAGTAAGTGAGGCTCGGATTGCAATCTCCGCTGTCTCAAGATCGCGAATCTCACCAATCATCACAATATCCGGATCCGCGCGAAGAATTGAGCGCAGTCCACTGGCGAACGTCAGACCGATCTCGGACTTGACGGCAATCTGCATCACCCCATCCAGCTTGTTCTCCACCGGATCCTCAATCGTCACGATTCGCGTCTCCGGGGCATTCACCTCGGAAAGGAATGAATAGAGACTTGTTGATTTTCCCGAACCGGTGGGGCCGGTGATCAGGATAATTCCGTTGGAAAGCTCGAGCAGCCTCTCAATCTTGTCCTGCACCGAAGACTCCATCGAGAGCATCCCGATATTAAACTTCTGCTGGTTCAACAGTCGGAGGCTGACGCTCTCACCCTCCACAGTCGGAACCGTGGCAACCCGGACATCAATCCCCGAGCCCTCAAAGGAAAGGTTGATACGGCCATCCTGCGGGAGACGCCGCTCCGCGATATCGAGTCGCGACATGATCTTCAGGCGGGCGATCACCGAACTCTGAAGAGCCTTGATGTTCTCTGGCACCGCAATGTCGATGAGGACACCATCAACCCTGTATCGGATCCGGAGATTATCGGACAGCGGTTCCACGTGAATATCCGTGGCCCGTTGCTCCAGGGCCTCCCTGATAATCTGATTCACAAACTTGACAACACTTGCCTCCTCATCCTCATCCTCATCGATAACACTCGCTTCATCTCCCTGCTCCAGATTCTCATAGTCCAGATCTCTGCCTTCGAGGATCTGCTCAAAGGTGTCCGCCCCGACACCGTAGAGTCGCCGCAACCCGTCATGAACCCTTCGCCGTGATGCCATCCTCCAAGTGATCGGCATTTCAACCGCCTGGACCGCCGCCTGTCGCGCGGCCAGATTAAAGGGATCATAGGTGGCAATGACCAGTCTTCGAGTCCCGTGCTCTTCACTCCCTTCGAATTCCACGGGAAGAATCCGATGCCTCAGGGCAACCTGCGGCCCACAGATCTGCCGAAGAGGCAGAGGCTCAGAAGGAGAGGGAATCTCCTCAAGCCAATGGATCCCCAGGGAATTTGAGAGGGTCCGCATATACGGCTCCTCATCGACCATCTCGGCATCAAGAATGTCATCCAGCGGACTTCGCTGCCCTGCAGCCGCAGCAACGATCACTTCCGAGAGAAGATCGATATCACTGCATCCAGTGTTCCGGGCGGGAGCGATCAGCAACTCTGTCATATCGTTTTGGCTGTGCAGATGATGCCCACGAACTCACCATATGTCACTACTTTCGGGGCTCTAATGGGCCTTTGAACTCCGCCGGGGCCCTTTTGGCCTCTCTGACTCTTTATTGTGCGGGGAAACGCCGCAAATTCCGCAAGGTTTGTGTCAGAGGCCCCCATTCGGACCTCTGCTTCTCAGCTCTCGTGGTCAGCAAGGTAGCGCTCAGCCTCGAGCGCGGCTGCACAACCTTGCCCTGCTGCGGTAATAGCCTGACGGTAATAGTGGTCTGCCACGTCACCGGCAGCAAAGAGACCTGGTGTCCGCGTGGAAGTCCGTCCCGGCGTTTGGAGGATATAGCCGTCTTCATCGAGGTCAGCAAGACCGTTAAGAAATCCACTGTTCGGAATATGTCCGATCGCGATGAATACCCCTTTGACCTGCAAAGACCCCTCCTCCCCCGTTTCCCGGTTTCGAATACTGACAGATTCCATCTTTCCATCATCACCCGGGTGATACGCCGTGAGTTCCGTGTTCCAGACGGCCTCCACCTTTTCATTAGCTAGAGCCCTTTCGGCCATGATTTTCGACGCTCGCAATTCACCGCGCCGATGAACCAGATACACCTTTGTGGCAAACTTGGTCAGAAAGGTCGCCTCCTCACAGGCAGAATCTCCTCCGCCAATGACCGCCACGGGCATATCCCGGTAGAAAGCACCGTCACAGGTCGCACAGGTGGTTAGCCCATTCTTCCCGTTCTCCTCGTTTGGCAACCCCAGCAGGCGAGGCCGAGCGCCGGTCGCCACGATGACAGTCCGGGCTTGCAAGGCCTCCTCTCCGCAGTGAATCACAAACGATCCATCCTCCCCCTTCTCCACCAGATCCACCGTCTTGTAGTCAATCCGGGCCCCAAACCGCTCAGCCTGCTGCTGCATATTGAACATCAAGGTCGGGCCATCGACCCCCTCGGGAAATCCGGGATAATTCTCTACCTCACTCGTGGTTGTTAACTGGCCCCCAATCTGGTCTCCCGCCAGAACGAGCGGTGAGAGGTTTGCCCTGGCAGTATAAATGGCGGAGGCCCATCCCGCGCAACCGGTTCCTATGATGATGACGTCTTCCATGGTGTGTTGTAATTTTTCTCGGGTGATCCGAAACCCGGGGCACTCTGATGGCGAGTGAACCGAATAACCAATCTGAAATATCCTTAATTAGCTCTTTTATCCTTCTCTTTGGCAATCCAAGAGCGATCTGCATCCGAGAGCCGACTTTCGCTAGCCCGAATGCGCTTTCCGTCAGGTTCGACAAGAATCAGTTGCCCGGCCCGGTAACGACTTAACCTCGCAAACACCTCTCGACCGTCCTCATCTGTCCACTGACGATATCCCCTTCGACTCATCGAGTTTCGCCACTCCGCGTGGAGTTCAATAGCCTTTCTCGTGTCATTCCGCACTCGGGCCTCGTAAAAATCGGAGTAGCTCTTCCTGTATCCGCGGTAGCGAGCTGCCACTTTTCCATGGGCGCTGACAAGTAAAACGGTTGGAAATCCCTGTACGTTATATTGCCGCTTGAGATCCTCCAGGTAGTTCTCCTTTCGGATTTTGTCATCCATTGCGGAGCGTCCCTGGTCTCTGCTCTCTCCCTTGACATTAAAATCCAACCGCAGACGCACCACGGCATCACCGGCCCACTCGCCAAACGAACCCCGAGAAAACACTTCCTTGTCAAGCGATCTGCAAAGCGGACTGAACTGGGTATTGGTGAACCATATGAGCAGGGGTTTACCGGCGCGCATCGCCGATCTCCGAGCTTCGGTGTAACTTACATACCATGGGCCCTCCCGTCCCGTTTCCAGCATCACATCCTCCATGCCCTCCATGCTGCTTTCGGGGTTGTCAGGATCCGTCCACACGAGGTCCTCTTCTCTGGCCCTGATGCGATCCGTGTCCTCCTCGTTCAAGTCCGAAGGACCGTCGAGGGTCACCCTCGCCCCGGATTCTCCCGACTGCCCTCCGGCACGCAGAAAGGAGGGAACCCGAAGTGCATCCGGTGAATTCATCCCCGGTCTCAGGCCAGCCAGCCTCTCAATTCTGCTGCAAGAGCCCGCCACCACTGCGAATCCAGCTCCCAGCAAAAATATAACCTTCGCAGTCACATCTCAAGACTACCGCCAAACTGAGATCAATCAAGCCAGCCAATTGTCATTGCTCCCAGCATTCCCGCCCGTAGAATCCCGCTGAGCAATGGCCCGGACACGCTTCTTTCTTCTACTTATTCTCTTCTTACTGTGTGGAATCGGGAGCGCTGCGGCTGCCGGCGGCAAGGAAGCCGCCTACCCCAAGGGCGGCAAATGGGATCTCCGTAAGGAACAGCACGCTCATTTCCCTCTTCCACTGCCAGCATACACCGACCCTGAGCACGCGGCCTTCGAGGGAGAGGAGGGCACCCTCTGGGATAAGTTGAGGAAAAGAGCCGTCGCCCAGAATCACTTCAACCTGATAGCCACCATAATTTTCGCCTGCGCCATTCTCCATACCTTTCTCTCCGGAGTGTTTACGGAAATGGCCCACGCCCACGAGGACAGGCACCGTAAGATCATCGAGCAAAAAAAACGAAGGGCAGTGGACAAACCGGAGGATGACGCCAAGGATGATGTCTCCTTTCGGGCATGGTTCTTTCACACCCTCGGTGAGGTTGAAGCTGTCTTCGGCATCTGGGTCATCGCACTTGCTGGAGCGGTAGTGTGGTGCCATGGAATCGTTCCCGGGGAGGGATTCATGCATGGGGTCAGCGAGCTCCAGAATTACCTCGGCCATGATGTAAATTACACGGAACCTCTCTTCGTGGTTGTCATCATGGCCATTGCCGCCACCAGGCCCATCATCCGTCTCTCTGAGGCCTGCGTGAACAGGGTCGCTCAGCTCTTTGGTGGAACCCCTGCTGCCTGGTGGTTCTCAACTCTGACCCTCACTCCACTCCTTGGATCGTTCATCACCGAGCCAGCCGCCATGACCATTGCAGCCCTGTTGCTGGCAAAGCGATTCTATTCCCTCACCCCGAGCCCGACCTTTGCCTACGCCACCCTGGGACTCCTGTTTGTGAATGTCTCGGTTGGAGGCACCTTGACTCACTTCGCTGCTCCCCCGGTTCTGATGGTCGCAGAACGCTGGGACTGGGGCATGGGATTCATGCTCACTCAGTTCGGATGGAAGGCCGTTATTGGAATTCTTGTCTCCAACGTCCTCTACTTTGCCATCTTTCGTCGGCGCTTTTCCGAGCTCAACGTGCCCGCAACACGCCATGACCCCAATCAGCCGCCACTCTGGGAAGAGCGGGAGGATGCAATTCCACCACTCGTCACCGCCATTCACATCCTGTTCCTCGGGTGGACAGTCTTTATGGCGCACTACCCACCACTCTTCCTTGGCGGATTCCTGATCCTGCTTGGGTTCACGGAAGGAACTGGCCACCATCAGAATGACGTCAAGATGCGCACCCCCCTTCTGGTAGGCTTCTTTCTTGCCGGACTGGTGATCCATGGAGGATGCCAGGGATGGTGGATTGAGCTTCTTCTAACCACCTTTGACAACGAGTGGATCCTCATGATCGGCGCGACTATTCTGACGGCCTTCAACGACAATGCCGCCGTTACCTATCTAGCCTCACAAGCGCCTCAACTAGCAGATGCCGCGAAGTATGCGGTCGTCGCCGGGGCCGTCACCGGCGGCGGACTCACCGTCATAGCCAACGCCCCGAATCCAGCCGGTCAGGCGATTCTCAGTCGCTTCTTCAAAGGAGGGGTTTCACCTGCCAAGCTCGCTCTCTCCGCCCTCGTTCCCACAATCATCGTTGGAGCTGCCTACATGCTCCTATAGCCTGCCATGTTCACCGGCCTCATAGAATCAACCGGGCGGACGGTCTGCCTCGAAGAACGCGGAGATCAGGCTCGCCTCACTCTCGAGGTCCCGTTTTCCACCCAAGTCTCTCTTGGCGATAGCATCGCGGTCAACGGCTGCTGCCTTACGGTGGCAGAGCAGGAAGGAGAGACCCTTTCTTTCGACATCCTGACCCAGACTCTCAATGTTACCTCGCTTGGATCTCTTGGACCCGGTGCCCTCGTCAACCTCGAGCGAGCCCTTCGTGCCAGTGATCGCCTTGGCGGGCATTTCGTCCAGGGACACGTCGATGCCACCGGGGTCATTAAGGACCTCTCTCCGCAAGGACAAGACCATCGCTACGAAGTGAGTCTCCCCCCCGAAATCACTCGCTACTGCATTTCAAGGGGTTCTCTCGCAGTGGACGGCGTCTCACTAACAATCGCGGAAATCTTCGATGACTCAGTCCTTTTCTGGATCACACCCCATACCTTCCGGGCTACCAATCTTAAGTCATCCCAATCAGGACAGAGGGTGAATCTTGAAGCTGATCTTCTCGCGAAATACGTCGAGCGCCTCGCGGAAGTGTAGCCCGCACTTCCTTCCCATCTGGCCTAATGTGGAGCCAGTAACTCGAAAGGCCATAAGGGTATGTTCCGTAGAATCCAGAACCCAAGTATCAACCCAAGAATTAGCCATGAAAGGCTTCCGGGCAACCGTACGCGTGGACCACGGTAACTTGCACCCTTCATCCATGCCGTTCCTTCGATAGCGACTCCCGCGGCTAAAAAGGGCAGCAGCATAACCAGCAGGGCATTTTTCCTGAACGCCTCACCAATCCTAAAGTTGGCCAGCGCATGTCCCGCCCGCGTACCTCCACACCCGGGACAATGGAGTCCTGTTGCCTTGTTAAACGAACAGGGGGGCAAGAAACTACTCCCGTCCGCAGGATCATTTCCCCTCAGATAAAACAATACCAGTAGGCTCGCCAATCCAGCAGCCGCGAGAAGGGACATCCGCGCTTTCACAGGGCCACAATCCCTAATGCTACGAGAGCCAAATATAGCAGAACAGCGGCCAGCCCTGTAGTAAACGCAATCCATGTCCAAGTCTTCGCTTTGCGAGAGGCTTCCATCGCACCTCGAATATCACCCCGGGCTACAAGGCCTTCAACCTTCGCCGCGTAGACGATACCTGGAATACCAAACGGCCAGCAGCAGAAGATTGTGACAAGGATCGATTGGACAAGATAGTTTGGGATCTGCTCATCGGGTATTGTTCCACCACTCATTCCCGTGCCCCCGATGCCAGCCTGCGGAATCTGGCTGCCCCCCGGTGGTTGTTGCGCCGGACGGTTTGAGGTCACTGAATCTTCTCCGGAATGACCCATGACCTCACCTGCCGGAAGCCAATCAGGCATCCCTTCTCGCCAGACCAGATCAGTTTGGGCAATCTCTCCGGTGACCAGCATACTTCTCAAGGATGCCTCACTGATTGGACCCTGCCGTTCTCCGTTCTTTGCGTAATACCAGTCCATCTTGCGAAATAATGCCTTGCTTCCTGGAGATTTACCCCGATTGCCCTCTCGATCAATCCTTTAGAGCCGTCGCGTCTCGCACCTCCTGACCGAACACCACAGGCGTCGAAGGAAAATGCCACAACCGTGAACAACCTCTGCCAATAGAATGCCTCCTATCCAAAGAAACCGCTGAGTAATGCCAACAATAGAATGGCCAACCCGGTATAACCAGTCGCCAGCCCTGCCACCGCCATCCCCTCTCCTGTCTGCTGGCCAGGCGCCGCCTTGATTTCCGCCTTGGCGAGGTGGCCGAAAATAACGGCGGCCAGAGACGGAATTCCAAACAGGCAACATGAGAACATTCCGACGCATCCACAAACCAGACTCACAATGGCCTTGGGGTTCGTTGGAATCTTTTTTGGTTCCGACGGAAGACTTGAGATTACTTCCACGGCCGTTGCAGGCGTAACAACGTTTGCAGGACTTGGTGACGAGAACGAGGCCTCCGCAGGACTGGCACCACCGTGATCGGGAGTGTTGAACTCCCGCACCTCACTTGAAGGGATCCAATCATTCATTCCCTCGCGCCAGACGAGGTCGACTCCTGCTACCTCCCCCGACACAACCATGCTCTTGAGATGGGACCTGCTGACCGGCCCTTTTTTCTCATTATTCTTCGCATAGAACCACTCCTCGGACAGTTGAGATGAGACGCTCTCCGGGCGGGTTACCGGCGTAACCACAGTTGCAGGACTCGGTGAAGGAGGGGAGGCCTCCGCAGGATTGGCAGCACCAAGATCAGGAGTGTCGAAGTCCCGCACCTCACGGGCGGGAATCCAATCTCCCATTCCTTCACACCAGACAAGATCGTCGCCAGCCACCTCCCCGGAGACGACCATGCTCCTCAGTTGGGACCCACTGACCGGCCCCTTTTTCTCATCATTTTTGGCGTAGAACCATTCCATTGGATCAGGGCTTTATTGCGGATGAATTGCTCATTGGTTCTAGAACCTATCTCGACGTCTACGCTACAAGACGGTTCATCTTCCACTATCCTCCCCTGTCGCGCCAGAGAGACAAGAAGATATGGTCCTGTGCCTCGCCAGGCTGTCACCACGTTCCCTTTTCCCCTCCTTGGTGAGATCAGCGGGCCTTGAGATCGATCGTTCCGCTGAGCTGGAGGGCATTCTTACCGAAATCCCCACCAGCAAAGGCCAGGGCAGACTCGGCGAGGAAATGGCCCTCGGAGCTATAGGTCCGGACGGCGCATTCCTCGAGCACTCCTTCAGCCGCACTATCCTCCTTGGTTCCCATGCGAACAAAGACTCTTCCCTTTCCCTCATGCCGATCGGCCAGCCTTCCAATCAGAGCAGTGAGATCTATCCCAACCTCAATCACACTTTCGTCTCCGGGTCCAGCCAAGGGCACATGTCCAGCATTTGCCCTCCCGAAGAGCGGCCATCCATTGAATGCCTCTGGAGCGAATTCATGCGACGGGGAGTTTGCGTCCTCCTCATCAGACACCCCGATCACCATCCGAAGATCCGTTCGGTCAGTGCAGGAGAATTTCACTCTCAGAGTATGGCGCGGAATGTAGCGGGTCACCTCCGCTCGCCCGAGGTAATTCCCGCGTTTCCACGTTGGGTCGATCATCGCCGAGTACAAAAGGAAAATCTTCCCGTCCGTGGACCACTTCGGGCCCCACGAATTCACCACGATATAAGCACCCCGCTCCCAATCTGCGAGGGTCACCCGGCCATCTCCATTCACATCCACCTCATTGGTGATTTTCCCATCGCCATTCACATCATACCCAATCTTGTCATCGTATCCCACGCAGGTGATGCCATGACCGTATCCGCTGGGTCCCCAACGGGTCCACAGATCCTCTCCTGCTCCATAATCACCATCCGGAATAGTAACCGTGACTTTCTTCATTTCCCCCATACGCCCATCGAGAGCGAAAAGACCCCCAACGGCCTTCCCGCCCTTTGAGGACTGATTCCGGTCGAAGAGCCAGCCTCGAGCCTCATTGAGCTGAGCCAACGAATGAGCCGGCGAGTAACGATATCCGGAAATCCGATATTCCATCGCTTCCCTCCAGATGGCATAGCCATTAGGCCAGAC
>Ga0160422_10002243_pt1 | contig 12082 bp, 13 predicted proteins | sample Fk160mmetaG_FD_108192 | JGI IMG/M metagenome (GOLD analysis project Ga0160422, IMG submission 108192) | Marine microbial communities from the Central Pacific Ocean - Fk160115 60m metaG | ecosystem: Environmental > Aquatic > Marine > Oceanic > Photic zone | place: The Central Pacific Ocean...
CCCTCAATTGTGTCTGTTTCATCCATTATTTCATATCCCAGTAAAGTTTCAATAATGTCCTCCATTGTCACTATTCCTTTAACTTCTTTTTTCTTATCAATTATTAATGAAATATGCTCTCTTTCTTTGATAAGTTTATCAAAAATATATGGGATCTTTGATTCAGTACTGAAAACAATAAGTTTTCTTGACACTGAACAAAGTGTTGCTTGATTATTTTGATTAATTATTTCCTCAAGTATTTTATCCTTTAAAACATAGCCCACTATATTCTCTTTTGTATTATCATAAATTGGAATTCTCGAAAAAGTAAATTGATCAGTGTTTTTAAAATATTCTTCAACAGTTAAATTTTGATTAGCAGTTTCCATAACAGAAAAAGGAGTCATTATCTCTTTTGCTTTTACCTTTTTTAATTTAACCATATTTTTTATTAGATCAGACTCGTTTTCTTCAATAACTCCTTCTTCTTCTGCTATATCAGCAATAGCATTTATGTCCTCACGGTTAAATGATTTTTTCTTTTTTCCAGACCCTGTTATTTTCGTAAATATTTTTAAAATAAATAAGAATCCAGTATACCTAAAAACAGGGATTATTGAGTTTAATACAATTGTAGAGGGCTTAGCAAGTGATTGCCAATATTTTGCACCAAGAGTTTTTGGAATTATTTCTGACACTAAAAGAACAAGTATTGTCATAATTGATGATATAATACCTACTAGTAGTTCTTCAGTTAACTCTAAATTAAAAAACATGTAATAAGCTTCTGAATATTTTTCCGAATAAACATATTTAGCTTGAACACCTACTAATATTGCCCCTACTGTATGGGCTATAGTATTTAATGTTAAAATTATAATAAGTGGTTCGTCAATATTATCCTTTAAATATTGAAGTTTTTCAGAAAAACTCCTTTCTTGTTTGGCTTTAAGTTTAATAAAGGTTTTGTTAATACTTAATAAAACTGCTTCAAGTATTGAACACACAAAAGAAATAAAAATGGTGCTTATTGCGTAAACAAGTAGGAGTTTCAAATTATTTTTAAAAGTTTATATCTAATTTATAAAAATATAAATTTTTAATTAGTTGTTTTTTAGTCCAAAACATATACAATTCAAGTCTTTTAGTTAGAAAAATAATTTACCAACCAAATAATTATTACTATGTCAATAGCAATGGCAATAACAATTATTAGTTTTTTGTTTACTTTGAATTTTTCTTTGAAGAAATTAATCATAATATAAAATTAAGTAACTTGAAAATTAATTACTAAGAATGACTGAAAAAGTTATTGTCTCTATGGCTCAAATATCTCCAGTTTGGTTGGATAAAAAAGCCACTTTAAAAAAAGTTGAAAGTTCAATAAATCAAGCTTCAAAAGATAAATCAGACCTAGTTGTTTTTGGAGAAAGTTTAGTTCCTGGATATCCTTTTTGGTTAGCTTTAACAGAAGGTGCAAAATGGGATTTAAAAATCAATAAAGAGCTTCACTCACACTATTTAAAGAATTCAGTTAATATTGAAAATGGAGATTTAGATGAAATATGCGGTATTGCAAAAAAGTTAAAAATTGCAGTATATCTTGGAATTGTTGAGCGAGCTGCTGATAGAGGTGGACATAGTCTGTATTGTTCACTCATTTATATAAATAAGTCTGGAAAAATTTGTTCTGTTCACAGGAAGCTTCAGCCAACATATGATGAAAGGCTAACATGGGCACAAGGTGATGGAAATGGGCTTAAAGTACATGATTTGAATGGATTTAAACTTGGTGGGCTAAATTGTTGGGAAAATTGGATGCCCTTACCAAGAACTGCTCTTTATGGTCAAGGTGAAAACCTACATATTGCCGTTTGGCCAGGAAGTGATCACAACACAAAAGACATAACACGATTTATTGCTAGAGAATCCAGATCGTTTGTAGTTTCTGTCTCATGTTTAATGAAAAAAAGTTATTTCCCGTTAAATACACCTTACATTGAAGAAATTTTAAAAAACTCACCTCAAAACCTTGCAAATGGGGGTTCTGGAATTGCTGGTCCTGATGGAGAGTGGATAATAGAACCAATTATCGACCAAGAAGGTGTTTTTTCATGTGAACTGAATCTAAATCGTGTATTTGAAGAAAGGCAGAATTTTGATTCAGTTGGCCATTATTCAAGACCAGATGTTACTCAGCTAATAGTTAATAAAGACAGACAGACATCTGTAAAGTTAGTTTCAAATAAGAATTCAAAAAATGAGTAGAAATAGAATTAAGCCTGTTAAACAAATATATGATCATTATACAAAGGAGGACTTTTCTGTTTGGAAATTACTTTATGAAACTCAGATTGATTCATTAGATGGAATTGTAGCAGAGGAGTTTTTGAAAGGTCTTGAAATATTAGATTTTAACTCTAAAAAAATTCCTGATTTCAAAAAGGTTAACGAAAAGTTAGATATTATAAGTGGATGGGGGATTAAGACTGTTCCTAATATTGCTCAACCAAAAGAATTTTTCACTTATCTAGCTAATAAAAAATTTACCTCAACCTGCTGGTTGAGATCAATGGAAGAAATTGATTATTTAGAAGAACCTGATATGTTTCATGATGTTTTTGCACACGTTCCTATGTTGACGGATATTGATTACACTAACTTTTTTCAAAATATTGGGCAACTAGCCCTAGAAGTAATTAATGATGAGGAAAAGCTAAAGAAACTTCAAAGATTATACTGGTTTACAATAGAATTTGGATTAATGGAAACATCCAAAGGAAACAAAATTTACGGGGCAGGAATTATTTCATCAAAAAATGAAATGAAAAATGCTTTTTCAAATAATTCAATTAAAACAAACTTTAATGTTGTTGAAATTATGAATCAGGATTTTAGAATAGACATTGTACAAGAAAAATATTTCGTTATTAAATCTTTTAATCAATTAGCAGATTCATTAGATGATGTAAGACATGAATTATTTGAAAATTAATTAATCTTTAAAAACAATTAATTAAATTGTTTTTAACTTTGAGAAGCAAATCATTAAAATTAAAACAACAACTATGAAAAATTTTTTATTATTCCTATTTACAATCACAATTCTTTCATCTTGTGTTAATGAACCAAAATCAATTGGAATGACAAATTGGTCTGATGACGGAAAAGAATATAAGTTCCATTTAGGCACCGAAGATGCAATCGATGTAGTCAGAAAATATGATGAATTACTTACAGCTAAAGACTGGTCTGGGGCTTTAGAGCTTTTTGCTGATACCGCCACCGTAACTTTTCATAATGGTAGAAAGGTCACTCCATCAAACATGCTTGAAATGGCAAGGGTTAGAGACTCAAATTTCGTTGCAAACAATGTCGACTATTCATGGACTTTACAAGGTGCTTTTTCAGTTGACTTAGACCCCAGTAGAGGAGGTGAACATGTTAACGCTAATTATTTAATGAATTATAATGATGGTGAAGAAAAAGCTGCTGTAAACGCCATTTTAAGATTTTATATTGTTGAAGATAAAATTGTTTGGATAAATCAATTTAATCAAACTGTTGCGGAAAACTAAACTGCCTAATACAATTGTAAAAACCCCTCATTCAACATGGAGGGTTAAAAATCAAAATATATTTCAGTAAATGGTTCGTTGTCAAGAGTGAAATGCCACCATTCCTTTGAATAAGGCTTGAAACCATTTTTAACCATTATATTTTGTAACAATCTTCTATTTTCTCTTTGTAAATAGCTAATGCTGTCATAATTAATCCATGAATTAACGCCAAAGTAATCCCATTCACTGCCCATATCCAGTTCTTGACCATAATTTAAACTATCAATTCTTATTAATGTTACATCAACTGTACTTCCTCTGCTATGCCCCGATCTTTTAGCTATATATCCTTCCTCAATAAGCTTATCTTTTCTGACCATCGGGTAATACTTTTCTTTATTGATTGTATCGCTAAGTATTTTGGCCCATCTTATAAAGTGATTTACTGCTTTTTGGGGCCTATATCCATCATAAATCTTTAGTCCAAGGTTTTGTTTGTTTAGCTCACTTTGAACTTTTTTTAAAGCATTAACTGTTTCTAATGTTAAAACAATTTTAGGATCACTATATCCATCAATAATTTCTCCTACAAAGTTTTCAGTTGTTGAATACCTTAATTCAATTAATAATGACGGTATTGATTCCTCAAGGCTTACAAAGCCTTTAGGAATTGATTTGTTGTTACATGAAATAAAAGCAAAAAAAAGGACAAAACAGTATTTTTTCATTTATTAGATTCTTTAGCTCTTAAAATGACTTCTGCAAAGAACAGTGTACAAACAATTGGAAACAAACAATTTGTGTTCAAGTATTGATCAATAATTCTAAATTTCATCAATAGCATGAAAACAGCTAAAGGAATGTTTAAATAAAATCCAATTTTTACCAAATTTCGGATCATGAATTTAAAGTTAAAATATAATGATATAACAAATTACATTTTTTAATTTTATGTTTACATGTAAGATATAATTTTTGTCTCAATTGCTGAATTACATTTACAATTTGATAACAAAGAAAGGTTTGTTAATGATTTCGTTCTAGCATTGAACAAAGTAGTTAACGCAGATAGATTTGAAAAAAACTAAAGAAAAGGAACATTACCTTAAAGAAATTTATAAGCTAGTAGAGTTAAACGAAAAAGTTTCTGTTAGCAAATTAAGTTTAAAGCTAGGTGTTTCGAAATCTTCTGTTTCAAATATGTTAAAAAAATTGGTAAGTATGGAGCTGGTTAGCACTGCACCATACAAACCTATTCTTCTCACAAAAAAAGGCAATAAACTGTCTAAAAAAATTGTCGCCAAACATAGGCTTATTGAATCATTTCTTGTTGATGTTATGGGATTTAAGTCAAACGAAGTTCATGAAATAGCAGAGGAAATAGAACATATTAACTCACCTGATTTTTTTAGAAAAGTTAAATTAATGGTAAATGTGAAAACTGTTGATCCTCACGGGTCTTCTATACCAGACGTGGATTTTTAATCCTCATATCTTCCTGGAGCCATAATAGAGCTCATAAAATCAAAAACAGATTTAGGTACAATTTTTAAAAAAAACACTATTACTTTCCATGTTTTAGTTGGAACAACAATTTTCTTACCTTTTAACATGCCATCAACACCTTCGACAGCAATTCTTTTTGAAGATTTCTTTAAAAACTTAGGAACTCTATCCATTTCATTTTGTACTCCACTTGCAGTATGAAAATTAGTCACTGTATATCCAGGACATAATGCTGTACATGTAATTCCGATTCTATTATAACTTAAATTCAAAGCTTCACTAAACCTATTCATGAATGTTTTTACTGGACCGTAAAGAACTTGAATTTTTGAGGGTGGAGCATAAGCAGCAACAGAAGAGACTATCATAATTTTTCCATCCTTATTTAGAATCATATCATTTATAAATATTTTGGTCAATGAAATAACAGAAGTTGAAAGAACTCTTAAAAACCTCTCTTCATCTTCCATTGGTGTTTTTTCAAAAGAATTGGGTAATGCAAACCCAGCATTGTTTACTAGAACATTTATAGTATAATTTTTTGACTTACAATAATTATAAATTTTTTTTGGAGATTCAATCTTTGATAAATCACAACTTATGTAATCACATTTTATTTTATAGTCGTCGCTTAATTCTAATGAAATATCCTTTAGCTTTTGTTCATTTCTAGCAATTAATATTAAATTATGCTTTTTAGAGGCTAAGTATTTTGAAATTTCAAGACCAATTCCTGAACTGGCGCCTGTAACAAGAGAGTGATTTTCTTTCACAATTAAATATAAAACCCCCAGAAATTACTGAGGGTCTATCTTTTTAAAACAACTTTTACCATTGCATTACCATAAGTCTCATGAACTTAGTTTCAACCTCTCTAAAATCAAGATCAATGTTTTCCATCATTTTTTCTCTTTCTTTCATCATCTTCGGATTATCTTCTCTAAATTTTCTGCTTTTTGCCCATCCAGTTACATAATCCTCATAGTTTGCATAGCCTTGGACTATCCAAGTGTTTCCATCCGATGAAGGTCCACCAACAGTAATGCCGCCAGTCATCCAACTAACATCATTTCTAGGATATTTAGTTCTCATTGTATTTTGCATTTCAAGCCATTTATTATTCTCCTCCCAGCTATTTGTATCAAAAATTGTGACTACTTGAAATGGCAAATTATCTGGACCAAATTTTAAAAATCTCCATCCATTTCCTGAGAAAACCGTGTCATCTATATAGTTGTTTACTTTTGAAGCAAATAATTGCCAAGCCATATTCTGGAAATCTGGGGTATAGATTTTAGCCATTGCCTCAGACTCGCCATTAAATATTATTTCGTGAGTGAAGTTTAAATCAGCAGGAGTAAACATAACTGAATAAAGAGTTACTGTAACTCCTTCAATAGGGTTTTCACTGAAATAGTCATTCATTACCTTTATAAGAGCTTCTTCATTTTGTGGTGAAACCTTGATTCCGTAGGCAGACCATCTTTGTGAATAAGATAGTGCAACAAAGAGCAACAGAGTGATCGATAATATTTTTTTCATTAATTAATTATTTTGGTTAGTACATATAAGTTAAGAATTTTTTTGTGAGAGAAATTGATTTGTTATGAATTTCTAATGGCATAAAGCTTGATTGAAAATTAAATGTGTCTGAAACATTCAAAAAAGAGCTTCATCTTGAAATAAAAAAATATTATTACAAAGCATTTAGGCGAAGAGGAAAATCTTTACAGACCTTGGAGCTAATTCAAGAATGTTCCGAAGATCAGTTTAAACTATTTATCAACCAAACAGCTAAACTCATTAAAAAATCATTAAAAATTAATGATGAAATTAAAATATATAAACTCCTTCTTGAATTTAAAAAAATTGAGGGATGTAATAAAAAAATTATGAAATTGATAATTACTGAAATTATAAATGCTAATTCAACAAAAAATTACAATTTTAAAAAGCATAAAGACCTATTCATTTTTGAAGAGTAGTAAAAATGTTAAATTTGTGCTGTGTTTCGACTAACCTCACTACAATGGAAATCATTTTTTAGATCTGCGTCTGTTGCCAGTAGCTTGTTTTCTAAAATCATTATGTTTTTTTGGATAGTTTACGCTACTATGATGAGCCTTGCTCTCGGATTCATACATGGCGTTGGCGGAAGTGTAGTTGATCCTGAGGGAGATAGATATCCAGATCCTTTTTCTTGGATTAATGAAGAAATATTTTACCTCTTGGGATATTTAATAATTTTCAGATATATATTTCAGAAAATACCAGTTTTAAATATCAGAGCTCTTTTACTTACTCCTCTAAAAAAATCTAAAGTGATTCGTTATGCAATGAATCAAACCTTTTTTTCAATGTTTAATTTAATTGCTGTTTTTTATTTAATACCATTTTCCTTATTTCTTATTTCTGAGCCTGAAAATGGAAACTTTGAATTGCTAAATATTGCAATGTGGAATATCTCAATATTTGCACTTGTGTATACAACTAATTTTACTAACATACTACTAAATAAAAAAGATCGCCTTGTTATAGGTATTGGAATTTTATTGGCTTCTATTAAGGGTCTTGAGTATTTTGGAATTTTAGATTTCTCAATCTACTCAAAAATTATTTTTAATTCATTTTATGAAACACCAATTTTTGTAATAATTCCACTTATTATGTTAGCATATACATATTTAAGTGTTCACAGGTATTTTACCAATAACTTATCAATTGATACCGGTTTGAATGTGGAGGTGAAAGAAGCAAAAATGAATAATTTCAACTGGCTAGATAGCTTGGGAAATATGTCAGTTTTTTTAAAAAATGATTTAAGATTAATAATGAGAACTAAAAGAGCTAGATCAGCTACAATTATGGGGGCTTTCTTTGTTTTATATGGTTTTATTTTTATCGGAGCAGATGAACTATATGGAGATACCGGTGTCTTTTTTGGCTTGCTTTTCTCTACAGGAGGATTCATGATGACATTTTGTGGTATGGTACCTAGCTGGGATAGTAAACATTATCCATTAATGATGTGTCAAAATATTACTTATTTGGACTATTTAAAATCAAAGTGGTATTTAGGATTAATTGGCACTCTTTTAATGACAATTTTAGCTTCAATTATTTACTCATATTTTGGATTATTTTATATTGTTGCGGTGATTTGCTCAGGACTTTATAACATTGGTCTTAATTCTTTCTTTACTCTTTGGTCGGGCGCTTTTAATCGAATGTCTATTGACTTAGATTCAAACAAAAATGCTTTTGGAGATAAAAAAGCTTTTAACTCCAAGACTTTAATTTTAATGATTCCACAATTGATTGTTCCTTTGGTTGTATACTATTTTGTTTCTATTAGATTTGATGAATTTATAGCAGCATATTGTGTAGGAATTTTAGGATTGACTGGAATTTTCTTTAGAGATGTATTTTTTAATATTATCGTCAAAACATATAAAACTCAAAAATATTCTGCCCTAGACGCATACAAACAGACAAACTAATTATTATGATAAATTTTAACAATATTAAAAAATCCTATTCAAGAAATGTAGTTCTAGAAATTAATTCCTTAGATATTCCAAAAGGGCAAGCTTTTGGTCTTGTAGGAAATAATGGTGCTGGAAAAACAACGCTATTTAGTTTATTATTAGATTTAATTAAGCCTACAAAAGGTAAGGTTATTAGTAATAATATTGACGTAAAGGAAAGTGAAGACTGGAAATCATTTACTTCAGCTTTTCTAGATGAATCTTTCTTGATTAGCTATTTACTCCCTGAAGAGTATTTTTATTTTATTGGAGATTTGAGAGGTGTTAAAAAAAGAGAGGTTGATAATTTTCTTAATCAGTTTGAAGACTTGTTTAATGGTGAAATTTTAGGTGGAAAAAAATATATAAGAGACCTCTCAAAAGGAAATCAAAAAAAAGTTGGAATTATTGGTGCATTAATTGGGTCTCCAAAAATTATAATTTTGGACGAACCATTTGCAAATCTTGACCCTACTACTCAAATAAGATTAAAAAAGATTATCAAGAAATTAGCAGAGGAAAAAGAAACAACTGTTTTAGTCTCAAGCCACGATTTACAAGATGTGACTGAAGTTTCAGAAAGAATAGTTTTACTTGAAAAAGGTAAAATTGTAAGAGATATTAAGACAGATTCCAAAACTTTAAAAGAGCTGGAAGAGTACTTTACAAAAGATTAATTGTCGGCACATTTTTTGGGTCAGTTTTAAAAGTTTTAATATGAACAAACTAGATTTATTTAAATTTTGCTGTGGTAGTACTTTAAATGCTGAACGATATTGCGGTGCATCTCGAAAAAAGAATTAATGAAAAAAATTGTAGCATTTGGGGCAAGTTCTTCCAAAAATTCTATTAATAAAAAGCTAGCAAAGTATGCTGCTTCAAGAGTTCCAGAATCAACATATGAAATGATTGATTTATTGGACTTTGAAATGCCTATTTACAGCGAGGATAAAGAAAGAGAGCAAGGTGTTCCTAATTTAGCCTTTAAGTTCAAAAAACTACTTAAGGATTCAGATGGAATAATAATTTCTTTTGCTGAGCATAATGGAGTTTACACTTCAGCATTTAAGAATATACTTGATTGGATTTCTGTTATTGAAAATTTAGTCTGGTGTAATAAGCCAATGTTTCTCCTTGCAACATCTAATGGCCCAAGAGGCGCTAAAACAGTTCTTGAAATTGCACATGCAAGAATATCACTCGAAAACAATAATCAAATACCAATATTTTCTTTGCCAAAATACAACGAAAATTTTGATCAAGTAAAAGGAATTACTGATAAAGAGCTACTGGATAAATTTGAAAATTCTCTGAAAATCTTTATTAAAAACTTATAATTATGAGTATATCAGTATATAAAAAGGAAAATCAGGCAAATGGCAACTTTAATTACGGAGAAATACTTGAAAAAAAACCCATTGGGTTTCCTCAAGATGGCGGTAAGCTTAAGCCATATTCAAATTTATTTTATTGGGCTCACGCTTGGACACCAGGAGCAAAAAGCACAATAGGGTTACATCCACATCAGGGATTTGAAATATGCAGTTTTGTTTTAAAGGGAAAAATCAATCACTTTGACACAAAGCAAAATAAATGGATTCCTCTAAAAGAAGGGGATGTTCAAATCATAAGGTCAGGTAATGGGATTTCACATGCTGAGGAAATTGATGATAATTCAGAAATTTTCCAAATATGGTTTGATCCAGATTTGTCAAAGTCTTTAAAAAAAGAAGCAACTTATGACGATTATAATTCTAAAGAGTTTAAATTAATTGATAAAGGGAAGAGGTCATTTAAAGTTATTGTTGGAGAAGGGTCACCAATGCATATGGATTCAGAAAATGTTTGTATCAATGAACATTATTTGAGTGAGGGGGATCACAGTTTTGATATTGGTAAGGGTTTAATTCATTCATTTTTTATTATTGATGGAGAAATAATATTAGATAATAGAAAATTAGAAAAAGGCACATTTTTTACTGTTTCGTCTGAGAATGAAGTTATTTTTGAATCTTCTCAGAAAACTAAGATTTTTGAAATAATTTCACCATTAATCCCCTCTTATAGAACTTATTCTCAGTCAAGATAAATCAGTAACTTTGTTCAATGAAAATACTCATTCTTTTTTTATTTTTTCCTTTGATTTTTGGGTGTGAAGCTAAGAACGATTTTGATAGTATCTACCAATCAATCGATTTAGCTCCTTTGAGGACTAATAATACTTTCTCACAACCATTTCGAATACTTAAAACTAAGATTTATGACGCTGATTTGTTTGATGCTAAATATGGCAATACAGAATTAAGCATTGGTTATGTGCTTAGGTATTATTTTTATACTGGGATTGATTTAAACGCGGATAGTTCAGAACTAATAAGTATGAATCTACAGCTTTTTAATTTAAAAGATACTGATGATGCGTCAGAGATATCAAGAGATGCAATTGAAGAAATAAGAAAAATGGAATATGGATCAGTCGAGTATGAAGAATTTATTGGCAAGTATCTTTCAGATTGTATTGACATTATAAAAATTCAAAGCGATTGTGTAATACCAGCTATTTATGAGCCTGTGTGTGGCTGTGATGGATTTACTTACTCAAATTCTGTTGAAGCACAATGTAATGGGGTTGTTAGTTTTGAAAAGGGAAAATGTGATTAAAGCTACTTAGGCTGTTTTTCCATTTGATTGTATATAAATAGGATTATCAGTCCAAATAAAATTCCACTAATTAGAAGAATAATACTGGATAAGCCAGTTGCGCTAAATGACAATCTAAGTAATATTGTTGAGATAATAAATCCTGTATTTCTTATAAGCTGTGAATACCTTTCAGTGTATTGAAAAGAAATAAGTAAAATAAACACATCTACTAAAATTAATATAGAGAAGAAATCAATAAAAAATAGATAATTTAATTCATCATCAGCGTATTGATCCAAAAACAAGCCATTAACCCAATCCGCAAAACTTACTATACACATAATAGTTAGGGTTGGAATTAATAATAAACTAATTAAACGCTTATAATTAATAAACCTTTCAAGATGTTTGTTTACAGAAAGCTTAGGAAGATTTTCTTTTAATCTTTTAAAAAGATAGATTAGAAAAAATACTATCAATATACCTACTAGGTCATAAATTAATTGGATGTTGTTTTCATTTGAAATCCAATTTTCATTTAAATCTACCTCAGGAATATCTTTAAATATTTTTCTAATTAGAATAAGAGATATTATCTCGTATTGTTTTGCTACGGAAGTAGTAAAAGATCTTGGTAAATAATAAATAAGTAAAAAAGCCTCATAAACTAATATGAATGAAAAGGGAGTATAAATTGCTGAAATTGGATTTTGTAGTAATATGTTTTCTCCAAAATTAATAACACCATTATTATTTAGCAGAATAAGTAAAAGGTGGACAATAAATCCTCCAGTTGCAAAAAACAAAATGACTTTTTCAAAAGTTTTTAGGTTTTTTTCAGAAAAAATTTTGAAAAATATTTGC
>Ga0160422_10002244_pt1 | contig 12080 bp, 14 predicted proteins | sample Fk160mmetaG_FD_108192 | JGI IMG/M metagenome (GOLD analysis project Ga0160422, IMG submission 108192) | Marine microbial communities from the Central Pacific Ocean - Fk160115 60m metaG | ecosystem: Environmental > Aquatic > Marine > Oceanic > Photic zone | place: The Central Pacific Ocean...
ATCTAAATGAATATTAAAAGAATAATTAAAAGTTAATTTAAAAGTAATTCTAAAAGTTTAATTTAAAGTTTAATTATTATTAAATGATATTCTTTAAGTTTAAATAAATTCAAAAAAAAAATAGACCCCAATAGAAGAATAAAGGCAAAATAAAACTTTTAAAATGTTCTTATTGATTAACCAACGGTTATAACAACCGATAAAAAAGCCTTAAAACCCTATATAAAACAAGGAACTGGTCAAAGAACAAAACAAGAACAAAAAGAGAACATGGGGGAACTTTGCCACCCCTAGTATAGTGATACCCTCTCAGATTTTTTTACCAAAATCTTACGGATTAGCCTAAAGATTAGCAATGGTATATATCCTAATAGTATTATCTCTGGTAATGTCATGTACTTCCTTTCATAATGGTTAGTGGGTGGGAAGGTTTCATATTTAACCTACTTAAAGACACTTTATGGTAACATTAAGGTTACATATAGGTGACTTTCTACCCCTTAGTTCTAATAGGGGTACTAATTAAACCACCTTGAATTACTTGGCTTTCTACCAACTACATTTTCCATAAATCTGTCTAAATCTTTTTGCAATAGGTCATTCTTATGCTCATTAAACGATAACTCTTGGTCTCTGTCCATTCTCTCTACCCAGTAATTAACTGCAATAGATAAAGCGTCCAATTGGTCATCATGTCTAATAGAACCTTTGTCTTTAGTAATACGAGTCATTTGCTTAAACAATTGGTGGTCTAGGTCTAACTTAAAGTCATCCTTAATCAATTCTTGGCTAACAACTAGTCTATGTTGGTTCATAACAGGCTCTAGAGTGTCTATAATACGTAATTCTTTCTGTTTTGAGTGTCTTACCTCCTCGATTGAACAAGGGTGTATACGAGCCATTATAGGCTTTAGAAGGGCTGTTGCCATTCCATCACCAAAGTTAGACTCAATTACTACATAGTTAACTTTTTGGTGTTTAGCTATTGTACTAAGCTCTTCAAGCGTACTGTCACTATAACCACCTATAAGTCCACCACAAGCTGTTACGTATAGAATACCGTGAAGCATTTTAACTACAGCAAAGCCAGTTCTATCAGCACCACGTCCTGCAGGGTCAATTGCCATAACTGAGCCTTCAAATGGTGCGTATTCTTCGGACATATACATAGGTGCAACGTAATAGTCGCCTTTAAGTCCGACATTAGGCAGCTCACTGTCTATATTCTTAATTTGGTCTGTAGAAGAAGCCCATTGTATCTTTGCAGGGGCTTCCTTCCATGTAGATAAACCAGATACGACAATTAAGTCGTTTAGTTTAAGTGGATATTTCTCTAAATCACTTAGAGTTGTATCTAACATAAACTGTAATGCAAAACCACTACGACCATAAGAAGCTTGACGTTCCATTAAGTCTACTTCATCAAATCTTTGTGGGTCTGTAGGTTTGCCTACTAACTTTTTATCTTTCTTTAACGCTTCAGTTATCTTTGGTGCTAGTTTACCACCTAAGTTAACTTGCTGCGTTTGTGTAGGATATAAAGCCGTCCATACTCTTGTCTGAAATCCTCTTTCTTCCAAGTCATTATACAAACTCATTTCTGTTTGAGGTGTACCTAGGAAAACAATACGTCCTACTTCAGGTTTGATGATAGCGTCAAATTCTTTTACGGTCTCACCTAGCCTGTCCCTCATTAGCTGTGTTTGAGAGTTATTAGCTGACTCCACGTCATCTGCGATAATTAAATCGGCACGTGAACCAGTCAATTGCGATGTAACACCTAAAGATTTAACTGAAGGTGCGTGTGACGCTCTAGCCGGTGCAACATCAAAAGAAACTTTAGAATGACGTTGGTCATCCCTAGGTTTTAAGTGATGTAACAAAGGCATTTCACTAATTAGTCTTTGTGTAAATGTACTAAAGTCATCTGCTCTGTTTTTACTAGCAGATACAACTAGAATATTTCTTTGAGGGTTAAGTAAAAGTTGATGACATACAAAAGCTGATGTAATCCAAGATTTACCTACTCCTCTAAAAGCTTCTATTACTATACGTTTAGAACCATTTTGCAGATAATCTGCTATATCGTATTGTATAGGTGTTGGGTTGGGAAGATTTAAGTGTTGCCAAGCAAGATATAAAAAGTTTTTAAAGTTTTTTACACTTGGCTCTATTTCTGGTGTTTTTTTATTCATAATTAAACCAATTATAACAAGCGTAGACGGATAGACCTAAATACATACACTCCATAAGAGTTCTTGGTTTGTCCTGGTCCTTAAAAGATATCATAATCCATATAGAGCAAGATATTGCGCCTATAAACCATCCAAACCATTGTAATCGTAGTATTGTACTAGATAATATTCCTACTGACATTGCAGCTAGAATAAATCCTATCCATCGAATGTTATTTTTCGTCAAATGGTAAATCGTCTGTGATACTGTTCTTAGGTTGTTCATCTACTTCCACTCCATAAGTTTTGCAAGTATCTAAACAAACCTTTAATTCACTAGCTGTTAACTTGTCTCCACTTGTTAACATCTCGTATGCTTTGTCTACTAAAAGTTTTGGTAGAACTTTAGTTTTTGCTTCAAACGAATTTGGTTTGTCAGACATTAGATTGCTAGTAATATTGCTGACCAAATAACAAAAGCTATAACTTTCTTTTTGTTATCTTTAGCCCAAGCTACAAAATGGTTTTTCCATTGTGTAAAAGTTTCTCCGTATATTATCATTTGTTCTCCTTATTCTAAAATTAGTTTCTTGATTGATTTGCTGCCGTCAATATTCGACTCAAGTTCAGCCATTGACTTTATGCACTGGTACTGAATATTCTTTCCTGTATTACTACGCATAGCAATTCTTTTTCCTTTTAAACATTCTGACATTGACGTTTGTATTCTAGCTTCATTAATCTCTCCGTTTATTATCATAAGTAAAGCTATTACCAACTCTGTCATTAATGTCCTCCGTTACCATTTTGTCTTACTTTATCTTTTAATACTTCAATATCAGCTAGTGCTTTATCTAACTGTTCTCTTAAAAATTCTATGTTGACTTTATTAGTCATATTCATTTCTTGAGTCTCTTCCATTTTCTCTACAGACTTGTACAAATCTTCAATTAAAAAATGTTGTTCCTGGTCCGTAGGGACTTGCTCAGATTTTTTTAACAAATCGTTTTCAAATAGTTCTCTTGAAGTTTCTAAACTTGTTAATCTAGCTGTAACTTCTGTATATCCAAATACACCCATTGCTACTGCTATAACAATACCAATCATATTTTTAATTGGCATAGCAACATTTGTATTTTCTGAAATTTTCATTATTTCCTTTTCATTAAGTCAACACCTTTAAGACCATAAATTGAGCCAACTACTCCTATGAATAATCCCTGATACCAAAAAGGCATATTAGAAAAATATTCAAAGAAAATATCTAGTTTAGCACGTATGTTAGGGTCGTCAGAGAAAACAGAGTAAGCCAATAGAATAATAGGAATGGATATAAGAACCAAGACAAATTCATCTTTCCAACCATTATCATTACTAGCGATAACAGCTTTCTTATATTCGACCTCACCTTTGACCATCCTTTCTACATGGTTTCTCTCTGCGACTGCTTCGAGTTGCTTTGTTTCTTTTTTTGTTTGATAAATGTTTAATGCTGTTTTAGCACCAAACGTTAATAATTTTAATACTGGTAATCCCATTATGTATTCTCCACTTTTATTGGTTGACATTGAAATTTAATAACTATTTTATTTTCATTAATGTATTCTTTGTCCCACTCCATATTTTCTTCTAATTGTTTAAATGTTTTTTGAGCAACGGCATAGCCACTCATAACGCAATCGTAATGATTATTAAATTGATAACCTGCGTATGTATGAGAAGGGCATTGTCCAGTATTCATGCTGCACATATACAGCACTAATAGATACTTCATTTGAATTGAATAACGCCTATAACTGTCGCTACAATTGTTCCTAAGAATACTAAAACTTTTACCATGCCTTTTCCTGTAGACACGTCACTTCTTAAACTTTTAACTTCTTTTTTTAATTCATTAATACTATCGTTAAGAACTTTCATTCTTTCAGCGCATAGTTTTTCATGAGATGATAAACGTACTCCTGTTGCTTGTTCAACAAATTCTTTTGGAGTAATTTTTTTTCTAGGCATTAGGTTGTGTACCTAACTATAACAACTCCACTTCCACCTGCTCCATTAGTTGTTCCTCCATCTCCTCTACCACCACCACCAGTGTTAGCAATAGGATTTGTAGGTGCTGAATAATCTCCACCACCACCATCTGATGATGTTCCATTTGGATAACCACTACCACCAGAAGCATAATAACCATTTTCTCCAGTTGATGTTGCTGTAGCCCAAGTAGAATATTGTAATCCTGTACCACCATTTACGCCAGAGGCAGCACTTCCTGCTCCACCTCCACCACCACCTGCGTTTGCTTGGTAGCCTCCATCATTACCTTGTCCAGAAGTTCCAGAACCTCCTGCATAATCTCCAGTACCATAAGAGCAACCCCCACCACCAGAGCCACCATTTTGACCTGTTCTACCAGAACCTAATCCACCTGCACCACCACCTCCACCATAGGCGATAATAGTTGATAGACCAGAACCTGCGATTTGAGAATTTTGTCCAGTATATCCATGATTGACGGCATTACCATTTGAACTAGGAATACCTGCTCCTCCATTACCAACTGTCATTGTGTATGTTGTGTTTGCTGTTCCAGAAAATGAAGATTGTATTAATCCACCTGCTCCACCTCCTGCACCTGCATAGTAAGCACCACCACCTCCACCTCCAACAATTAGGTATTCAATAGTTTTTGCAGTTGAGCCTAAAACGAATGAACCAGTTGAAGTAAAAGTGTGATAAGTATAACTACCAGATGTTGTCACAGTTCCACCAGTTGCAATAGGTGTTGGTTGAACTACTATAGTAAAATTTCTGTCAGCAGTTTTAGAATTTGCTGTTGCTCTTAAAGTAAAATTGTATGTTGTGTCTGAATTAACATCTGTTGGGTCGCCAGTAATTGCACCAGTAGAAGAATTTAAAGTTAATCCTGCACCAGATAAAACTGAAGTTGTTTCAGAATAAGAAACTGTATCTCCATCTGGGTCTGTTGCTGAAACTGTTGCATGAGTTCCAGTAGCTTCATCTTGTATAGTTGCGATTGTTCCACTAGATGTACTCCAACTTGGAGAACTGTCTACATTTATTTGACTAGAAAGTGTACCACTTAATCCAGTAGTATTTGAAACTTTAACACCATAAGGTTCTTGTGCATTTAAGAAAGATGATTTAGCTGCAACTGCTGTAATTTGTGTTGAACTATTTACTGTCACAGTTGATGCGTTAAAATCTGTTCCAGATGCACCTACAAAAACTACAGTAGCACCAGAACCAAAATTAGAACCAGTAATAACTATTGTTTGATTGCCACCTGCTTGACTATCTACTTCTGTAACATCAAGACTTGTAACTGTTGGTGGTGAGTCAATACTTTTAAAAACTGTACCAGTATAATATTCAGCTAATCCAGTTGTAGAATTAAATCTAAATTGACCTGCTGTAGAGCCTCGTTGTGCTGTAGTACCTGAAGCTACTTTAGTACCTTCATTACCAGTATCGCTTATGTTTTCAAACGACACGTCTAAGTTACTGCCACCGATTTTACCGTTAGCTGTACTTAGAAGTTTCGAGAGGTCTCTATTTCTAGCCATTTATTTTTTCTCCTACGTCTTAATTATTTTTTATTATAAAACTATTGTATCTGCTTCTTCTTCAGTTAATGCTTCTCCTGCAATTAACTTAGCTTTAGCACTAGCTTTAAGATTTTCTTTTTCTGTTTTTGCATTTTCCCAAGCAGTCCTTTCAGCTTCAGCATTTGCAATATCAGTTTGTCTAATAGCTTCTTCTTCAGCAGTTAATTCAACTACTTCATCTTGACCAGTTTTTATATCATATACTCTTTTCATAATTTTTCCTTATTGTTTAATTCCATAAATTAAAATATTTGCATTAGTAATATTTGCTCCACTATTAGGATACATAAGCAATCCAGTAAAAGTTGTAGAAGTATCATTAATAACCATAGCAGATGTTCCTTGATATAAATATTGATTAGAGTGTCTTGGAGTAATACTATTAGCAACCATCATTGGGTTTTTACCTGCTTCAACATATAAATCCATAATATACATTGAACCCCAATCATCTCCTGGATTAAATCCTGGAGTAAATCTAAAATAATTTACACCCATTGTTGAAAATTGGTCATGCGAAGAACCTGAACCACCTGCATATTGTTTGTAATAACCATTTCCTGCACCATAATAATTATTTGATTGATATTGAGTGTTAGTACCAGTTAGCATTCTGACTTCAGTTTGATTACTAGCTGCTGAATGGACAACATTATTTAGTATTACTTTATAGTATTTGTAAGTTGATGTAATAAATTGTTGCATAGCGACAGAACCTACTGCTGAAGTTTGATTTATTTCTGCTAATTTGACATGAGTTCCACCACTTTCTGCCCATACAGGATTAGCACCAGAACCTTGTGTCTTTAAAAAATGTCCACTTGTTCCTGCCGCTAGTCTCTGAAGACCAGAGCCATCTCTGTATAATAAGTCACCTTGTGTTGTAATTGTAGTCCCAACGTCTGTTCCGTTAGTACCATTTGTTCCTGCTGAAGACATTACATCCCATTTCGCTGTGACAGTTGGAAGGTTTCCTGTTGTAGCTGCTATGCAAACGTAAGACGAACCATTGTACGAAACAACGTCATCTATCGCATATGCTGTACCGGCATTATAAGTTCCCTTCCAATTGAACTTAATATTTCCGAGATTTACTGTAGCCATATTATTTTTCTCCTTGTTATATTGTAGCTATTAGTTCGCCATTTGTTACACCCCAAGTGAAACCACTTGCTGCGTATAAAACATCATCAAAGTTGGCGTATGTTGTATTTGATATGTTATCTTGACCTTGATTGGTCGTAATTACTCTTGCAGAATTTACGGCAGGCACAGGCGTATTAGCTGTTCCTCCCATTGCTGAATGTGATGAGCAATAATAATAAAGTGTTGGTGCGTCTGTAGCTACGACAATTGTAACTTGCGTTGAACTATTGTGTGTAACTCCTGTTGTATATTCTGACCCACTATTATGCGTACCATCTGAAGTAGTTGAAAATTTAAAAGGGTGTCCAGAAGGATAATTAAACACATACGTGTTTCCTTCTAATAATTCTAAAGTATCTTGTTGAACTCCATCAATATAATATTTACTTCCACTTTCTGTAACTGTTTTAATTAAAGTAGATGGATTAAAATAAGTTTCAAAACCATAAACTTCTGCTGAAGAAGCATTTGCGTATTCTAAAGCATTTGCACTTGCATTAACAACTAATGCCTGTCCTGCTGTGCCTAAAGAAGCCGGTGTATCTGTTAAATCGTTTATTGATATGTTTGCTAATTGGAATGTTCCATAAGCAACAATTGAAATTATATCGTTTACTGCCGCAGCACTTCCAAGAACTACACTATTCCCTGAAGTTGCAGTGAAATCTGAATTTGCTAATTTTATTCCGTTGACATACAGGTCGATAAACCCTGCGTCATACGCCAAAGTTTGAGAATTTGAATCTGCGCCACTGAATGTTGTTTGACCTGCAGTTGCAGTATATTCAAATCTATTTGATGTACCGTTAACAGTTGAACCTGCCGCAGCCCATCCACTTGTTTTGTAAACTTTTAATTCGTTTGCTGTCGTATCAAAATAAAGGTCACCCACATCGTTAGAACTTCCTGGAGCTGAACTTGCAATTCTGTATCTTTCTGCAAAAGAGTTTACTCCAGAAATATTAGAAGCCACAGAATTTACATTGGCGATTGCGCCACCTACAGCGTTAACATTTGAAATTGCACCTGCTACGGTGTTAATATTTGTTGCGTTACTAACTGCTGAGTTAATGTTGCTAGAATTATTTGCAACACTTGTAACGTTGCTAGAAATTCCTGCTACTGTCGTTACGTTTGCAGAAATGCCTGCCACCGTTGTAACGTTAGCATTTATTCCACCAACAATATTTACGTTAGCAATGTTAGTTGCAACTGTATCAATTTCAGATGTAGTTTCGTTTAAATCATCTGCCACAGTTTCTACTTCTGAAACTGCTTCTGCTAAATCATTAGCTACAGCAATTACTTTTGTTATATCTGTTGCTACTGTATTAACTGAACCAATGTTGGTTGCTACTGTGTTTATGTTTGTAGCGTTAGAATTAGTTGTCGCAATAGCTGATATGTTGCTATTGACTGTGTTGATTGCTGCAATGTTACTATTAACATTATTTAAAGTCGTTTTGTCTGAAGCACTTAACCAAGTGTTTTCGATGTAGTTTTTCGTAGCTACATCTTGTGCAGACGTTGGGTCAGAAATATTTGTTAATCTTTTACTAGTTCCATCCCATTGAAAATTTGTATTTGATAGTTTGATTACATCGTTAGCGTCATCAATAGCTTCTTGTCCCATAAAGAAAGCTTGATTTGAGTCTGTATCTAAATCGTTTTCTGTAAGAACTGAACCTGCCGCATAATCAACTAATCTTGAAGTTTGACTTGTAGTTCTTCTAATCTCAATTGCTGCGTCTTGTGCAGGTGGAGAATTAAAAGTAATCTGAGTTCCAGAAGCGTTCCATGTAAAAGCAGTTGTAGCTACACCATTAATTGTCACAGTAATATCAGCCTGGTCACGATATGTAAAACTTACTGCATATTGTGTGGTTGAGTTATTTCCTGTGTATCTTACAAATGAATTTGCCATTTATACACTCCTTTTCTTCTTCTAATATGGGTACTTATTGTTATTCTGAACGTGTCTCTGGTAGTTCCCCAACAATTGCTCTTAGAAACTGTTGTAATCCTACTAAATTATAAAACGGTAATAGTCCTATAGCTTTGTTTCCGTCTGATTGAGAGAACGTTCTTTCTGGATTAAACGTAGATTGTGATACAGCTTTTAAACTTGGTATCAACTTTTGAAATATTAATGAGTAAGTTGGGTTACCAGTAATAATGTTTGTATCTAGTCCACTAGTTCTATATCCAAATATAGGGTTATCAGTATAAGCAGAGCCTATAATGTTAGCGCCTATTGGTAACAAGGAAGCAAACGCAGCTCTTTGAAAACCTGCTTTAGCTATTGTTGCCGGATTTAATCTGTTTTTATAAAATTCTTTTTGATTTGGATGTACTAAACCTGCTAGAGAAGTTTGTGCTGAGAACATTAAAGAACCCCATAACATTGAGTTCATAAATTGGTCAAACACAATAGCGTCTCTCATCTTTAAACCATACAAAAATTGTTTAGCCCAAGATGTAAACATAAAACTTCTAAACTGATATGCTATTTGACCTAAGTGTCCATCTGCATTCATGCCGTATTCTTTTAAAAATCCAAAGTATGCTTTCTCACCTATGTCAGCTTGTTGTACTGTTCTATGTGCAAGTCTTCGCATAGCCATAATGTAAACTGCTCTAGTTTCATTAGACCATTTATCAAAATTAGTTTTAGTTATTCTAGTTCCTAATTCACCTTTGACCCAACTTGTGTGTGTCTTAAATTCATTTTGAATTTTCTTCATCATTGATGGACTTATTCCTAAGTCATCTAATCTGTTTTGCATTTGAACATCAGACATTCTATTTTTACCAAATCTTAATTTAGCAAAAGGGTGTCTACCTTTACCGACAGCCCATCTACCAAATATTTGTGTAAACTCAGAAACAGTTACTATCTGCATAGCAGAGGTACTCATAAACTGACCAGAGTATGTGTTAGTAAATCTGTTCATTTGGTCTAGTTTGTTTTCTGCTGTAGTAATAACATCATCAGACATATTACTTCCAAAATCATCTAGTCTATTTGTAACTTGTTGAATAATAGAGTGGTTACCTATTCCACCCATTGTGTAATCTATTTCTCTAATAAAATCATCTACACGTTCACCGTTTTCTAAACGTTTCATCATACGTCTTAATTCAGGAACATTTTTTAATGTAGCATTCCATCCAATTAAACCAGTGACGTTACCCATCTCTGACATATTGGCAAAACCTACTTGGTTCATCACCCTTGAATAGTTTAATTTACGAATAAATCTTCCTATTGTTGGTGCAAGTCCAGTTGGATTTTCTGCAAGTGGTCTACCTTTAATAAAATTATAAGCCATATCCATAGCTTGTATTTCATTGTCCATTTGCCATTTTGCTCTTTTACTAGCATTAATTTTTACAGGGTCATAGCTTTCTACAATTTCTTGTCTAATTCTTTGAAAGTCACCTCTAGATTTAATTCCTTTATAAGCTAAAGCCATGTCACCCATTGCACTGTGTGTGTAATTCATAAACAATGCTTCAGCATTATTTTCTAATAAATCAGAAAAGTTTGTTCTTCCATCTGTATGTCCTTCATTAAATCTAATTCTTCTTTTTAAATATGATGAACCAGAAACTTGTTCTCCTGGTTTAACTTTAAACATTTTATCTATTAAAGCGTCAATCTCTTCATCAACCATATTTGTATGCTCTTGCATCATTCTTCTAAATGTTTCACGTTTTTGCATACTAGTTACAATGTGGTCTAAATTAACTCCACCTTTAGAAAAGTTTGACCTTTGAACTACAGTTATTAAATTTTCTGCAATAGTCATTTTTTGAGCTGCTGTTAAAGGTCTTTGTTTTACACCTTTAAGCATTGTGTCTTCCATCGCATTAACTAAAAATACTTTAAGATATTGTGAACCTTTTGTAGGGTCATTTAATATTTTTTGATATTTTTGAGGATTGTGTACTCTTGTTAAATAATTAAAATTATCTACAATATTTTCAGCACCTTCTACACCTACAATTTTAAGCATTTGTAATTGCTCATTTAACAATTGACTTTGTACTTTAGCCATTTGTTGTATTAATTTTTGTGCTTCAGCAGAAGTATAGCCTAATTCACTAAGTGCAATTTGTTCACCACGTATTGCTCTTCCTACTAAATCGTTAAATTCTTTTCTTACTTTATTATTATTAGGACTATTCCATTTGTATCTTCCTAATTTCTTTTGTTCCATTAACCATTTTTTTAAAAAACTTGTATGAGGTACGTGATATAGAACCATCATTCTATCTACGTTCATATCTTTAACTTCAGATATAGTCACTGGTCTTGTGTAATTTGTATTTCCTTTTTTTGGCGTTGAGTCTCTAACTAAAAGACTTCCAAATTTTCTCATTTTGTCACTAAGTGTTGAACCCATTGCAGCAGAGAAATCAAATCTAAATGCTCTAGCCCAAGTCTCTGGTGTCATATCAGCGTCACGAAGAATATTAAACTCTGCCATTCTACCTCTAACATACTCATTAGCTGTAGCTTTGCTGTCAAAAGTACCTTCTGGTTTTGCTTCATCCCAATTACATATTTTTTTTGCCATTATTTACATTTCCTTACTTCTACTGTTCCGTCTTTTCTGACTTCCATAATTAATTCATCTGGTTTTCCAGTTTGGTTTTCAATCATTCTAACTTCAAATCTACCGTCTGGTCTTTTAGTTGTGTGTAACGCTAAATCATAGTTAGGGTCATACCAATCAAAAGTTCTTTCACCATTTGGTTTTAAAGGGTTAGGATTATCAGGACCAGGAACTAAATTACTATTATTACCTGTTGGTGGTTTAAAACCTCCATCATCTCTAATTAATTTAGTATCACTTTCGTCCATTGTGTTTTTAAATTGTTTTGTAAAATTATTACTTTTAACTCTTGGTCTTCTTATTCCAAATAATCCACCAAGAAATGCACCAGTCATTACACCGTGCATAACATTATCAATATCTAAATCTGGTCTTTGTGAAGCAAGATAAGTTTCTATTGCACCAATAGATACTGCACCTGCTGTAGCTTTTCTTAAAATTCTATATGCTCTTGCACTTTTTTGCAAAGCAACTACTGGCGCTAACAATCCATCTGTAGCAACAATTGCTGC
>Ga0160422_10002245_pt1 | contig 12077 bp, 9 predicted proteins | sample Fk160mmetaG_FD_108192 | JGI IMG/M metagenome (GOLD analysis project Ga0160422, IMG submission 108192) | Marine microbial communities from the Central Pacific Ocean - Fk160115 60m metaG | ecosystem: Environmental > Aquatic > Marine > Oceanic > Photic zone | place: The Central Pacific Ocean...
ATAAAATAATTGATGATAATTTATTATCTTCAGTCATAGAAAATTGTTCGCATTTTTGCTCTGAACAAGAATTATCCTTTTTTGAATTTATTACCGCATGTGCTTTTGAATTATTTTCTAAAAATACTTCTGATTTTAATATTATTGAGGTTGGGATTGGTGGATTACATGATCCCACAAATATTATACCTGAGAAAGAATTAAGTATTATAACAACAATTTCTTATGATCATGAGGATCTTCTTGGAGATGACTTGGAAATGATTGCAAAGGAAAAGTTAGGGATTATTCCTAATAACGGTTATGTAATTTTTGGACCTCAAAGTAATTCTCTGAAAAAAATTATTCATCAAAATTTAGCTGAAAAAAATGCTAAGGGGTTTTTTTATGAAAAGGATTGGTTTATTGAGAAAAATGACGACTTGATAATATACAAAGATGAATTTGGAAGATTAGAATTTAATTTATTGGGGCTAAATGGTGATTACCAGATTTTAAATGCAGGTCTATGTATTGCAGCACTTAGGTTATTAAAAAAGAAGAACAAAATTAATATTAATGATGAAAGTATTATTAATGGTTTAAAAAATGCTCAATTATACGGAAGACTGACCGAGTTAACTGGAAATACAAAAAGTTGGGTTAATAATAGTTCTGAAATTTTAATTGATGGGTGCCATAACCCTTCTGCTGCAAAAGTTATTAGTAATGAAATGATAAAAAGAAATAATAAAGATAGTAAGGATTTATTAATTATTTTAGGGATTAAAAAGAATAAAAATTTAGATAATTTTATAATAAAATTTAATGGAATAGCTAGAGAAATAACTTTTGTTCCGATTGAAGGAAACGCTTCTTCTTCTCTTCTAGATCTAAGAAATAAAAATTTATTTAAAAATACCATTTTAAAAGAGGCATCCTCTCTCAAAGAGGCAATAATGAGTTATTCAAAGTATAAAAATTCTAGAATATTAATCTGTGGTTCTTTGTATTTGGTATCTGAGGCTTTAAGAATTGATTAGCTGTTTTCTTTTATCCAATCCTTCAGTTCTTGCCTTGGTAAGGCTCCAATCTTTGTATCCTTTAACTCTCCATTTGAAAATAACATAAGTGTTGGAATACTTCTGACCCCATAATTTGTTGGTGTTCTAGGATTCTCGTCAATATTTACTTTTGCTATGGTTATTTTGAAATCAGAATCTGAAGCTATTTCCTCAAGAATAGGGCTTACCTGCTTGCATGGACCACACCACTCTGCCCAAAAATCGACTAGACACAATCCCTCATTTTCAATGATGGTATTTTGAAATTCTTCATCTGTAACATTTATTAAACTCATTATAATCTCCAAGAATCAATATCATTAAGCTAAGAAAGTCCCATCATTGATGCAAGTATTTTTTATTTTAATTGTTCATTTAGATCTAATAAATATTCTTTGTATCCATTTAAACAGTCTATATCTAATTTAGAATTCTCTTCTAAATTATCTTCTTTTTCACATTTTCTAATATTTTCAAGCGCGGTAGGAATGGTAACCCAAGTTTTACCTGAATCATAATTTTTCATTGGCCTTTGATCAGGTCCAATACTTCTCCACCTTTCTTTTATAAATTCCTCAATAATCTTATAAGCATTATCATCAAGAACTTCAGGTGCATTATCAAAAATGATCCTTTTTGCTATTCTTTTTGATCTAGTATCCTTAAATCTTATTTGTACCTTTTCATCCCAGGTTTCGGCCTTATGAAAAGAATCCCATGATCCCAAATCTTCTCTTAGCGGGAAACCAAATCTTGATTTCTCTAGATATTTTTCATCTTTTTCAGGCCAAATCTGTAAATCTGATAAATGCTCACTTATTAAATTTTTAATTTCTAATAAATCTGAATTCTCAGGTACATCATATTTTATTGGTAGGTCAAACCAACTAGCATCTAGAATAATTCCTCCAGTTTTTATGTAAGATGAATGTAGCCAGTCGGGTAGAGTCTTGGATTTACCAGAACCAACTTTTATTATTTGATTTTTATGTTTTTCCTGAAATCCTCCTTCTTTTTCATACTTTTTGAGATCTATTGAAAAATAATTATCTCTGTCTCTCTCATATATTGGTAACATAGGAAACATTTGTTTTTTATCTTGATAATACCTCATCCAAACCGCTCTTTTGCTAAAAATATCTTCTCTTGCGAATTTACTAAACATCCTAGTTCTAAAGCTCCAAAACTCAGGAGCTTCTGCTTTAATTTTCTGTAATAACCTTGATGTTGCAATAATATCACTTTCAGCAACATGCCAGGTTAATTCATTATCATCTGTGAAATTTTCTTTATATACATCTTCAAGTTTATGGCTGTTATAAATACCTTTTTTGCCTCTTCTTTCACCCTCTATCATGGGTATTTTAATAACTTCAGGATAAAGTATTGATGCAATGGATATGAATGGCATAGCATCACAAACAATTTTATCTTTATAAAGATATGGACTTCTTCCTGTGTTAAAAAGACTTTCTTCTAGAACACCTTTGTCATAACTATAATTATATGCCCATAAAATATCATAGCTAAGTAAATCATCGAGTATAGAGGGCATAATTTCGTAAAGTGATGGATGATTTTCTTTTGTTTTTTTCCAATTTGTATTCGTTTTATAAAGAGCTATAGGACCTGGTAACTCATAATGAGGTAGCCTCATATTATATGTATTACAAATATTCTCATTGTCATTATCTATGATTGCAATTTGATGTGGATATCTAAACCCATCATTTAATCCATTTGCTTCCCAATCAAAGACGCATTCTTTTTCATCCATTTCTGTTACTCTCTAACATCTTTAATCTAATATCCCAGCCTTTGATGTTTTTCAGTTCGATTGATTTTCTTCCATTAAAATCTTTAAATTTAATTTCTAAGGTATTATTTTCATAAAGTTCTTTTATTTTTTCTGGCCATTCCACTAGTAGGCAGCCTTGATCTAAAATATCTTCAATACCTAAAGCATCTAGTTCATTATTATTTTTTATACGGTATAAGTCAGCATGGCCTAAAATAAAATTTTTACATTTATACTCTTGGATTAATGTAAATGTCGGAGAAGGAATTTCCATTCCTTTAAATTTCTCTTCGAGTAGGTTGGAAATTATTGATCGAGCTAAAAAAGTTTTTCCTGATCCCATTTCTCCATCTAAAAGAATAATATCACCTTCTTCAATCAACTTCGATAAGACTATACCAAAGTCATTAGTCGTTTTTTCATTATCAAGTTTTACTATTAATTCAGGCATTTTTTTACTAACATTTATATAGAAAACATATTAAAACAATAAAAGTATTATAATCTTTTTTGATGATTCTAAAAATGAACGATAAAAAAATAATTATTATTGGTGGAGGGCAAGCATCTTGCCAAGTTGCAACTTCTCTAAGGCAAAAAAAGTTTACCGGTGATATTAGTATTTTGTCTTCAGAGTCATACCTTCCGTATCAAAGACCCCCATTATCGAAAAAATATTTATCAGGAGAGCTTGCTGCTGAGAGATTGTATTTAAAGCCAGAAAAATTTTATGAAGAGCAAAATATTGAAATAATTTTGGACTCATATGTTGAAGAAATAGACAGAAAGAAATCACAAATAATATTTTTAAAAGATAAAGGTCATAAAAATATTAAATATGATAATCTTGTAATTGCAACTGGTACCGAGGCAAGGCTTATTCCTTCAGAGAAACCTAATTTACAAGGTTTCCATTATCTTAGATCTATTGATGATGTTGAAATGATTAAAACTTCATTAAAAGGTTCAAAAAATATGGTTATTATTGGTGGAGGCTATATAGGGCTTGAAGTTGCAGCTGTTGCAAATACTATGGGTTTAAATGTTACAGTAGTGGAAATGGCCTCAAGAATTTTAGAAAGAGTAACTAGCCCAACTATTTCATCATTTTATAATTCGTTTCATGAATCTAGAGGAGTAAAAATATTAACCAATACTTTGGTACAAGGTATAAATGGAGATAATCGAGTTTCTTCTGTAGAGACATCCTCAGGAACTATCGAGGCTGATATAGTTATAGTAGGTATAGGTGTCTTGCCTTGTCAGGCTTTAGCAGAAGATGCAGGGATCAAAGTAGATAATGGTATTGTAGTTGATGAGTTTTGTAAAACATCAGATGATTACATTTTTTCTGCTGGAGACTGTACTCTTCACCCAAGTCATTTCTATAATAAAAATATTCGATTAGAGTCTGTTCATAATGCTATAGAGCAAGGAAAAACAGTTGCATCATCAATTATTGGTGAAAAAGTTTCATATAATCAAATACCTTGGTTTTGGTCAGATCAGTACGAGCTAAAACTTCAAATCGCAGGCCTCAATAATGATTATGATGAATATGTAATTAGAGGAAATTTAGATGAAAATAGTTTTTCTGTATTTTATTTTAAATCTGGATATATGATTGCCTCTGATTGTATAAATTCAGCTCAAGAGCATATGATGTCTAGAAAGTTTATTTCAGAAAAAACAAAAATTGACTTTCATAAATTAGAAAATAAAGAAATTCCAATAAAAGAAGTTATATTTTAGAAAAATACAGTAAAGTTACTTTAGTCTTTAAAGTAACTTTTAAATTAGTATCGATAATGGTCAGGTTTAAATGGTCCTTGAGGGCTTAAGCCCAAGTAATCACCTTGTTCTTCTGTAAGCTTAGTTAATTTTACTCCAAGTTTTTCTAAATGAAGAGATGCAACTTTTTCATCTAAATTTTTCGGTAGTACATAAACTTTTTTCTCATAATTTTTGCTATTATTCCACAATTCAATTTGAGCTAAAACTTGATTTGAAAATGATGCACTCATCACAAAACTAGGATGACCAGTTGCACAGCCTAGATTTACTAAACGGCCTTCAGCTAATAGAATAATTTTCTTTCCATCAGGAAATTCAACTTCATCAACTTGGGGTTTAACATTATGCCATTTAAGATTTTTTAAGGCATTAACTTGTATTTCGCTATCAAAATGTCCAATGTTACAAACAATAGCCCTATCTTTCATTTCTCTCATATGATCAATTGTTATTATATCTTTATTACCAGTCGCTGTTACAAAAACATCCGCTTTTGAAGCCATCTCATCCATTGTGGTTACTTCATAACCCTCCATGCTTGCTTGAAGTGCGCATATTGGGTCTATTTCTGTTACTGTTACACGAGCTCCTTGAGATCTTAAAGACTCTGCTGAACCCTTACCAACATCTCCATAACCGCACACAACAACACTTTTACCTGCAAGCATAACATCCGTAGCTCTTTTTATTCCATCAACTAAACTTTCTCTTGTTCCATAGAGATTATCAAATTTTGATTTTGTTACTGAATCATTAACATTTATAGCAGGTACACCAAGTGATCCATCCTTTTCCATTTCATATAGTCTTAAAACACCTGTTGTAGTTTCTTCAGATAAACCAACAATATTTTCTAAAAGCTCTGGGTATTTCTTATGAATAAGCTGGGTTAAATCACCTCCATCATCAAGAATCATATTTGGCTTCCATCCATCAGGACCTTTTATAGTTTGTTCCAGGCACCAGTCATATTCTTCTTCAGTCTCTCCTTGCCAAGCAAATACTGGAATATTACTTGCAGCCATTGCTGCGGCTGCATGATCTTGTGTTGAAAATATATTACATGAGGACCATCTAATTGTAGCACCTAGTTCAATAAGAGTTTCAATTAGAACTGCTGTTTGTACTGTCATATGGAGGCACCCAACAATATTAGCTCCTTTTAAAGGATATATCTCTTTGTATTCCTCTCTTAAAGCTATAAGGCCAGGCATTTCAGTTTCTGCAATTGATATTTCTTTTCTTCCAAAATTCGCTAAATTAATATCTGCAACTTTGTAATCAGAAAAACTCATAATCCTTTATCTCCAAATTTTATTTAATAATTATATATATTGAAAAATATAATTTTACAGCTAAATTAAATATTTGACTCAATAATTATTTTACTGAGGGCTATCATTATTTTCTGATAAAATTTCACTAGCTATAGAAATATATTTTTGAGCAGCAATTTTTCCTTCTTTAATAACTTCTAGAATATTACCATCTACTCTTGATTGTCCAATTTTTACTAGCATTGGAAGATTTACACCAGATATTATTTCTATAATTCCCGGCTCTAAAAAATTTAAAGCTAGGTTTGAAGGCGTACCCCCGAACATATCTGTTAAAATAATAACCCCACTTCCTTGGTTTACCTCTTTAATAGTTTTTTGAATATTATTTTTTTGAATATCAATATCATCGTTGGGAGTGATACAAAAAATTGCAATGTTTGTTTGAGTACCAATTATATGTTCCATTGCTGATTTAAGCTCTAAAGCAAGATTTCCATTAGTTATAATTATTAAGCCAATCATTAATAAATACCTTTTATTTTATTATTAATAAAAAAATCAATTTTGCAAAGGAAGCATTATCGTAAATGTAGCTCCACCTTCTGCTCTATTAGTGGCAATAATCGTTCCATTGAGTGATTCTATTATTTGCTTGCATATCGAAAGTCCTAACCCTGAGTTATTTCCAAAACTTTTTTCTTCAGGACGATATGTATAAAACCTCTCAAAAATTTTTCCTAAATTTTCTTTTGGTATTCCAGGCCCCTGATCTTTAACCTCTATAATGGCCTCTTTTTTTGTTGTCCATGCATTAATTTCAATTGAAGAACCTGATTTAGAAAATGATAATGCATTATCAACTAAGTTATAAAAAACCTGCGCAATTCGGTCACCAATTCCTAAAACATTAATTTCATTTCTTGGAATATTAAGCCTTACATCAATATCAAGTTTTTTTGAAATATTTGTTCTTGTTACTTCTACAACAGACTCTAGTACATCTCTAATATCAATTTTTTCAAACTCCCCCTTAGCTAGCTCTACCTCCAATCTTGATGATGATGCAATATCTGAAATTAATCTATCAAGTCTTTTTAAATCTTTGAAAGCAATTTTTGTAAGTTGTTTTCTTTCTTTATCTTCATTGGAAATTTGTAGAGTTTCTATTGCGCTTTGAAGCGATGTTAGTGGATTTTTAAGTTCATGAGCTACATCAGCAGCAAATGCTTCAACAGATTTGACTCTATCTTGAAGAGCTCCGGTCATTCTTCTTACAGATTTGGCTAAGCCACCTATTTCATCTTTCCTATTATCCATTGACGGTATTTCACCAACTCCAGCATCTGAAACACCTTCTGCAGCTTTTGCAAGTCTGTTTAAGGGTCTTGCTATTGTTCCTGATAGCGATATTGATAAAAAAAGACTTACTGATAAGGCTATAAGAAAAGCTCTAAGAAATCTTTGTCTTTCTTCTATTATTATTCTGCCAATATCACCTTCATTTGTAGATAACAATAGCACTTCTTTTTTAAGATTATTTCTTTCAAGTGGTATACTAACATGAACAGTTATACCTCCATTGTCTAACTTATATTCTCTTGCAGTTGTAATCCCTGCGAATGATTTTTTTATATCATCAATTGAATAACCCTCTTTAGGTATTATAGGAGCATCTCTATCAAATAAGGTTTGAAAGTTCTTTATAAGACTTGAAAAATAACTTTCTTTATTGTCTTCATTTAATTTTTCTTCTTGAAAGTCTCTGGAGTCAAAAATTTCCTGAAGATTTTCATTAAATATTTGAGTCCTTGCTATTTTTGTTGAAGTCCAGTTTTGTGTTAAAAATAGATTATCAATATTATTATTTACTTCTTGATTTACTGATTGTGCATTCAGGGTAAAGGAGAAAGCAATAAGATTAGCTTGTAATATCAAAGCTTCCTTTCTAGCCTCAATAAGATTATTTTGGGATTTATCAACAAATAGAAAACCTGTGCCAAGAAGAATAAGTCCAATTAAATTTATTGCAATTATTCTAGCGCCAAGTGATTCTATTTTTAGAAAATTCAGCATTATTCTTTAATATATCGATATCCTACACCATAAAGTGTTTCAATTGATTTAAAGTCTTTATCTATATCTTTAAATTTTTTTCTTAATCTTTTTATATGACTATCTATTGTTCTATCATCTACATAAATATTATCGTCATAAGCAGACGACATTAATTGATCTCTGCTTTTAACATGACCTGGTCTTGAGGCCAAACATTCTAATAAAAGAAACTCAGTGACAGTGAGCCTTAGAGGTATTTCTCCCCAAAAACACTCATATCTATCCATATTAAGTGATAGTTTACCCCTTTTTAATACATCCTTATTATTATTTTGATTTGAATTATTTACACGTGACCTTCTCAGGATTGTCTTGACCCTTTCAAGGAGTAATTTTTGTGAGAATGGTTTCGTTATATAATCATCAGCACCCATTTTAAGTCCAAGTAATTGATCAATTTCTTCATCTTTCGATGTAAGGAAGATTACTGGAAGGTTCGAACTTTGTCTCAGCTCTTGAAGCACTTCAAGACCATCCAGTCTAGGCATCTTGATATCCAAAATTGCAATATCGTAATCTTCTCTCTGTAATGAGGTTAGACCCGATAAACCGTCAGAAAAAGTTTTTATATTATAGCCCTCTGACTTTAATGTGAGGCTAAGTGATGCAAGTATATTTTGATCATCATCTATTAAACAAATATCGGTCATATTTTCCCTTTTTTAAGTTAACTAATTAACTTATTTAAACTATATAATACCTTGAATTATTTGTTGACAATATTCTGATATAAGTGTGAATTAATTTTTTGATAACAAGGGGTAAATTGTGAAAGAATTTGGTGAAAATTTTTCAGTATCTGGACCTGAAGCTCATGGATTTTTATTATTAGATAACGTTTTTTGGAATTTAAAACAGGAAGAGATATATAAAATTATTCTTGAGAGGGGTGAAGGAAAGATTTCAAAAGACGGAGCAATGGTAGTGAAAACCGGTATTCATACTGGTAGATCTGCTCAAGATAAATTTGTTGTGAGAGAGTCAGTAAATAAAGACTCAATATGGTGGGATAATGCTAAAGAGATGTCTGAAGAAAATTTTGATCTTCTTTATGAGGACATGATTAAATTTTCAGAGAATAAGGATTTATTTATTCAAGATCTTTTTGGTGGAGCGGATCTTGAGTATAGATTGCCAACAAGAGTTTATACAGAATATGCATGGCATTCACTTTTCATTCAAAATCTTCTTATCACAGTTAAAGATGAAGAAAAAAGTAATTTTGATCCTGAGTTTGTAATTATAGATATGCCAAGTTTCAAAGCAAACCCTGAGAGACATGGCTCGAGGTCCGAAACAATTATTGCTGTGAATTTTGAGAAAAAAATTGTTCTTATTGCGGGTACTTCTTATGCAGGCGAAATAAAAAAATCAGTCTTTACAATGTTGAATTTTCTATTACCCCCGAAAAATGTCATGCCAATGCACTGTTCAATTAATGTTGGTTCTGATGATGACTCAGCTATTTTCTTTGGCTTGTCTGGTACAGGCAAGACAACACTTTCCGCTGATCCAAATAGAACATTAATTGGAGATGATGAACATGGGTGGTCAGAAAATGGCGTTTTTAATTTCGAGGGCGGCTGTTACGCCAAAATGATTAGATTGTCTAAAGAAGCTGAACCAGAAATTTATGAAACTACAAAAAAAACAGGAACAATTCTCGAAAATGTTGTTATGGATGATCAGACGGGCGAATTAGATTTAGATGATGATACACTAGCAGAGAATACTCGAGGCGCTTATCCTCTCTCATTTATACCTAATTCAAGCGAAACCGGCAGGGGTCCCATTCCTAAGAATATAATTCTTTTAACTTGCGATGCATTTGGGGTATTACCTCCAATCGCAAGATTATCAGCTTCTCAGACAATGTATCATTTTCTTTCAGGTTACACTGCCAAAGTTGCGGGTACTGAAAAAGGAGTTGATGAGCCAGAAGCAACTTTCTCAGCCTGTTTTGGAGCTCCTTTTATGCCAAGACACCCGTCAGAATATGGGAACCTATTAAAAGACCTTATTCATAAATATAAAGTAAACTGTTGGTTGGTAAATACTGGTTGGTCAGGAGGACCAGTTGGAGAAGGCAACAGAATGCCTATTAAAGATACAAGAGCTTTACTTTCAGCAGCCTTAGATGGCACCTTAAATGAAGCAGAAATGCGAGTTGATAATTTTTTTGGATTTGAAGTACCATTATCTGTAAAGAATGTTGACGAAAATATTTTAGTTCCAAGAAATACATGGAATGATAAGGAGAGTTACGACCTTCAAGCTAAAAAGCTTGTTGAAATGTTTTCAGAAAATTTTGCAATTTATGAATCTCATGTAGATTCAGATATTATAGAAGCTGCTCCAAAAATTTCATAAATAAATTTAATGAGCTTGTTCCCAGTTCTTTCCTGATGCAGCCTCGACCTTTAAATCAACCGACAGATTTATAACAGGTTTGTGTGCTTCAGACATTTCCCTGGTTACTATAGACATAGTTTCTTCTATTTCATTATCTTTTGTTTCAAAAATAAGCTCATCATGAACCTGCATAATCATTTTTGTTCCAAGATTTTCTTTTTCAAAATATTTAGGAATTTTTATCATAGCTCTTTTAATAATATCAGCTGCTGTACCTTGAATGGGAGCATTAATTGCAGCTCTTTCCATAAAAGCTTTACCTCCAGGCCCTCTATTTATTGATTCATCTATGAAGCATTTTCTTCCAAAAAGAGTTTTTACAAAACCATTATTTTTAGCAAATTCTTTTGTGGTTTCCATATAATCTCTAATTGATGGAAACTTTTCAAAATAAGAGCGAATATAGTCAGAAGCTTCAGACCTTGAAATGTCTAATTGATTTGATAGGCCAAATGCAGAAATTCCATAAATTATACCAAAATTAATTGCCTTAGCTTTTCTTCTGATATCCTGATTCATGTCTTTTAATGGAATACCAAATACTTCGGATGCAGTTAAAGAGTGGATATCAATATCATTTTTAAATGCATCCTTAAGATTACTATCATCAGATATATGAGCAATAATTCTCAATTCAATTTGGCTATAATCAGCACTAATTAGAGAGGAGCCTGGCTCAGCTATAAAAGCACTTCTTATCATTCTACCTTCATCATTTTTTATTGGTATATTTTGAAGGTTAGGGTCAGAAGAAGATAGTCTTCCTGTTGATGTAGAAGACATAGAGTATGATGTATGTATTCGTTTTGTTTTTTTATTTACAAAAGTACGAAGCGCATCGGTATAAGTAGATTTTAATTTCGATAGACCTCTCCACTCGAGAAGAAGTTTAGGGAGGGCATTACCTGAGGATGCCAGAAAATTTAATGTTTCAGCATCTGTAGACCAAGCGCCAGAAGGTGTTTTTTTTCCGCCTTTAATTTTCAATTTTTCAAACAAAATTTCACCAATTTGCTTTGGCGATCCAAGGTTAAATTGACTTCCTACTATTTCGAAACACTTAGTTTCAATATTTAAAATTTCTTTTTTAAATTTTAATGATAAGTCTTTTAAGATTTCCTCATCAATGCAAACACCGTTTTTTTCCATATCCATTATTACTTTGGCAAGAGGTCTTTCAATAGTTTCATAAACTGATGAGGCTTTTTCCTCTAGAAGTTTTGGTTTTAAAATTTTCCATAGCCTAAAAGTAATATCAGCATCCTCAGCTGCATATATTGATGCTTCATCTATATCAATTTCATTAAAACTTTTTTGATTTTTTCCTGAGCCAACAATGTCTTTATATGATATTGCAGAGTGCTCTAAATATTTTTTTGCTAAAAAATCTAGATTATGTCTCGATGCCCCAGATCCTAATGAATATGAAATTAACATTGTATCATCATATGAATTTACTTTTATATTATATTTATCAAGGACCAGTGCATCATATTTTTTATTATGAAAAATCTTTAGAATACTTGAGTCCGCACTTATTGATTTTAAGAATTCAATAGCATCGTCAAAATTAATTTGTTTATCAGCATTATCATGCCTAAGAGGTATGTAGCAGGCATCATTTACATCTATTGC
>Ga0160422_10002246_pt1 | contig 12077 bp, 8 predicted proteins | sample Fk160mmetaG_FD_108192 | JGI IMG/M metagenome (GOLD analysis project Ga0160422, IMG submission 108192) | Marine microbial communities from the Central Pacific Ocean - Fk160115 60m metaG | ecosystem: Environmental > Aquatic > Marine > Oceanic > Photic zone | place: The Central Pacific Ocean...
GTATTGTGTGACTTCCCGCGATGATCACTGCAAGAGAGATTGAGTTGCCCGAGCAAAGCACGACTTCAGGCATCTCTCTGCGCGGCCGAACGGTGCCGAGCTACATCGCAGTGGAGGGACCTATTGGCGTGGGTAAAACCACCCTCGCCCGCCGCATCGCCGATACCTTTGACTACGATCTGCTGCTTGAAGAAGCCGAACTGAACCCTTTTCTCGAGCGTTTCTATCAAAACCGGCAGCAAACAGCGCTGGCCACGCAATTGTTCTTCTTGTTTCAACGCGTTCAAAAAATCACGGAGCTGAAACAGAGAGACATGTTCGATCAGTCTCGCGTCGCGGACTTCGTACTGGAAAAAGACCCGTTGTTCGCTCGCGTCAATCTTGAGCCCGATGAGTTTGCGCTTTACGAGAAAGTGTTCAGCAAGATGCGCGTCGATGCGCCCGTCCCCGATCTGGTGATCTACCTTCAGGCTAGCCCAGATCGACTTCTGGAACGAATCGATCGCCGCGGCATTGATGCCGAGCGACTGATCGATCGGCAGTATTTGGAGCAACTTAACGAGGTGTACAGCGAGTTTTTTCTTTACTACGATGCCGCGCCTCTACTGATCGTCAATGCCAATGAGATTGATTTGGCACAGGGCGACAGGGACTATGAGCAGCTTGTGGATTACATGCTAAACATCAAGAAGGGTCGGCATTACTTCAACCCTACTTTTTTTAGCTGAAGACTTGCTGTTAATCAGCCTTTGGGAGTCGACAGAATGACCAAGCGCATCACCATCAGCACTCTGGATGCCATGAAAGCATCGGGTGACAAGTTTGTGATGATCACGGCCTACGACGCCACATTTGCTCGGCTTGCCAGCGAGGCCGGGGCAGAGACCATTCTGGTTGGCGACTCGTTGGGTATGGTGCTCCAGGGCCATGAGACGACGATCCCTGTCTCGCTGGACGCAATGACTTACCACACCGAGTGTGTTGCCCGCGCACGACCCCATTCCTTGATCGTTGCCGACTTACCTTTTATGAGTTTTTCCAATGCGGACGACACGCTGCATGCCAGCACGCGGCTCATGCAAGCCGGGGCGCAGATGGTCAAACTGGAAGGCGGCACCTGGCTCAGCGACAGCATTCATCGCCTGGTAGAACGGGGTGTCCCGGTTTGCGCCCACCTGGGACTGACCCCCCAATCGGTCAACGTGTTTGGTGGGTACCGTGTGCAGGGGCGAACACCAAAGGAAGCGAAATCCATTTTAGCCGACGCGGTAGAGATTCAGGACGCCGGGGCCAGCCTGCTCGTACTCGAGTGTATTCCTGCAGAGCTCGCCGCCGACATCTCATCGAAACTCGATATCCCGGTCGTCGGTATTGGCGCAGGCAGCGGTACCGATGCACAGGTGCTCGTGCTTCACGACATGCTGGGCATGACGGAAACCGCACCCAAGTTTGTGCAGAACTTCATGGAGGGTGCCCCCTCGATTCAAGATGCACTCAAAGCTTTTGTCGATGCGGTGAAGGCGGGTGAGTATCCCAGGGAAGAGCACACCTACTCGTAGGCTCGGACAATGATTGTCGTCTTAGACACGGCCGCCCTAGCAGAACACCTGACTACACTCAGAGACCGCGCTGGCACGATCGCGTTTGTGCCGACCATGGGCAACCTGCACGAAGGCCATCTTGCACTGGTGGATCAGGCACGCGCGGCAGCAGATGCAGTGGTGGTGTCTATCTTCGTAAACCCCATGCAGTTCGCCGCACATGAGGATCTGGATATCTATCCCCGGACGCTCGACGACGACCTCAGCGCCCTGCGGGAGGCCGGCGTGGATCTTGTCCTGACGCCCAGTGCCGATGATATCTATCCGGACACTAGCGCCCGACACACCGCGATCCACGTGCCCGAATTAGGTGAGGCGCTATGCGGCAGGGATCGACCCGGGCACTTCGATGGCGTGTGCACCGTGGTCTACAAGCTGTTCCAACTAGTTGGGCCCGACATTGCTGTATTCGGCGAGAAGGATCTGCAACAGTTACTGATCATCAAAAAGATGGTCGCCGACCTCAGCCTGCCCATCGACATACAGTCTGGGGCCACTCAACGTGCGGAAGATGGCCTCGCACTGAGCTCCCGCAACCAGTACCTGTCGGCTTCAGAACGCGCCTTAGCGCCCTTGCTGTGGCAGACCTTGCAAACCTGTGGCGCAGCACTCACGGCAACACCCCGAGAACCGCCGGCATCGATTATCGACGCTGCCAGAGTGGCGCTGGAGCAGGCCGGATTTACAGTTGATTACCTCGAGCTCAGGGAACTGTCGACGCTCCAGCTTGTCGACAATGTGGATCAGGACTGCGCACTGTTCGTTGCGGCACGACTCAGCGATACGCGCTTGATCGATAACATTCAACTCGCCGCGGGCAACTAGCTCGAAGACACCGGCACGCGAATATCTTCTACCAACTGCTGTACCGAGTCTGGAGGCGGCGCGGTCAGACGACTTACTGTCAGTGTGGCGCCGAAGTTCACGATGGCACCCACTACACCAAAGGCGTTGGGCTCGATACCCAGAAACCAGTTCGGCGGTAGGTCCCCAAGGAAACTAGTGCCCGGTATGAACATGATCCCTTTGTGCTGAAACACATACGCCAGCGTCACCCCGATCCCCGCCAACATTCCCAGCACCGCGCCCTCCCGGGTCACCCGCTTCGAGAAAATGCCTAATAACAATGCCGGGAACAGGGACGCGGCCGCCAAGCCGAAGGCCAACGCCACGGTGCCCGCTGCAAAGCCCGGCGGGTTTAACCCCAAATACCCCGCTCCCAATACCGCCGCGGCCATCGCCAGACGCGAGGCCATAAGCTCCTGTCGCTCGGAAATGTTGGGCATCAGGGTGCGTTTGAGCAGGTCGTGGGAAATCGCCGACGAGATCGCCAGTAGCAACCCTGCCGCGGTGGACAGCGCCGCCGCCAGGCCGCCCGCCGCGACCAGTGCGATGACCCAATTGGGCAAATTAGCAATTTCAGGATTGGCCAGCACCAGAATGTCGTTATCCAGCGTGACCAGTTCATTGGTATCGGGATCGGCAGAGTACTGAATTAGACCGTCGCCGTTTTTATCCTCGATGCCCAGCAGACCCGTCTGCTCCCAATTTTTGAACCATGCCGGTCGCTCTTCAACCGCGAGATGCTGACCGGATTGAGGCTCCAGTGTCTGGATAATATTGAGCCGCGCCATGGCGGCGACCGCGGGTGCCGTCGTGTAAAGAATCGCGATGAAAACCAACGCCCAGCCGGCCGAGGTGCGGGCGGCGCGCACCGTTGGCACCGTAAAGAAACGAATGATGACGTGAGGCAATCCGGCGGTGCCAATCATCAGAGAAGCGGTGAAGGCGGCCATATTGAGGGTGCTGCCGCGAACCGAAGTGGTGTATTCCTGAAAACCCAGATCCAACAGAGTGCGGTCGAGCTTCTCCAGCAGGTACGCGCCATCGGCAAGGGTGGAACCCAGCCCGATTTGTGGCACCGGCTGACCGGTCAGCTGCAGACTGATAAAAATCGCAGGTACGGTGTAGGCAAAAATCAACACGCAGAACTGGGCGATCTGGGTGTAGGTAATGCCTTTCATACCGCCCAAGACGGCATAGAAGAAGACGATGACCATGCCCGAAAACAAGCCAGTCTCATAGTCGGTCTCGAGAAAGCGCGAGAAGGCCACACCAATACCCTTCATCTGTCCAATGACATAAGTCACCGAGCAAATGATTAGGCAGATCACCGCCACGACACGTGCAGTATCAGAGTAATACCGGTCGCCAATGAATTCGGGGACGGTGAACTTCCCATATTTCCTCAGGTACGGCGCGATCAGCATGGCCAGAATCACATAACCGCCGGTCCAGCCCATCAAAAATACCGAGCCGCCATAGCCGTTGTAAGAGAGGCCAATGAGACCGGCCATGGAGATGAACGAGGCGGCTGACATCCAATCAGCGGCCGTCGCCATGCCGTTGGCCACTGGGTGAATGCCCTTTCCGGCGACGTAGAATTCCTGCGTCGATCCGGCGCGCGAGCGGATTGCGATAAAGATATAGAGCGCAAAGGATGCGCCCACGACCAGATACGTGGTTTCAGTGAGGCTCATGCTTCAGGCTCCTCGAACCCAAGGCGCTTTTCGAGGCGCGCCATGACGCGCGCGTAGACGAAGATCAGTACGATAAAGGTGTAGATGGCGCCCTGCTGTGCAAACCAGAAGCCGAGCTTGAATCCACCGACTTGAATCTGATTGAGGGGCTCAACCCACAGTACGCCGCAGCCCAAACTGACGACAAACCAAATCGTACCCAGTATCAGCATCCAGCGCCGATTTTCGCGCCAATACACGTGGCGAGCGCTAATGTCGTTCGACTCCATGATGCGGTCTCCGGGCAGAGGCGTTCAGGTGACACGCATCATCATGCCCTGCTCCGCATTGAGTCAACCTGCGCGGCGACGACACAACCAGTGACTCGAGACGGACGCCCCCGACCGCTTGTGTTCTGGATGAATCGCGGTCGTCCCCAGAGCGCGCTTGTTGTAAAAAACGACAGCACTTACCATCCCATTCTCGCAACGCGCGATTAACCCGACCTACCGGAAAACAGGTAATGACCGACACTGTTGTCTATCCCATACCCGACCACTTCAGCGAGGCGCACGTGACGCCCGAGCGATACCACACGCTGTATCGCCAATCTCTGGATGACCCCGACACATTTTGGTCAGAGCAGGCCCAGTTACTCGACTGGCACTCGCCCTGGAGCGCGGTCTCAGAGACCGACGTCGCCAACGGCGCTGCTCGCTGGTTTGTCGACGCAAAACTGAACGTCTCGGTCAACTGCATTGACCGGCATCTGCCAGAACGCGCACATGACACCGCCATTATCTGGGAGGGAGATGACCCCGATGACAGTCAGTCGTTTACCTATCAAGAGCTAAAGATTCAGGTGTGTCGATTCGCGAATGCGCTGAGAGCACAAGGAATCGGCAAGGGCGACCGTGTCTGTATCTACATGCCGATGATTCCCGAAGCGGCGTTCGCCATGCTCGCCTGCGCGCGAATAGGTGCCATCCACTCGGTCGTCTTCGGTGGGTTCTCCCCCGAAGCACTCAAAGATCGCATCAATGACGCGATATGCAGCATGGTGATCACCGCCGATGAGGGCGTCCGTGGTGGCAAAACCGTACCGCTCAAACGCAACGTCGACGCGGCGCTAGCGCAGGTCGACTGCGTTGATAGCGTTATCGTGGTCAGACGTACAGGGTGCGAGACCGACTGGGTCGAAGGCCGGGACGTCTGGTTCCACGACGCCACCGCCGCGGCCAGTGATGACTGTGAGCCCGAGTGGATGGACAGCGAAGACCCGTTATTTATCCTCTACACCTCTGGCTCCACGGGCAAACCCAAAGGCGTCCTGCACACGACAGGCGGCTACCTGCTTCAGGCAGCCATGTCGATGAAGTATGTGTTCGACTATCGCGAAGGTGAAACCTACTGGTGCACCGCTGACGTCGGCTGGGTCACTGGCCACACCTATATCGTCTACGGTCCGCTCGCCATCGGCGCCCGTACCCTGATGTTTGAGGGGGTCCCCACCTATCCCGCAGGCGACCGCTTCTGGCAGGTGATTGCCAAGCACGAGGTGAACCTGTTTTTCACCGCGCCCACCGCGATCCGCGCTTTGCATGGTCTCGGCGACGAGCTCGTCACGCGGCACGACCGCAGCTCGCTAAGAATTATTGGCGCGGACGGCGAACCCATTAACCCTGAAGCCTGGGAGTGGTACCACCGGGTGGTCGGCGACGGCCGCTGCCCCATCGTCGATACCTGGTGGCAGACAGAGACCGGCGGAGTCATGATCACGCCGCTACCTGGCGCGCATGCCCTTAAACCAGGCTTTGCCAGCTTTCCTTTCTTCGGGGTAGAGCCCGCTCTCTTGGATGAGCAGGGTGCCGAAATCGAGGGGGCTGGTGCCGGATACCTGGTAATCAAACGATCCTGGCCTGCCCAGATTCGCACCGTCTACGGCGATCATCAACGCATGATCGATACCTACTTTACGACTTATCCCGGTTACTACTTCACCGGTGACGGTGCGCTGCGAGATGAGGACGGCTATCTGCGTATCACGGGTCGTGTGGATGACGTGCTCAACGTGTCGGGTCATCGGATGGGCACTGCCGAGGTGGAAAGCGCACTGGTGCTCCATGAAGATATTGCTGAAGCTGCCGTGGTGGGCTTCCCGCACGACATCAAAGGCCAGGGCATCTACGCCTATGTGACGCCCATGACCGGCGTCGAGGACAGCGAATCACTCCGCGAGGAACTGGTTGCGCTCTGTGTTCGTGAGATTGGACCCATCGCCAAACCGGACCGGATTCAGTGGGCGCCAGGACTGCCTAAGACGCGATCTGGCAAGATCATGCGGCGAATATTACGTAAAATCGCCGAAAATGAGCTAAATAGCCTCGGAGACACGTCGACCCTGGCAGACCCTGCAGTGGTTGAGGATCTGGTCGAGGGACGGGTATCAGACTAGGTCTTCGTGCGCGCACCCGCCCGCTCAACTCAAAAGGCGACCAGCTCACAATGAGCCTGCGAAGGCCGGCCTAGGATCCTGTCGATTGGCATTGCGAGCCGCGCATCAACCACAAGCTGCCGCGCAGCAAAGCCTCAAATATTTACCATTTTCAGTGCTATTACCCGAGTCGCTTCGCATATAATGCGGCCTGCTCAGCGTTCGCTGGCTCCTGACCGTATAAGAAATTCAATATCAAGGTTGAGGGCATCCGGGGGGTTAATCGCCCTCGGTGATGTCTGAGCGTATTTGTTGTTTTTGAAGCCACGGAGAAAAATATGAAGTTTACCTACCGCACACTTGCTGTTGCCGTCGCAGCAGCACTCGTGGTGCCGACCCAAGCGACCTTTGCTCAGGACGATAACCTGACAGAAGAAGTCGTCGTGATCGGTACCCGTACCGAGGGACGTTCTGCCCTCGACTCACCCGCTCCGGTCGATGTGATCGGCGGTGAAACCATGAGCAATCAGGGTGACACCGACATGAGCAACCTGCTCCGCAACGTCGTTCCCTCCTACAACGTAAACGATCAGCCGATCAGTGACGCAGCAACGCTGGTTCGCCCCGCCAACCTGCGCGGTTTGGCACCAGACCACACCTTGATGCTGGTGAACGGGAAGCGACGCCATCGCGCCTCGGTCATCACCTGGCTCGGTAACGGTATTTCAAATGGCTCACAGGGCCCTGACGCGGCCGCCATCCCCGCGCTGGCGCTGAGGCGTATCGAAGTCCTGCGCGACGGCGCCTCTGCCCAGTACGGTTCTGACGCCATCGCGGGCGTCATGAACTTTGTGCTGAACGACGCCCGCGAGGGTGGCTCCGTTGAAGTGCGCTACGGTGAGTACAACGAAGGTGACGGCGAGCAGGTCACCATTGCAGGCAACATTGGTTTGCCGCTGGGCGATTCGGGCTTCCTGAACCTGACCGCCGAGTGGGGCGAGTCTGACCCCACCAGCCGTTCGGAGCAGCGCGCCGATGCACAGGGCCTGATCGACGATGGCTATCAGAATGTGCCGGCACCCGCCATGATCTGGGGTCGTCCTATCGTCAGTGACGACATGAAGCTGTGGGCCAACTTCGGCGTTGACCTGAGTGACACCCTGGAGCTGTATGGCCACGCCAACTACAACAGTAAAGAGGTCGACGGCGGCTTCTTCTTCCGTAATCCTACTAACCGCGGTGCGGTTTACAGTGGAGACGGTGGCGCGACGCTGCTGATCGGTGACCTCACACCCGATGGTAACGGTAACTGCCCAGTTGTCGCGCTGGATGGCAACATACCCGACCCTGTGGCGTTCGCTCAGGTACAAGCTGATCCCAACTGCTTCAGCTTCCAGGAAACCATCACCGGTGGCTTCACACCCCGATTTGGCGGTGACATTTCCGACATGTCCTTCCTGCTCGGTCTGCGTGGTGAGATCAATGACAACCTGCGCTGGGACGTGAGTGCTTATCTTGGTGAACACGAGGCGGACTTCTTCATCAACAATACGGTGAATGCGAGTCTTGGCCCAGACACGCCGCGTGACTTTGACCCGGGTCTCTACAAGCAGACCGACACCAACTTCAACGCTGACCTCAGCTGGACCGTCTCCGATACCCTGAATATCGGTTTCGGTGGTGAGTTCCGCAATGAGGAATTCGAAATCGGTCCGGGTCAGGTCGAGTCCTATACTGCCGGTCCTCTGGCAGACCAGGGCTTTAGCACCTCGTCCAACGGCTTCCCGGGGTTCCCGGCGGCCACCTCAGGCACGTTTGAGCGCGAAAACTACGCAGTCTACGTGGACGCTGAGTGGACACCCACAGACAGCCTGGTCACACAGGGTGCCGTGCGGTTTGAGGACTTTGATGGGTTCGGTAGCACCACCAACTTCAAGGTGGGTGCCAACTGGGCGATCACGGACAACTTTGGCGTGCGCTCTACCTACAGCACGGGCTTCAAGGCACCGACTCCGGGTCAGGCGAATGCGTCCAACACCTCAACCGAGCTGATCAATGTCAACGGCGTTCCCACGCTGGTGAACAATGGCACGATTCCTGCGACCAGCCCGGTGGCCCTCTCAGTGGGCGGCAAGGAGCTGGACCCTGAAGAATCCACTAACTTCACCGCCGGTCTGTATGCCACGTTGGGCAACTTCGAAATCACTGTCGACTACTACGACATCGACGTAGAAGATCGTATCAACCTGTCTTCCGAGGTAGTGCTGTCGCAAGAGCAGATCGACCAGCTGATCGCGGACAACGTTCCGGGCGCTGGTGACCTGACTCAGTTCCGGTTCTTCACCAACGACTTTGACACCAATACTCATGGTGTGGACGTTGTGGTGTCGACCTATACCGAGTGGCTGGGTGGTACCACCGACTGGAATCTCGCTTACAACAACAACAAAACAGAAGTGGAGAAGTTCAACCCTGGCACGATCGGCCCCGGCCGTATCCGCCAGATCGAGCTGACCACCCCCGAGACTCGCTGGAACTTGTCTGCGAATCACACGGTGGGTAACTTCCGCATCCTGGCTCGCTTGAGCTTCTACGACGAGTGGTATGACAGCTTCGAGAACGACGTATTCGGTACTGACGCTATCTTTGACAGCGAGTACCTGATCGACCTCGAGCTCGAGTATCGCATTGGTGACCATTCGAGCATTCTCATCGGTGGCAACAACATCACCGACGAGAGCGGTCAAAAAGCGACTGACGTCAACAATCTTGGCTTCAACACCGCGACCATTCTCGGTAACACCTACAGCCAGTACTCACCCTTCGGTATCAGTGGTGCATTCTGGTACGCACGCTATCGCTACAGCTTCTAAACTGTAGTCAGCATGTGACAACAGGGGGGCTTCGGCCCCCTTTTTCTTGCCCCAAATAAGGCTTAGGCTCGGCGCTCGTAATACAGGAATTCTCTATGCGTCCCCTGCAACATTTGGCGGCCCTGATCCTGGCCGCGACAGCCCTGATCAGCTGCCAATCCCAAACAGAACCTCCGGAGATAATAGTACTGGGACGGCTGGTCACCATGGACCCACAGCAGCCACAGATCAGTGCGGTTGCCATCAGTAACGGCCGGTTCAGCTTCGTGGGGGATCAAGCCGCAGCGCTCGCCTTGCGGGGCCCCGATACACGAGTGATTGATCTCGAAGACGCGACGGCTTATCCCGGGTTCATTGATGCCCACTTGCACGTTGCTGGCATCGGGGCCGCGCAGCGCTCAGTGGATCTCACCGGCGCCAGCACCTTTAGCGAACTCGTAGATCGCGTGGCCGCAAGGGCGAGCACGCTCCGCAAAAGCGTTGTAGTGCAGGGCCATGGATGGCACCAAAGCAAATGGCTCAATCCGCCCGCCGGTCATATCGAGGGGTTTCCCACCCACCATGCGCTATCGGAGACCGTTCCCGATCACCCGGTGGTGCTTGAGCACGCCAATGGCCACTCGGCATTACTGAATCAGCGTGCCATGGAGCAGTTGGGCATCGACGCCAACACGATTGCCCCGGAGGGTGGCGTGATTGTGATGTCCGATGGGCAACCCACCGGTCTTCTCCATGAAACAGCCATCGATCTTGCCGCCCCCCTACAAACCTACGATCTGCAAACGGCGGAGGAACTTGTCGAGCTGGCGCAGCAGCACCTTCTTAGCGAGGGCATCACCACTGCGCACGATGCAGGGGCATCGCAAGTCGACCTCGCAGCACAGTGGGCCATGGCGCGCCGTGGGGATCTGGCCATACGCCTCTATTCTATGGTGTACGCCTCGGATGAAGGCGCACTGCATGAATGGCTTACGCGAGGCCCGCTGATCAATGCCGGAGACGCCAAACTCACGGTGCGCTCCATCAAAGTACAAGCGGATGGCGCACTGGGCTCCCGTACAGCATGGCTCCATGCCCCGTACACCGATGCACCACATACTTCAGGCGTGCTGACCTATAACCTAGATGCGCTTTCAGCGCTGATTCGAGACTCACGAGAAGATAACTGGCAGATCAACGTCCACGCTATTGGGGACCGCGCCAATTCCGAAGTGCTGGCTGTATTCGCGCCGTTCACGGATAGAGACAGTGACCACCGGTTTCGTATTGAGCACGCCCAACACCTGCGGCTTGGGGATGGGCCCCTGTTTGCCGAGCAAGGTGTGATTGCCTCGATGCAACCGATCCATCTCAGCTCTGACCGGCCCTGGGCCATTGACCGTCTCGGCCAGCGGCGCATCGTGGAAGGCGCCTACATCTGGCGAGACCTGCTTGACGGGGGCGTGATCGTGGCATCCGGTACCGACGCGCCAGTAGAGCCCGTCGACCCGATCGCCAACTTCTATGCCGCCGTCACCAGAAAGACCCTAAAAGGTTTGCCCGAAACCGGCTTTGAGCCGGCACAGAAGCTCAGCCGTATGGAGGCCCTACACGCCATGACCCTAGCCGCAGCCTACGCCGCATTTGAAGAGCAGGACAAAGGCTCAATCGAAGTAGGCAAGCTGGCGGATCTGACCGTACTCGATCAGGATCTGACTACCGTTCCCGAGGCGGAGATCCTGAATACGGAGGTCCTACTGACAATAGTGGGGGGTGAAGTGGTCTATCAGCGGCCAGAGACGGCCAATCCCTGAGGACGCTCGTCACTCTTTTCTGCTCTGCGGTCACGCTTTCGGGATGGCGCGTTTCAGTATCAAGGAGCACGCAGCATCTGCGCGATCATCCTTAAAATTACCTTACGGCGACGCTAAATGAGAGCGCTAAAAAACCGCGGTGAAGACCGCGGTTTTTTTTCGTTCAGCGACGCAAACACATCGCGCCATCAGAGGGCTGTTACTCCTGAGCCAGCGACTCTTCCTCGGGCTCAGCCGAATCCACTGAATCCACTGCGGTGTCAGCTGCATCAGCCGCTACCTCACGCATGGACAGCTTGATGCGGCCTCGCTGGTCCACGTCCAGTACCTTCACCTGCACTTCCTGACCCTCGGAGAGGTAATCGGTGACGTTCTCAACACGCTCTTCGGCGATCTGCGAGATGTGCACCAGACCATCCTTGCCGGGTAGGATCGTGACAAAGGCACCGAAGTCGACAATGCGTGCGACTTTACCCGTGTAGATCTCACCGACCTCAGCCTCAGCAGTAATGGCCTGAATCATCTCGATAGCAGCGTCTCGTGCGGCCGCGTTCTGACCAAAGACCTTCACGGTGCCGTCATCGTCGATGTCCACCGTGGCGCCGGATTCTTCCGTGATCTGGCGAATCGTCGCACCACCCTTACCGATGATGTCGCGAATCTTGTCCTGATCCACCTTCAGCGTTGTCATGCTAGGCGCATTCTCGGAGGTGATCTCACGCGGCGCATCCAGCACCGTGTTCATCTGACCAAGAATGTGCAGGCGCGCTTCCAGAGCCTGCTCGAGGGCACGCTCCATGATCTCTTCGTTGATCCCTTCGATCTTGATATCCATTTGCAGCGCGGTAACACCTTTA
>Ga0160422_10002247_pt1 | contig 12077 bp, 12 predicted proteins | sample Fk160mmetaG_FD_108192 | JGI IMG/M metagenome (GOLD analysis project Ga0160422, IMG submission 108192) | Marine microbial communities from the Central Pacific Ocean - Fk160115 60m metaG | ecosystem: Environmental > Aquatic > Marine > Oceanic > Photic zone | place: The Central Pacific Ocean...
AATAATAAAGTAATAAAAAAAATTCACAATTTTGTAGGACCCGTCTGTGAAACATCAGATCAGTTTTTAACTGTCGGGAGTTATAATAAATTAAAAGAGAATGATATTTTAGCAATATGTGATGTTGGTGCTTATGGTTCAGTTTTATCCTCTAATTATAATCTTAGAACTAGACCGTCTGAAGTTATTGTTGATAAATCTAAAATTAAGTTAGCTAAGAAAAGACAAAGTATATTAGATATTATTTAGATCTTTGATGATAAGAGTTATATTTACAATTTTTTTCTACCTTGGCGTAATAATTGTTTGCACAATATTTTTACCGTCGCTAATTTTACCACAGAAAGTTTCGTTATATGGAGGTAGAGTAATTGGATTATGGTCTAAATTTTGTTTAAAACATTTATTATCAGTTGAAATAGTCATCCAAGGGCAAGAGAATATTATTAAAGATGAAAAATTTTTTATAGCTTGCACTCATCAATCAGCTTTTGAAACTTACTTTTTACAAGTAATTTATAAAAATCCTTTATTTATACTTAAAAAAGAACTAACGAAAATTCCAATATTTGGATGGTATTTAAAAAAAATCGGTTCCATTGCAGTTCAAAGAGACAAGGTAAGTAAAGAAAATTTAGGTTTTATAGATAAAATCAAAAAAAATTATGAACAAGGTTCTCGACCAGTTATAATTTTTCCTCAAGGAACCAGAAAAGATTTAAAAGATAGATCTCCTTTTAAAAGGGGTGTAATAAAAATTTATAGTCAATTAAATATTAAATGCCAACCTATAGTGCTTAACTCAGGAGCTATATGGCCAAAAAAAGGAAAAATGTCTAACAAAAAAAAACTATACGTCTCAATTTTAAAACCTATTGATCCGGGAATGGAGGACGATCAATTTATCAGTACTCTTCAAAATAATATGTATAATGAGCTAGAGAAGTTTATCTAACCTTTCATCGGCATTACAACATATAATGTATCAAAATCAGATGGATCTTTAATAAGTGCAGGAGATCCAGTATCCTTTAGATACATCTCAATCTTTTCTCCATCAAGCTGTGAAGCAATATCTATTAGATATCTCGAATTAAAACTTATATCAAGATCATGATCAAACTTCACTTGTAAATTTTCTTTTCCATCACCACTATTAGTATTATTTACTGACAGATCAAGATTGTCTTTGGATAATTTAAATTTAACTCCATCTTTTTTATCTAAAGAAACTGATGCAACCCTATCAACGGAGTTCAAAAATTGTTTTAAATCCACTTCCAGTTTTTTTTGGTTTTCTTTTGGAATAACTTGGACATAATTTGGAAATTTGCCATCTATCAATTTTGATATGAGAATACTATTATTTAACTCAAATTTAATTTTAGATTTAATATTTGAAATTTTTACTTCACCTTCGAAATCTTCCAATAAAGAGCACATTTGAAATATGGTTTTTTTTGGAAGAATAACTGGTTCAAAGTTTATTCTATTCTTAAGTTTAATTTTTGAAACTGACATTCTATGACTGTCTGTTGCAGCTGCAGTTAAATATGGTTTTTCGTTTATTATTGTCATATGGATAAAAATACCACTTAAGTAGTGCCTAGTTTCATCGTTTGAAATCGAAAATTTGCATTTATTTAACAATTTAAGTAAGTCTTTGGAATTAACAAAAAATTCATTTTCATTAAAATCCTCATCAGTAAGCGGAAATTCTGATGCGTTTATGCAATTAAGATTGAAAACTGAGCTTTCAGACTCTAAATTTAGTTTTGACTCTCCCACGTTTGTAAAATTAATTTTTTTTCCTGGAGAAATTTTTCTAACGATATCATACATAATTGATGACGATGTGGTCGTCTTTCCCTCTTCAAAGACTTCAACATTGTTTATAGTATGAATAAAAATCAAATCAAGATCAGTAGCAGTAAAAGTTAATTTTGAATTTGAAACATTTAATAATACGTTAGATAAAATTGGTAAAGTACTTCTTTTTTCTATAACACCTTGGCAATAATTTAATGAATTTTGTATATCCTGCTGATTTGAGCTAAATTTCATTATTTTTATTATAAAGAATTTTATTTTTTAAATTATCAATATTTAATGATAAATCATTATCTTCTTTTCTTAACTTTTCTATAGTTTTTACAGAGTGTATTACTGTTGTATGATCTCTATTTGAAAACGCCCTGCCAATCTCGGGTAAAGATTTTGACGTTAATGATTTTGATAAATAGATTGCAGTTTGTCGGGGTCTGACTAAATATCTTGATCTTCTTGAAGACAACATTTCGTTCTTGCTAATTTTGAAAAACTTACATACCTCTGTTTGTATTAAGTCAATAGTAACATTGTTTTCAGGTAAATTTAATAGGTCTTTTAGAATAATCTTTGTTTCAGATAAATTTGGAACCTTATTATAGATTTTTGAAAAAGATACTATTCTATTTATTGCCCCAACAAGTTCTCTAATGCTAGTTTTTATTTCATTACTTAAAAAATTTTTAATTTCCTCATTTATAATTAATTGTTCAGAATTAATTAATGTTAGTTGCTCAGACTTAGTATTGATTATTTTTTTACGTAATTCGTCATCTGGGGATTGGATATCAATAACTAATCCACCAGAAAATCTTGATTTAATTCTCTCTTGTATTCTAACTAATTTATTAGGGGGACGGTCTCCAGATATAACTATTTGAGAACCTTTTTCTTTTAGTGCGTTGAATGTATGAAAAAACTCTTCCTGCATTGCTTCCTTACCATTCATAAATTGAATATCGTCTATCAATAATACATCTGAATTTCTAAAGTAATCTTTAAATTTTACCATATCATTGGATTTTAAAGATTTTACAAATTGATACATAAATCTTTCAGCTGATATAAACATTACTTTTTTATTATCTTTGAAATTGATACCTATTGCATTTAACAAATGCGTTTTTCCCATTCCAACACCACCATAAATATATAAAGGATTATAATATGCAACATCTTCAGTAACTTTTTTTGACGCCACATAAGCAAGTTTATTGCTTTTACCAGTCACAAAATTTTCAAATCTTTTGTTAGAGTCGAACCTGTTATATTGAAGATATGAGTCTTTAATAAATGATACATTGTTATTTTTAGATAGGAAATTTTGATTAACTGTATCAGGCTTTTTATAAGATTTATTTGAACTATGATCTATTGAAAACTCAATTCTAATTAATTCTTTTTTCTTCAATTTTATAATCTGAAGAATTTGATCTAAATATCTAGATGTTATCCAATCTCTAATGAACCTAGTTGATACGGAAAGTAAAATATAATTTTTATGTTCCTCAACAAAATCTATTTTTTTAAGCCAACTCTCATAAATTTCTACTCCAAATTTTTCTTGAAATAAAGATTGAACTTCATTCCAATTTATTTTTGTTTGATTATCATGATTAAAATTTTCATCTAAAGAATTATTCATTGAGAATCCCAACTAATTCTTCTCAGAAATTTATTCAATAAAATAATATTGAATTCAAAAGAAATTTAAAATCTGCACTTGTAAAATTTTTAGGTGAAGTCAATATGTCCTTAAAAATAAATATACTAAAACATGTATAGTAAAATAATATTTACTTATTTTTATAAAAATTAAACAACATGTTGTTCAATTCTCCAAATTTAAATTATATTTTGTGTCAACCTGAAATTAAATATATATTTAGTTGAAAGATAAAATATTAGATAAATTTATTTAAATTGTTTTAATAAAGAGAATTAAGACTACTTTGAGTTGATTATTTACTTAACTAAAGGTTGTTAATTTTTTTTGTCAACCTGGAAATATTTCTTGACGCATTTTGTCTTTTTATAATGCCTGTTTTAGCTATTTTCATTAATTCTGAATTTAATTTAGGAAGATAACTTAATGCCTCCTTTTTATCTTTTTTTTCAATTATTAAATTCATTTTTTTTAAAGCTAGTTTAAATCTCGATTTTCTAGATCTATTAACAAGTGTTTGTTTAGATATACGTCTAATACGTTTGATAGCTGATTTTGTATTTGCCATTGAGGCGCTATATACCCCGCAAATAATTAAGGGTCAATAAAATAATAAATTATTTTTGGCAATTTTTACAATAAAAAGTTGATCTATTTGATATTAAGATTTTTTTAATTTTATAATTACATTTTTTGTTGTTGCAGGTTTCATTCTGCCTATTATAAACCTTGAACTCTTTTTGAAATAAACCTTTCTTGCCAACTACATTTTTGAAATCTCTAATCGATGAACCACCTTTTAATATAGCATTTTTAAGAACAATCTTAGAATATTTATACAAATTCTTTATTTGATATAGTTTTAATTTCTTACCGACTATTAGGGGATTAATTTTTGAGGAAAACAAAATTTCACTAGCATAAATATTACCAATACCCGAGACAATTTTTTGATCTAAAAGGATATTCTTTATATTTTTGTTTCTTTTTTCTATTTTATTTTGGAAATCAGTAAATTTAAAGTTTATATCCAAAGGATCTAAAGCATATGAGCTGAGATAATTCTTTAAACTTATATTATTTTCAAAGAACTTAATAAATCCAAATCTTCTTGGATCATTATAAATTATTTCAAATTGATCAAAAACAAATATTAAATGATTATGTTTTGATGGTAAGTTTTTATCTTTATAAAAGCTCAAATTCGTATTATTTTTCATTCCCTGCCTAAGCAAATGTAACGTACCACTCATTCCAAAATGAATAACCAGAAACTTTTTGTTTTCTAGCTCAAGAATTAAATATTTTGCTTTCCTATAAAGTGAAATAATTTTTTTATTTTTTAATTTATTTTGCAAAAATTTATCAACTTTAAATCTTAAATTTCTATTATTTATGATAATAGTTAAAATTCTTTTGTATTTCACACTTTTTTCAAGTGACTGTTTGACAATTTCTACTTCTGGCAATTCTGGCATTAACTACTATATTACATTTATAATTTTAAAATGTCCGAAAATTTACAAAAAAATAGAAAACTTGTTGAGCAAGTATTTAATAAAGTTTACGACAAATACGATCTAATGAACGATATTATGTCACTAGGAAGTCATAGAATTTGGAAAAAAAATCTTATTACTATGATGAACCCGACAAAAGGTCGAACACTAATTGATGTTGGATGTGGTACAGGTGATATCGGTGAATTATTTTCAAAAGCTACATTAAATCAGTCAGAGATATTATCTGTGGATCCTAATAGTAAAATGATTGCTAAAGCAAAAATTAAACATAAAAATTATAGAAATATTAAATGGAAGGTATGCAAGGGAGAAAGTTTAGATGTTAAAACAGAATCTTTTGACTTTTATACTATTAGCTTTGGGTTACGAAACACAGGTGATATTAAAAAAACTATTTCCGAGGCTTATAGAGTGCTTAAAAAAGGTGGAAGATTTTTCTGCTTAGAATTTTCTAAAATAGATAACGAAAGTCTAAATTTTTTATATCAACAATACTCAAAGTTTATTCCAAAAATTGGGAAGTATATTGTAGGAGATAGTCAACCATACGAATATTTGGTGAAAACGATCAACGAATTTTTAAATCAAGAAGAACTATTAGAATTAATAAAGGATCAAAGATTTGAAAATTGTAGTTATAGAAACTTAAGCGGTGGAATAGTCTCAATTCATAGTGGTTGGAAAATATAATGATTAAAAGAATTATTACATTATTTAAAATCGGAAGAGTACTTGCTCAGTCAGAAGCCTTGAATATTATTTATAAATTTCATAAGCCTCCTGCAATTATTAAATTTATTTTTCTTATTTTCTCGATTTCTTTAAAAAAAAATGAGAATAAAAATTCAGGACTAAATGAGTCAGAGAGATTATGTACATCAATTCAAAGCATGGGCACAAGTTTTATAAAATTAGGTCAATTTTTATCAACAAGACCAGATATTATTGGAGATGATTTGTCACAAAAGTTAGAGAAGTTACAAGACAGAGTTCCACCTTTTGAAAATTTAAAAGCAAAACAGATTCTCAAAGAAAATTTAGGAGAAGAAAACTTTAATTCAATATTGAATTTAAGTGAACCTATAGCTGCTGCTTCGATTGCACAAGTACATAAGGCACAAATTAATGACAATGGTATTATTAAAGATGTGGCAATCAAAATTTTAAGACCAGATATAAAAAAAGAATTTAATGAGCAAATAGATGCTTTAATGTTATTTGCATATTTAATTGAAAATCTTGTAAAAAAAACAAAAAGATTAAGACTTGTTGAGGTTGTATTTTTGTTAAAGCAAATTACAAATCACGAAATGGACTTAAGATTTGAAGCTGCAGCAGCAAATGAATATGCAGAAAATACCAAAAATGATGTTGGCTTTGAGGTACCTAAAATTTATTGGAATTTTACAAGCGAAGAAGTTCTAACTTTAGACTGGATAGATGGAATTTCAATAAGAGAGAAGGATACCTTGGTAAAAAATAAAATAGATATCAATGGAATTGCATCGGATATAATCCAACATTTTTTAAGACATGCGGTACGTGATGGATTTTTTCATGCTGACATGCATCAAGGTAACTTGTTTATAAATAACAATGGACAAATAGTTCCTGTAGATTTTGGTATTATGGGAAGAATTGATAAAGAAAATAGAAGATTTCTTGCTGAAATTTTATATGGTTTTATTAAAAGAGATTATAAAAAAGTTGCAGAAGTTCATATTCTTGCAGGCTTGGTCCCTAGAGAAACACAATTAGAACCCTTGTCTCAAGCGCTTAGATCCATCGGTGAACCAATTTTTGGTCAAAAAGTAAAAGATATTTCTGGAGGAAAATTATTAAAACAATTATTTAATATTACTGACAAATTTAATATGCAAACCCAGCCTCAATTATTAATGCTACAAAAAACTATGGTAGTTGTGGAAGGTGTAGCAAGAAAATTAAACCCAGATACAAATATTTGGGAAACTTCTAGACCCGTCTTGGAAAAGTGGCTGAAAGAAACAAAAGATCCTTTAAGCAATATAACAGAAACTTTAAAAGAGACAGCTGAGACTTTAAAAAGACTTCCAAACTTACCGGAAGTAATGGATAAAGCTAACCAAGCATTGTCATTTCTTGCTAGTGGTCAAATACCCCAAAATTCTAACTCTTATTCAGCCTTAAATGAGAAAAAACAAGAAATGAAAGCTTTTAGAAACCAAAGTATTATTGGTTTTTTATTGCTTGTGTTTTTTAGTTTCTTAGTATTTTAATTCTTGTGATGAACTTTTTAAATAACAAAAAAATATTATTGATTGTTTGTGGTGGCATAGCTGCTTACAAGAGTTTAGAATTAATAAGATTATTTAAAAAACAAGGTGCAGAAGTTAAAACAATTTTAACAAAATCAGCCTTAGAATTCATAACTCCGTTATCAGTTACATCATTGTCTCAGAATAAAGTTTATACAGATCTATTTGATCATGAAAATGAAGCTGAAATGGACCACATTTCTTTATCTAGATGGGCAGATGCAATAATTGTTTGTCCAATAACAGCTAATACAATATCAAAATTAAGCAATGGTTATTCAGATGATCTTGCCTCAACAGTTGTAGCGGCTTCGAATAAAAAAATTTTTTTAGCACCAGCAATGAATGTAAGAATGTGGGAACACCAAGCTAATAAAGATAATATTTCTAAATTAATAGAATTCAAATACGAGATAATTGGACCAGAAATTGGGGAGATGGCTTGTGGTGAATTTGGTGAAGGAAAACTTGTTGAGCCTATAGAGATTTTACGTAACATTAATAGTTATTTTCATAATTTAGAAATAAACAATAAAATTAAAGCTTTGGTTACCGCAGGTCCAACTCAAGAAAAAATTGATCCTGTACGATACATATCTAATAGATCAAGTGGACTTCAAGGTTATGAAATAGCAAAATGTTTATCCGAAAATGGATTTGATACAACTTTAATTTCTGGACCTACGAACCTCAAAGAATTATCAAATGTCAAAACAATTAAAGTCAAATCTTCAGACGAAATGTATAATGAAACAATTAAAAATTTACCAGTAGATGTTGCAATATTTACTGCTGCAGTCTCTGATTTTAAAGTTAAAGAAATTAGCTCCCAAAAAATAAAAAAGAATATGGGTTTAGAATTAAATTTAGAAAAAACTAAAGATATATTAGAGTATGTCTCAAAACATAATTCTTTAAGACCAAAAAAAGTCATCGGTTTCGCTGCAGAAACAGAAAATATAGATGGCAATGCACAGAAAAAATTGGTTGAAAAAAATTGTGATTGGATCATTTCAAATGATGTTAGTAGAGATGATATAGGCTTTGGTTCTGAAATGAATGAAGTTTCAATTTATTATAGTAACAACAAAATTGAAAAAATAAAAAAATCAAAGAAATCATTAATTGCAAGTCAAATTGTTAAAAAATTAATAAATGAACTGAATACAAATAATGGTAAAAGTTCAAATTAAAAAACTAAATTCAAAAGTAAAATTACCTAAATATAAAACTGATGGATCGTCTGGTGTTGATTTACACGCTTTTTTGGATGAGGGAGATATTTCAATAAATCCAAATTCATCTAAAATTATACCAACAGGCTTAGCCGTTGCGATACCTATGGATTGCGAGGTACAAATAAGACCAAGATCGGGTCTTGCAGCTAATTTTTCAATAAGTGTTTTAAATACACCAGGTACAATTGATAGCGATTATAGAGGGGAAATCAAAATAATACTTTATAATCACGGTACAGAAAAATTTATAGTTAAAAATTCAGACAGGATAGCTCAAATGGTATTAATGCCTGTCTTAAAATTTGATTTTGAAGAAGTCTCAGAATTATCAAATACAATTCGAGGATCTGGTGGTTTTGGTTCAACTGGAAAATGAGTATTTTTTCAAATAAAAATTTGATTGAGAGATATTCAAGACAAATAGTTTTAAAAAAAATTGGTTTCGAAGGACAAAAGAAAATTCTTTCTTCAAAAGTTTTTGTTGTCGGCGCTGGTGGATTAGGATGTACTGTAATTGATCAGCTAGCAAGAGCAGGTGTAGGGGAAATTGCCGTAATAGATTTCGATAAAGTTACTTTATCTAATATACATCGACAAGTGTTATATAATTCACAAGATTTAAATAAGCATAAAGTAAATGTTTTAAAAAAAAAAATTAAAAAGATTAATTCTAAAATAAAGTTAAAAATATATAAAAGCAAAATTAATAAAGAAAATATAAAAAAATTACTTAAAAACTATCAAATAATCGTAGATGGCTCTGATAATTTTGAAACCAAATTTTTGCTTAATAAATATTGTTTAAAATTGAGAAAGAGACTTATCGTAGGATCAATTAATAAATTTGATGGACATGTTTTTTCACTAAACTTTAAAAATAATAAATCTGCTTGTTTAAAATGCTTTTATCAAGAGATACCAAATAACAATTTGTTAAATTGTGAAACTGAAGGTGTTGTAGGCACTATAGCGAATATAGTTGGATCTATCCAAGCAAATGAAGTGTTAAAAATTATTTTAAATTTAAAGGAAAAATTATATAATTCTATTCTGATTGTTAATATTCTAGATCTCAGCTTTAGAATTTCAAAATTTGGAAAAATAAAAAAATGTATATGTGGAAGGTAATAATAATTTCGCTTTTTTTTACTACATTTCTGTACGCCTCAGAGGTACGTTTTCTTATGCTTAAAAATGATAAAGTAAATGTAAGATATGGACCAGGATTTAAATATCCCATAAAATTTATATATAAAAAAAGGTTTCTGCCAGTTAAAGTTATCGACAACAAAGAAAATTTTAGAAGAATAATTGATCATAAAAATAATAGTGGCTGGATACATGTTTCTCAATTAAAAAAAGTAAATTCTTTGATAGTTTCTGAGGATACAATTTTGTTTTCAAAAGCTTCTAAATTTTCTAAACCTTTGGCAAAATTAGAGAAGGGAAAATTATTAATAGTAAAGAAGTGTCAAGAAAACTGGTGTAAAGTGAGTGACGAAAATTATTTAGGGTGGATTAATACTAATAATGCTTGGGGTAAAAATTAATTTTACTTCTTTGCAACTTTACTTGCCCAAAATTTATCTAACAAAAAATACCAAACCGAATTAGCTAGGGGTTCAACGATTGCATCTGTAAGTGCTATCATAAATGAAACATCTGCTATAAGCATTAAACATATGATTGCTATTGCAAAATGCCCGATAGTATAAATAAGTGTTCTTAAAAGCGAACCTTTATTATTTTTAAATATACCTTTGCTAGTTTGTACTATTCCTTGAGTTAATTCTACCATATAAAATATTAATTTATTTTTTTATCAAATCTATCAAGGTTCATAACTTTTGACCAGACTTTGACAAAATCCTTAACAAATTTTTTATCAGATCCTTCAGACGCATATACTTCAGAAATAGCTCTTAATTGAGAATTTGAGCCGAATATTAAGTCTACTCTTGAACCCTCCCAAATAATTTTATTTGTTTTTCTATTTTTTCCTTGGAAATATTGCTCTTCATCATCTTTTTCGCTCCAAGTAATATCCATATCTAAAAGATTTTTAAAATAATCATTTGTTAGTACTCCAGGCTTTTTGGTGAATACACCATAATGCGACCCATCAAAATTTGTACTTAAAACTCTCATACCTCCAAAAAGAACAGACATTTCAGGTGCAGTCAATTTCATTAATTGAGCTTTATCAATCAACATTTCTTCAGGTGATGTACTAGACTTTCCTTTTTGATAATTTACAAATCCATCAGCTTTTGGTTCTAATAAGTTAAAAGAAAAAACATCCGTATGTTCCTGTTTAGCATCACCTCTTCCTTGTAAAAAGGGAACTTTAATTTTATGTCCAGCTTTCTTTGCGGCTTTTTCAATCGCAGTATTTCCTGCTAAAACAATTAGATCCGCTAATGAGACATTTTTTGTTTTACCATCGAAGTTTTTCTTAATTTTTTCTAAAACTTTTATTACTTTGTCAACTTTAGCTATTTTATTTATATCCCAGTCTTTCTGTGGTTGTAGTCTTATTCTTGCACCATTTGCTCCACCTCTTTTGTCAGATCCTCTAAAAGTAGAACATGAAGCCCAAGCTGTTGATACTAACTGTGAAACAGACAACCCTGATTTTAGAATTTTGCTTTCAAGATACTTAATATCCTTGACTTTTAATTTATATTTTTGTTTTGGAACTGGATCTTGCCAAATAAGATCTTCTTTTGGAACTTCTGGTCCTAAATAACATACTTTCGGACCCATGTCTCTATGAGTTAATTTAAACCAGGCTCTTGCAAAAGCATCGTGGAATTCTTTAGGGTTTTTATGAAAGTGTTCAGTTATTGGTCCGTAACTTGGATCTACTTTTAATGATATATCAGTAGTTTGCATCATAGGTGGATGTTTTTTATTTTTGTCGTGTGCATCAGGAACCATTTTAATGTGTTGTCCATTTCTTTTTGGTGTCCATTGGTGCGCGCCAGCCGGGCTTTTGGTTAGCTCCCATTCATGCCCATAAAGACAATCTAAATAGCCCATGTCCCATTTAATTGGGTTTTGAGTCCAGGCTCCTTCTATTCCACTGCTTATCGTATCAATTCCTTTACCACTTTTGTAATTACTGTTCCATCCAGTTGACTGTTCATGAATTTTGGAACCTTCGGGCTCCGGACCTTTATGAGACTCTGGTGCAGCTCCGTGAGATTTTCCAAAAGTATGTCCTCCAGCAACAAGTGCTGCAGTTTCGTAATCATTCATAGCCATTCTTCCGAATGTTTCTCTAATATCATGTGCTGCTAATAATGGATCAGGATTCGCATCTGGACCTTGTGGATTGACGTAAATCAAACCCATATGTGAAGCCCCTAGTGGTTGTTCTAAATCTCTTTTTCCACTGTATCTATTTACTCCAAGCCACTCTTTCTCAGATCCCCAATAAATATCATCCTCTGGCTCCCAAATGTCTTCTCGACCAGCTCCAAATCCAAAGGTTTTAAAGCCCATTGAGTCTAAAGCGACATTA
>Ga0160422_10002249_pt1 | contig 12072 bp, 10 predicted proteins | sample Fk160mmetaG_FD_108192 | JGI IMG/M metagenome (GOLD analysis project Ga0160422, IMG submission 108192) | Marine microbial communities from the Central Pacific Ocean - Fk160115 60m metaG | ecosystem: Environmental > Aquatic > Marine > Oceanic > Photic zone | place: The Central Pacific Ocean...
CACCGGGCGTGTTTGCCCGGCTCCCTGCGAAGGGTCCTGTGTGCTCGGTTACATAGAACCGCCGGTAACCATTAAGGACGTAGAGTGTTCGATTGTTGACCGTGGCTGGGAAGAGGGTTGGTTCATCCCTCAGATCCCCCCCCAGCGGACAGGCAAGAAGGTTGCCGTGGTAGGCTCGGGTCCGGCAGGCCTTGCTTGTGCGGACCAGCTGAATCTTGCAGGTCATCAGGTTACCGTTTTTGAGAGAGCTGATCGCATCGGAGGGCTGCTCATGTATGGAATTCCCAACATGAAGCTCGATAAAAAGGAAGTTGTCGATCGCCGGGTTAATCTCATGCGCGAGGAGGGAGTAGAGTTCTTGACCGGTGTCGATATTGGGAAAGACCCGGAGTGGTCGAAGAAAAAATTAGTGAACGATTTCGACGCCACGGTTCTCTGCTGTGGAGCGACCAAAGGTCGAGACCTGCCAATCGACAATCGAGACGCGAAAGGGATCCATATGGCGATGGATTTCCTCACTGCTAATACGAGTCATCAGCTTGATCACGATTTTGATGGAACGAATCCGAAGGAGCTCAACGCGACGGGAAAAAATGTGATCGTTATTGGTGGGGGCGATACCGGAACAGACTGTGTTGGGACGAGTCTCCGCCAGAAATGTAAAAGTGTGATACAGCTTGAAATCATGCCCATGCCGCCAATGGAACGTGCGCCGGATAACCCATGGCCGGAGTGGCCCAAGGTGTATACCCTGGATTATGGGCAGGTAGAGGCTCAGGCACTGCAGGGAGAGGAACCCCGCAAGTATCTCGTCATGACCAAGCAGTTCATCAAGGACGGTGAAGGCAAGGTGTCGGGCATAGAGGTGGTCGATATTATCTGGAAGAAGGATGAATCCGGGCGATTTACGCCAGTTGAGACGGAGGGAACATTAAGGGTCCTGCCCTGTGAGCTGGTGCTTCTCGCAATCGGGTTTGTAGGTCCAGAGCAGAAAATCGTAAAAGGGTTCGGTCTAGAGACCGATGACCGCAGCAACGTCAAGGCGGAGCACGATAACTACACTACTAACGTGGAAGGAGTGTTCGCTGCTGGAGACATGCGACGTGGACAAAGCCTCGTTGTATGGGCGATCAACGAGGGTCGCGGAGCTGCACGCGAATGCGACCGGTATCTAATGGGTAGCACACAACTTCCGTAGGAGAGTCGGACAATAGGAATACCTAAACGAAATTCCTGCCGGGTAATCCTCCAGGAAAGACCATTCGGGTTGTCGTTTAGTGAGCTACGTGGCTACAGATAATGCAGGAGGAGAGAAGCCCTTAGCCAGTCGTAATACTCTTTGATTCGAAGCGTCGCTGGTCAGCTTCAGAAATCGACGACTCCTTTTACTCCACCGTGATGGTGATCTTCTTTGAAATCACCGCAGGCTTATGAAGGATGTGTGCGAAATTCGCGAACGCGAGCTGGAGAGTATGCTTGCCTTTTGGCAGGTCAAGGGTGACCTGAGTCTGCCCTTTTCCGTAATGAAGGCACTTCCCTTCGATAGTGGGAATCGGTAACTTTTCGTCAAGTTCCGAGGCATCCATGTTGATGAGAAGATGATGATGTCCTGTTTCAGGAAGATAGGTTCCTGCAGGGCACACGCCCATTCCTTTGAGCCCGAAACGAATTGTGACGGGTCCTTTGAAGGTTCTCCCGTCCTTAATGCCCTGAATGTAAACACGGGCTCCCTTTGGAGAGGGCGTTTCGAGAGGGTTAGGTGTCTTCGCAGCGTCATCCTGACCGGTAGCGGTGAGAAACGATCCTATGACGGCAGCAGCAATGAGAAGTGGTTTCTTAAACATAACAAGTAGCGATGAGTGGGAAATTACAGACGGTCCCGACTTTGTGCAAGTCCTGTCCCTCGACATCGGGTGACAATTCCTTTTAGCTCGGAGGCGCGAGTTTTGTGGATACGGTAGAGATTGGATGCTGTAAATGAGCCGCTACAGAGTGGTGGGTCTTCCGAAATACTCTTGAAATTTACAGGCCGCCGGAGTTTCAGCTGAGAGTGGATTAGCCATTCCGTCTTCAGGTTACTCCATTGGAGGTGCTCATGAAAGTTCGTGAGCGAGTGGATCGGGTTCAAGAATATCAAGGCTGACCAGAAAGGCGTCTGCCGAACGCAGAGTAACCTCGTAATTCTGCTGATGAGAGTTGTAATTGTAGAAGGTGTGGCCAGCACCTTCAAATTCGATCAACTCACAATAGTTCTTCTTCTTCCCGTATCGCTTAGCAAATTTTGCCACCACCTCGACAGGAATGAGTCGATCATTTTTTCCATGGTAGAGCATGCAAGGTGGAAGGCCTGCCTGCGGAACGTATTCGGAGGGGCTGAGGAGTTTTGCTTGCTCTTCAGAAATAAAATTCTTTCCGCCTACTCCTTTGCGGGTGGTGTTGACAACCGGGCTAAACAGGAAAAGCGCGCAGGGTCTGAATTTTTCTCCCGGCTCTTTGCCAATTTCTGGAAGGGTTGCACAACAAAGAGCTAGGTGAGCTCCCGAGCCCGACCCTGCTACGACAATCTTTTCCGGGTCGATGCCGAGAATAGCCGCGTTCTTTCTGAGAAAAACCATGGCCATGGCAGTATCCTCGAGAGCGTCGACGGGGCTATTGCTGTTTTCTTCTCCCGCTACCCTGTATTCGATGCACATGCAGACTGCACCCCGCGCCGCGAAGTGGAGTGCGTGGGGCACAAACTGGGTTGCCATGGATATATCCCACATTCCTCCGTGGAGGAAGAGGATGACTGGTGCGTGTGCAGCTTGTGGTTCGTGTCCGGGCGGGAAAAAGAAGTGTGCCGCCAAATCCTTTTCCGGTGAATGAAAGTAAATGAATGAATGAGCCTTCTTAAGAAGCTCTCGTTCACGTGCCTCACCGATTGCGGTAGCTTTGACGAGTTGGTCGATCACATGAAAAAGGGATGAGCAGGTGGATTTATTTTTCATTCAGGATGAAGGATGTCCATAGTTTACGTCATGATCCGCACGGTTTTAGCTTGTTTGAGTGTTAGCGTGGTTGCGGGGACGCTGCAGGCGGCTCCGCAGGAGGTAGATGCTGCCCTTGTCCGGCATCTTGATGCCGTATACCAGCATTGGAGAGACTCCGTGATCAGGAGAGACATAGAAAAATGGCAGCTTCACACAGCCTTTCATCGCCGCGTCTCAATCCTCAACAGGATTCATTCAGAGCGCCGGCCGATATCTTATGCCCTCTCGAGCCTTCCTGCGAGCCCGCCTGATAATCGGCCGCTGAAATTACTGTCAGTAAAAGTGAATGGAGTCGCGGCCAACATGATCTATCTCGGGCCTGTGGATTTCAAGGTCGGGGGAACTCCACCTAACAATCTTCTGGTCCTGTCTTTTGTAAAGGAGGGCAACCGCTGGAAATACGACTCGGCAGATTACATGAATCTCGCAAGTATTCCAGAAGTACGAAAGCAGCTCGAGATGGGAAAGCTTGACCATCTCGAGGGGCCGGAGTTCTCGCCGAAAGGCACAATCGATCAACCTGCTGTAGTGCTTCGCGGGGCCGTCAAATATATCGCCAAGACTTACGTGTATTGTCCGGGACGAGAGGTGAAGATGATGGTGAATGGCATCAGCCGGCATCTGTATCAGAACACCAAGGCTTCCGAGGTGGTTATCGGCGGCGCGAGAGATGGGTTAAATGAAGTGCAGTTTACAGCGCGCGATCTGCCAGGCGGAGAGGGAAAAGAGCCACTGGCGGTTCGTGTGTATCTTATGTCGCAGGTGGCTGGGGTTAAGCCGTTGAAGGTTTTTGAGTATCAGGTGCAGGAGGGTGGAAAAGTGAAGCCTGCAGGAACCGAAAACTTTACGGTTGGGCGATCCGAGGTAATTCGGCTTAGAGGAAGGTGAAGCATCAATCTCATCGTAACAGCGAATTCAGAGGCTTCAGCAGGATCATCTATTCAGGTTTGTTTTCGGTGAGGACTGGGAATTCTGCCGAGACTCTGAGCGGATCAGGTGTCGCGAGAGGGAGGGGATTCCCGTCTGGATCCCGATAGTTTTGAAAGGCCAACGGCACGACCGTCAGGCACAATTGAGGTTCCTTGACAGTGCCGGTTCTTGAGGCATGCAGGATCAGAGCCCTGTGCTCCAGATACTTTAGGGTGAGCAGGTGTCCAATGGGGTAAAACGAATCGGCTACAGGTGTATCCAAGGGCAGGAGAAGCTCAAGGATCACCGGATATGGGCTTGGTTCGGCAAGCTCGTCGGCTTGGACGATGGCTTCGAAACGGCAAGCTAGCCCAGGGTGGAAAAAGTCTGTCTCCGTGAGTTGGCGGGTAGTGGTGAGCTGGTAGGTTCCCTCGACGTAGTGAACAACCTCTGGCTTGGCAAAGTTCGTGATGTAGTTTCGCTTGAAACGGAGATTGTGAGCGGCCAGCTGTTGGTTGGAGAGAGAGTAAAATTTCGAAAGAAGGATCTGCGGATCTGCACTCGTGCCCTCCGGAGCTTCGATGGGGTCGTAGGATTGCACTGGAGAAATTCTACCGAGCTTCCGGAGGGTTTCATAATTCCATGGCCGCTCGGGAACACTAAAGAGAAAGAGACAGAAGCTCCAGCTCGCGACTGCAAACGCTCCGGCAAGGAGCTGGGCAAGTGTCCACCAGAACCACGGCGGACGGCGTCTGATGAATTTCGTCAACTCCTGAGACCTTCGCATCAGCGGTTGTGAGTTCGAGCTACAGGACGGTATGGCAAATGACTTGTTGGCCCAGACAAGATTTCCGACCGCAGAAAGGGTAAGGCGGCGCGGGGAGCTTTCCCCATCAGTCCCGGGAAAAAGTCTGAAAGCGGAGCAAAGAGAGTCATTATTTCCGGCATTCAGGAGCAGTTGCTTCCGTCCAGGCTTGGATCGTAACCGGGCTCAACTCCTTCCTCTTTCGCCTCGAACGAGGTTCCGCAACCACAGGAGCGTGCGGCATTCGGATTAACAATCTTGAACCCAGCGTCGGAAAGACTACTCGAGTAGTCGATCTGGCATCCCTTCAGGTGCTCGAGGCTATCCTGAGCGAGGAAGACCCGCACTCCGCTTTGTTCAATCACTTCATCACCCTCTGTCTTTCCTGATACCTGCATGGTGTATTGTAAGCCAGCACATCCTCCCCGTTGGACACCAAGCCTGAGGCCTGACTCCTCTGAAGCGTTTTTTTCGATCAGAAGGGCCTTCAATTCCTCTACGGCGATGTCGGTCAGGGTAATCATTGAGCAGGCAGGAAAAGAATGAGGGCGAGCTTAGAAATGTGCCAGCCCTTGTTTTGTGTGGTGACGGATAGGAGGAATATTTGGCAAGAGCCGATGTGTAAGTTTGGTTTAAACCTCGGGATCCAAAGAGTAAATTTTAAAAATGTACAACTAATCTTCACCGAGAGGGACGTTTATTTTGCGTATGGCTCGCAGGAAATTTTACCGTCACTGAGTTCGTAATTTGGATCGGAGTGCGACCTGAAAGCTTCTATCCTTATCTCATGCCGGATGTCCGAGTCATGCCTGATGCCCTCGCCAGCCAAGTGGCCGCAGGGGAGGTCGTGGAGCGTCCGTGCAGTGTAGTGAAGGAGCTGGTGGAAAACAGTCTCGATGCCGGTGCGAATGAGTTACACGTAGAGAGCCAGCGCGGGGGAATCGCTCTCATCAAAGTAACCGATGATGGCTGTGGCATGGGTCGGGATGATGCGGTCTTGAGTCTGGAACGCCACGCAACCAGCAAGCTTTTAGAGAAAGAAGGCCTCAGTGCGATTACGACGTTCGGGTTTCGAGGAGAGGCACTCCCGTCAATTGCTAGTGTTTCCAGATTTCGGCTAATGACGCGGATCAAGGATTCGGTCTCTGGAACAGCAATCATGGTTGAGGGCGGACAGCTCAAGAACGTTTGTGAGGCAGGGTGTCCTCCGGGAACAACGGTCGAAGTCCGGGATCTGTTTTATAACATCCCGGCCCGCCGAAAGTTCTTAAGGAGTGAACCTACTGAGGCGGCGCATGTTGACCACCAGGTCAGGCTTCACGCGCTCTCTAGCCCAGGAACTCGTTTCATATATCGAAAAGACGGAAAGGTCGCTTTTGATGTCCCTGCAACAGACGACAGAAGAGTTCGTATTGCAGACCTTGGCGGGCGACAGAATCTCGCCAACCTGCGAGAAATACACCTCATCGAGTATCCCGGTATGGCTGTCAGTGGATACCTCGGGTCCCCGGACGCTACTCGAAAAAGCAGGAGAGGGCAGTATGTATTTCTGAACGGACGACCGGTCGAGGACCAGGTCGTCTGGCGAGCACTGGCAGAAGCCTGTCGTGGATCCCTTCCAGCCGATCGACATCCTGCAGCCTGGCTCTGGCTAGAGATGGATCCTTTGCTCGTCGACGTAAACGTTCATCCCTCAAAGCGTGAGGTAAGGTTTCATCGGCCAGGGGACCTGCGCGCTCTTTTGCTTGAGGCAATTGGAGGTGTCATTAATAGAAAAGTCAGTGGCATAGCAGGCCCTGATTCTCTTTCAGCAACGGGTAGCATCATAGAAAAAGGGAACCAAGAGTTCGCCTACACCCGTAGAGGGGATTCGGAATCCGTGGCAGGCGAAAATTATGAGCAGCGTTCTCTGGTTGGTGGTGAAAGCCGCGTCGGGGAGAGCGACTCGGGGCCATCGGGGCCCAGTTTCTGGAAAGCGGAGGTGCAACCCGAACTCTTGGCAGCTAGAAGTGGTTCAGGAGACCCTCCATTTCGAGTTATGGGAGTGCTTCATGGCTCCTATTTTGTTCTGGAGGGAAGTGACGGACTAGCTCTCCTCGAAGGTGAGGCTGCACGCGAGCGGGTCTTATATGAAAGTATTCTGAAGGTGATGGAGAAAGGAACATCCGAATCGCAGGGTTTGCTGGTGCCCTTGCTTATTGACTTGGAATCCCGCGATCTTGATGTGGTTCTCAGAAATGTGGATAACTTCAGGTTGGCTGGGATGGAGCTGGAGCCCTTTGGCGCCGGGACCATACAGCTTCGTGGAATTCCCTCAGCGTTCGATATGGAGGAGCCTAGAGCACTGCTGCTCGATGTTGTTGATGAACTTGTTCACAGCGCCGAGGGGAAAAGCAGCAGGGAGCTAACCGCCGAGAAGTTCGCAGCGAAACTGGCAAGAGCAGGAGCAAAGCGAGGCCGTTGCAGCGAAAATGAGGGGAAAGCATTGCTGAAGCAGCTTTTCGAATGCGACCAGCCCTACGTCACACCCGGAGGACGGCCTATTCTGGTCGAGTATGCTCTGTCGGAGCTCGAACGTAAATTTGCGAGATGATAGACCGGGATCAAGACAAAGTCGCGCGGGTCGCGGACTGTAGATGTTGGGCTTGCGGTTGAGCGCCCGCCTGTTAAAAAACCTACGGATGGCCGAAAAGCTGACCTACACAGAGGCAGGCGTTGATACGGTGAAGGCGGCGGCCCTAGTCGGTGACATTCGCACCCACGTTCAGCGCACGCAGAGGAAACGACAGTTGATGGGGGGCTACGGACTCTTTGCAGCGGCTCTTGAACTCGAGGATTACCGTAATCCGGTGATTGTCACTGGCTGCGACGGAGTCGGCACAAAGCTAGAGGTCCAGCTGGAGCACGATCGAATCGAGGATGCAGGTAAAGATCTTGTTGCGATGAGCGTCAACGACATCCTAACCACAGGTGGAGATCCACTGATGTTCTTGGACTATATCGGAATAGCGCAGCTCGACGAAAATCGAATCACGCGACTAGTCGCGGGAATGGCAGATTATCTCGAAGCGTGTGGATGCATTCTCGCTGGTGGGGAAACTGCGGAAATGCCCGGACTGGTTCCTGAGGGAGTTGTCGAGCTCTCGGGATTCTGTGTTGGCTGTGTAGAGAAGGACGAGATGCTGGATGCAGGGGCGATCGCGCCTGACGACGTTCTTGTCGGATATGAGTCAAATGGAATACATGCAAACGGGTGGAGTCTTGTTCGGCGGGTTCTAGCAGAAAATAGTGGAGTGTTCTCGCGAGCGGAAGTGGAGTCTCTCCTTCCTCCTACGAGACTCTATCATGATGTGGTGAATGATCTGAAAGCGAAGGGCGTCCGAGCCAGAGCGATGGCGCATATTACTGGAGGAGGCCTTCCAGAGAACCTTGAGCGGTTGCTTTTGGATCAGGAATACGGATCCTCTCTTACGGTCCCTGCGTGGGAGAATGAGGCGGTGCAGAAGCTTCTCGCTTATGTTGATAAGACAAGCTGCTGGCACACCTTCAATATGGGTTTTGGCTGGGTGGTAATTGTAGAGGAGTCTGATGTGGGCGCGGCCGTGGAGGCTGGTCCGGGCGGAACTGTTCTGGGGGTGGTTGATAAGAGCCCGGGGATTCGGATAAGCTCGCAGCAATAAATCCCTGATGAGCGATCACCTGAATCACGAGTGTGGGATTGCGGTGGTGCGCCTTAGGAAGCCTTTGGCCTATTTTCAGGATCGTTACGGAGATGCTCTTTGGGGGTTCCGTAAGTTATTTCTTCTCATGGAGAAGCAGCATAACCGAGGACACGATGGAGTGGGAATTGGTTGTGCCAAGCTGGATATGCCGAAGGGGCAGCCGTATATCTTCCGCCGCCGAGACTCTTCTCGCGATTCACTTGCGAACCTTTTTCAACTTGAACTCCATCAAGTTAACCAGCTGGCACAAAAAGGAGTCTTGGACTTGAGCGATCCTGACTCCCTCAAGCAAAGGTTCGATTTTGCCGGGGAAGTACTTATCGGACACTTGCGATACGGAACATCAGGAGAGTTTGATTCTGGGTCCTGTCATCCCTACCTGCGCCGCAGTAACTGGCCTACTCGGACGCTGATGGTTATGGGGAATTTCAATATGACCAATGCCCGTGCACTCAATGAGCAGTTAATCGAGCGTGGTCAGCATCCTGTATTTGGTACCGACACACAGACCGTGCAGGAGGAGGTCGGTTTCCATCTCGACGAGGCTCACTCAGAAATTTACCGCTGCCTTCGCGATGAAGGAGTTCCGGGTAAAGAGATTCCACAGCGGATATCAGATGAGTTGGATGTCAGTAAAATCGTGACTGAGTCCGCCGGGGCTTGGGATGGAGGTTATGCGATTTGCGGAGTCATCGGAAATGGAGATGTATTCGTGATGCGCGATCCCCATGGAATTCGGCCATGTCACCGGCTGGTAACTGATGAAGTGGTAGCCTTTGCATCTGAGCGTGTGCCCTTGATGACTGTCTTTGAGGCCTCGGAGCAGGAAGTTGAAGAGCTTGAACCGGGAGTGGTCGCCACCATCAAGAGGGATGGATCCATGAGTGAGTCGAGATTTGCTCCTCCCGCCGAAAAGCGGCACTGCTCGTTCGAGCGTATCTATTTCTCCCGAGGTAATGATCCTGCCATCTACCAGGAGCGCAAAGCGATGGGAGCGGCCCTGACCGAACAGGTAGTTGAGTCCATTGACGGAGATTTCGGAGCAGCGGTAATAACTTTTATTCCCAATACTGCGGAAACAGCCTGGTACGGCCTCATGGATGGTCTCCGGCAATTTCGGAGGGACCGTGTGAGGGCAAACATTCTTGAGGCAGCTCGCTCCGGGGACCTCGATGAGGACCTGCTCAATCATCACATCATGGATAACTGGCCAAGAGGTGAAAAGATTGCACACAAGGATATCAAGATGCGTACTTTCATTTCTCAGGAGAAAGGCAGGGCGCAGCTGGTATCGCATGTTTACGATATTACCTACGGAGTTGTGGGTGAGGATGATACTCTTGTTGCTCTCGATGACTCCATTGTCAGAGGAACCACCCTCAAGACGTCAATTCTCAAGATTCTCGGTCGGACAAACCCGAGGAAAATTGTGATCTGCTCGACTGCTCCTCAGATTAGATATCCGGATTGCTATGGTATCGATATGTCGGAACTGGGGAAGTTTATTGCGTTTCAGGCTGCCGTCCGGTTGCTGGAGCGCAATGGCCGACAAAATCTGATCGAGGAAGTGCATCAGGACTGCCTGATAGAGCTGAAGAAGCCATGGGCTGAGATGCAGAACTGCGTAAAGAAAATTTATGAGCCATTTACGGCTGAGGAAATTTCGGGAGAGATCAGCCGGATGGTATACCCTGAAAACGGATGGCAGGGTGAGGTAGAGGTGATTTTCCAGACCATTAGAAACCTTCACAACTCTCTGCAGGAGTCATGTGGTGACTGGTACTTTACAGGGGACTATCCTACGCCGGGCGGCTACGCCACTGTCAATGCGGCATTCGTAAACTGGAGAGATGGCGTTTCGGGGCGAAGTTACGATCTCCCTCTGTAATGTTCCTTGTAAATGAGCTGAATGTAATCAGGTCAGGATTGCCAGGAAACCGCTCAGGATCATTTTAAAACAATGCCAACCGGGCAGTGGTCCGAGCCATGAATCTCCGGATATATCGAAGCTGATTCAAGACGGGGAATAAGAGCGTTCGAGATGCCGAAATAGTCGATGCGCCAGCCAATATTCCTTTGCCGTGCCTGTGCTCGGTATGACCACCAAGAGTAGGCCTTTTCGGTGTCAGGGTGCAGGTATCGAAAGGTATCGGTAAATCCTGACGCCAGAGTCTCACCGAAGCTTTCGCGCTCCTCATCGGAAAATCCAGCTGTCCTACGGTTCTGGTTGGGGCGGGCAATATCAATTTCATGAAGAGCGACATTGAGATCGCCGCAAAAGATAACCGGTTTTTCACGGCTCTTTTCCAAATGCTTCAGGTAATCACGAAATGCCTTATCCCATACCATTCTGTAGGAAAGTCGACGCAGCTCGTTCTGTGAATTTGGAGTATAGACATTAACCAGCATGAAGTCTGCATACTCAGCGGAGATTACGCGACCCTCACTGTCATGCTCGTCGATTCCCATATCCATTATGACATCCAATGGTTCCTCTTTCGAGAAGATCGCCGTTCCTGAATACCCCTTCTTTTCGGCAGAATTCCAGTAGTTACGATACCCGCCCAGCTCAAGGGGAAGTTCCACCTGTTCCGGGCGAGCCTTGGTTTCCTGCAAGCAGAACACATCTGGGTTGATCTGAATGAGGGACTCTGCCGCTCCCTTGCCCAGCGCAGCTCGGATTCCATTAACGTTCCAAGAGATTAATCTCACTTGGCACATTGAACGCCAAACTGAGATGTGAGGCTAAGCAAAAAAGAAAAAAGCCGCAGGTTGAGGGACCAGCGGCTTGAAATCTATGGATCTGAAAGGCTCTATCGCTTTGAGAACTGGAAGCGCTTTCGTGCGCCTGGTTGGCCGGCTTTCTTCCGCTCCTTTGCACGTGGATCACGCCGGAGGTGGCCAGCAGCCTTAAGGCTTCCGCGTAACTCAGAATCCATTTCGGTCAGCGCTCTTGCTGCTGCAAGTTTGATTGCATCAGCCTGACCGGGTATTCCGCTTCCCCGGACGACGACCCTAAGATCGTACTTGTTCATCAGGTTCGTTGTCTGGAAGGGTGCAAGAACTTCGTTCTGGAGAGGGATCGTTGGGAGATAATCTTCGAACGACCGGTTGTTGATGATGATTCTTCCAGTGCCTTCTGTCATCCAGATCCGGGCGACAGCAGTCTTTCGGCGACCGGTGGCGGTGTAAGTGTTTTCAGTAGCAGCCATTGTAGGAAAAGGTATTCTATTCCGGTGGATAGTTAGATGGTATAAGGCTCAGGCTTCTGTGCTTCCTGTTCGTGCTCGGCTCCTTTGTAAACCCTTAACTTCCGCAATTGAGCTCGACCGAGCCGAGTGTGGGGAATCATCCCCCGGACGGCCCGCTCGACAAGAAGTTCAGGTCTCCGAGCGCGAACTTTCTTCGGGGTTTCCACTTTTTGGCCGCCAACGTATCCGGAGTAACTGGTGTAAATTTTCTCAGTCTCCTTGTTACCGCTCAGGCGAACCTTCGCTGCGTTGACGATTACCACGTGATCTCCCGTGTCGACGTGGGGGGTGAAGATCGGTTTATGCTTCCCTCTCAGAAGACGGGCAGCTTCAACAGCGACCTTACCAAGGATCTG